>SDBT01006775.1_pt1 | contig 18939 bp, 9 predicted proteins | sample 2277101 | NCBI WGS metagenome assembly SDBT01 (sample SAMN10404973, study PRJNA504765) | marine sediment metagenome | isolation source: marine sediment core GS10_PC15, 103 cmbsf | place: Arctic Ocean: Southern Knipovich Ridge | collected 2010 | reverse complement strand
GTCGGGAGCTTGCTCCATTCGCCGTTCCTGCGGTACTCCAGCTCGTGCGAGTTCGCCTTCCCGGTCATCCCCATCAGTCCGACGACGTACCTCCCCGGGCGGGGGGCCTTGAGCACCATGGTCAGCTCGTTTCCGGGGTAGAGCTCGAACACGCGGGGCTCGGACCTGTCCCCATTCTTCAGCTTGCCCTTGTGCTCGCCGAACGAGTCGTCGATATCCCGCGCTCCGCGCTGGACGTCCGGCTTGGGGTCGCCGGAGGCGCTGGACCAGTGGGCGTAGCCCATCCGCACGTAGTCCACGATCGTCCCCACCTCCGTCCGATCGATGGGGGAGTTGACCTCGTGCTCCGCCCCCGCCGGCGAACCGGAGACCGCCGCTTCCTGAGCGAGCAGTGGGCCCGACGTGCAGCAGACGAACGCTATAAGCATCAACCCCGTCGCCAACGCACCCCCGCTGATCGACCTCATCTTCATCTCACCATTTCCTTTCGTGTCGAACGATATGATCGGCCTCGCGTCCTTCCCGCGGGCGCCTTCTCAGCGCTTCGCACCGGGGAGGTCGAAGGTCACAGTCACCTTTTTGCCACCCGCGAGCTGCTTCCATTGGGCGGCATTCAGCGGGCCCGGACCGGCGTACTCGCCGACTCCGTGCAGCTCCGGAACGTCGGGGCACTCCGGGAGCGGACCGTTCACCTTCCAGGTGAGCGTCAGCGTGTCCGGATCGAAGTCCGCCGTCATCGCCGCGCGCGTCGAGTGCGCGTCGAGCCCGTAATACTCCTTCCAGCCCTCGAGGTTCTGGTGGGTCTGCGGGGGGGGGTAGTCGATCCGCAGGCACGCGGTATCGTGCGCCTCGTCGAACAAATTCCCATCCGAGGCGTTCTCCTCGGTTCGCCCGAAGATCACCTGTCTGGGGCAATCGAAGAAGACGTTGTTGAGCAGCTTGTGCCTGCGGCAAAGCCCTCCCCGCCCGCCGACCTTGTCGCGGTAGTCTCCGATCATCCTCCCGTACTGCCTCAAATGCATCGACACCGCGAAGTGGTCGTGCACCTTTCCGAAGAAATTGTGGGCGGCGGTGGTGTTCTCGCAGGTGTCGACGTCGAGGGCGACGCCTCCCTGTATCTGGCGTGCCTCCCGGGAGCGGGGCGAGGAGGTGTCGCGGATGTCCCAGAAGATGTTCCCGTCGATCAGGTCCGGATCGTGGGAGCACTCCAGCATCATCCCGGCGTGGAAGGATGCGATGTCGGCGAAGATGTTCCGGGTGATGCGGCAGTTGCGGTTCTTCACGTCCAGCCACATCCCGCCCGCGTTCGTGATGTGCCGGAAGACGTTGCGGCGGAGGAGGACGTTGTCGGCCTCGTGGAACTTCAGCCCCGCGCACTCCAGCAGCCGCTCGATGTCCTGCCATCCGATACGCTCTATCAGGTTCTCCTCGATGAGCGATCCGTCCACGCAGTCGGCCCCCGCGATCCCGCAGATCCCGCAGTCGGCGATGGTGTTGCGGCGAACGACGTGGCGCCCGCAGGTTTCGTACGGTACGGCGGACCAATCTTCCTTCCCCAGGTCGAGGCCGGTCGAGTTGGCGTAGCGGATTGTGTTGTCCTCGATGATCCAGTGGTGCCCGCGGTAAGCGCTGACCATGGCGCGCTGGGGAACGGGCAGTCCGTCTCCGGCGTGCTCGAAGCGGAAGCCGCTCACGCGGATGTATCCCAGGTGATGCTTCCTCGGGGCGAAGACCTGCTCCCGGGCCGTCACCTCCACCGCGGAGTCGTTCGGGTCGGCGTCGTCCCACAGGCGGAGGTGTATGCGGAGGCCGGGCTCCTCCACCCAGAACGCCCCGTCGGTCCCGGCGAGTTCGCGCGAGCCGAAGACCTGCGTCAACCGACGCCCGTCCGCGAAGACCATTCCCCTGCGACACAGCAGCCTGTGCGTCTCCTCGTCCGTCCAGTCGCTTATGAACGTCAGGAAGTGCGGGAAGATGTTCCGCGCGCTGAACGGGTTGTACCCGACGAACCATTCTTCAGGGAGGTCCACCATCCAGACGGTCGGTCGATCGGCCGCCCCCTCGATCCCTCGCCACCCCTTTGACGGTTCGAAGCGTGTGGCGATCAGCTCCGATCCCTTCACGCAGACGTCCTCGCCGGGGGCGGCTTCGTAGGCGATCATGCGGCCGGGCCCCTCCCCGCCCCTCACCGGGCAGACGCGCTCGCGGTAGACGCCGGTATGAACGATCACCTTCTGGGCGGGTTCGAGCAGCTCGGCAGCCCGCCCGATCGTCGCAAAGGGCAGCTCCTCGGTCCCGGGATTGTCGTCGCCGCCCTTCGGGTGCTCGCGGGCGACGTGGAACGTTTTGGCGTACTCGGTCGCGTCGTCCCAGAAGTCGAAATCCGAACCGTCGGGCATCTTCACGCTTTCTTTCGCCATCGCGCGAAACTCCTTTCCGCAGGGCCGCCCTCCTCTCTCCGCCCGGTGTGCCTCCGGAAGACCGCCGAGGGAGAGGCATCAGGATATTCGGGTCGTCAGCGGGTAGCAAGCGCTGGACTTCGGCGGGGGTGCATCTCCCACCACCTTTGCATACGGGGGACGATTCGAGCATAATCCGCGATACCCCGGTGGGAGGACGCGGTTAACGAATGTGTACTCGAGCGGGGGCCGAGGTTTTCATGACGTTCAAAGCGACGATACTCGGGGTGCTGGGCGCTCTTTTCATCGCGTGCGTGGGCTCGATCACCGAGCAGCTCTGGACGTGGGGAAAGCTCACGGAGGGTCGCCTCCTGCCGATCGTCGTCTTCGGGCTGCTGACGCTCTCGATGATGGTCGTCAACCCGCTGCTTCGCCGCATCGTCCCGGCGGCGGCGTTCAGACCCCGCGAGGTCGCCTTCATCGTGGCGCTGATGCTCGCCGGGTGCAGCATTCCCGGGGCGGGGATGATGAGGCAGTTCACGCAGGCGCTGGCGGTACCGGCGCAGCATAACCTGACATCGCCCGGGTGGCGGAAGAACAGGCTCCTGAACTACGTTCCCGCCTCGATGGTCCCGGCTGAAGGGAAGCAAGACGATCTTGTCACCGACGGGTTCGTGAGCGGGTTGGGGAGGGAAGGCAGCCCCATCGCCCTGAGCGACATCCCCTGGGCGCAGTGGGCGTCTCCCCTGAAGACCTGGACCCCGCTGATCCTGCTTTCTGCGATATGCTCGATCTGCCTCGCCCTCATCGTCCACCGCCAGTGGGCGCGGCGCGAGCGGCTGCGATATCCGATCGCCGAGCTCGCGACCTCGCTGCTCGAACAGGGCGAGGGGTGTTTCGGGGCGATCTTCCGCAGCAAGATATTCTGGATCGGGTTCTGCACGATCGTGTTCATCCGGGTGATCAACGGGTTGAACGCGTGGTTTCCCGACACGATGATCCAGATCCCGCTGCGGCTCAGCTTCTGGCCGATCGCCGCGAAGTTCACCGCGCTTCAGAAGACCACCTGGGGCGGGGACCTGGTCTTCGTCTACATCGTCCCGGTGGCGATCGCCTTCAGCTTCTTCCTCGCCTCCGACATCGCGCTGTCCCTGGGACTGACCCAACTGGTGATGGTTCCGATCTCGGCGTTCCTGCTGACGGCGGGAATCGACATCTCGTCGGGATACATGCGAGGCGGGGCGACGGCGTGGCAGCGGTTCGGAAGCTTCTTCGCCTTCGCCCTCATACTTCTGTACGTGGGGAGGCGCTACTACTGGAGAGTGCTCAGAACCGCCCTGACGTTCCGCGCCGACAGGGAGGTGGAGCCCCACTCCACCTGGGCCTGCCGAATCCTCCTGATCGGTATGGGGGCGATGGTCGCGATCATTGTGAATCTGGGTTTGGAATGGCCTTTCGCGGTGCTGACCGTCCTGCTGATCATGCTGGTCTTTCTGGGGACGGCGAGGATCGCTGCCGAGACGGGCCTCTTCTACGTCATGCCGAGATGGCAGCCCATGGGGGTGCTGCTGGGGCTGCTCGGGGCGTTCGCGATGGGCCCGAAGGCGATCATCATCGTCGGTCTGCTCTGCGTGGTCCTGTGCATCGACCCGAGCGAATCGCTGATGGGGTACTTCATCAACGGGCTGAAGGTGTGCGATCAGAGCGGTGTGAAGCCCTCCCGCGTCGCGTGGGCATCGATGGGCGTCTACGCCCTCGGTTTGGGGCTGGCGATACCGGCGGTCCTGTGGGTCAACTACAATTACGGCGCCCGCAAGGACCTGTGGAGCTTCACTCGCGTTCCCGCCTACACCTTCCAGGTCGCCAACACCGCCGCCACCGAACTCGACACCGCCGGAGAGCTGGAGGCCTCCGTCGCGCTCGGTCCGATCGAGCGCCTCACGCGCATGAAGCCCAAGCCGATGTTTCTCTGGGCGGCGGGCGCGGGGGCGGCGCTGGTGCTGGTGGTCGGGGCGCTGCGGCTGCGGTATAGCTGGTGGCCGCTCCACCCGGTGATATTCATGGTCTGGGCGACCTGGCCGATGGTGAGGCTGAACCATTCGTTCATGATCGGGTGGATCCTCAAGCTGCTCGTGACCAGGTTGGGGGGGCACACGGCGTATCGCAAGACCAAGACGCTCATGATCGGGGTGGTCGCGGGGGAACTGCTATGCGGGCTGGCGTTCCTCGTGGTCGCGCTCATCTACCGCGCCGTTACCGGCCTGACGCCCAGGGAGTACAAGATCATCCCGATGTGAGAGAACCGCCCGCTGCAGGCACTCACGCCGACGGAAAGACGAGGCTTGCCAACCTGCATCGAAACCTGTTTGAATATCCGCTCAAGTCGAGCGGGAAGCACGTGAGAAGATGACGCGACAGAGCGATCTTGCGATCAACGGAGGACCGAAGGCCAGGACCGCCGCCCACGCGACCGGCGTGCGCTACGCGGACAACGAACTCCGCTATCTCAAGGAAGCGCTGGAGCAGAACACGCTGTTCTACGGGCTCGGGAAGATGGTCGCCCGGGCCTGCGAGAAGATGAGGGCCTACACCTCTCTCCCATTCGTCGCCGCGTGCAGCAGCGGAAGCGCGGCGGTTCACCTGGGGCTGATCGCAGCCGGTGTCGGGCCCGGGGACGAGGTGATCGTCACCCCCAACACCGATTCCGGGTCCGTGCTCGGGATCATCGCCGAGGGCGCGGTCCCGGTCTTCTGCGACTGCGACTGGACTCTCCAGCCCACCGTCGAAACGATCTCCGCGAAGGTCACGGACAGGACCGCCGCTGTGGAGGTGGTGCACCTGGCGGGCTACCCCGCCCCCGTCGATGAGATCGTCGCCTTCTGCGATTCGCGCCGAATCCCCGTCGTCGAGGACTGCGCCCAGTCGTGGGGCGCCCGCCTGAACGGTAAGCTGGTCGGGACCTTCGCCCTCGCCGGATGCTACTCCGCGAACGACTACAAGCATATCTCGTGCGGCGACGGGGGGTTCGTGGGGCTCTCGGATGAGGAACTCTACCGGCGCGTGCTCAACTACGGGGACAAGCATTACGATCGGGCGTTCGAGGGTGAGCGAAGGCAGGCGCACCACGGGCTCAACTACCGCATGACCGAGCTTCAGGGGGCGGTGATCTGCGCGCAGCTCGAGAAGGTCGATTCGATCACCGCCCGCCACCACGAGATCGGAGAGATGCTCCGCATCCGGATCGCCTCCGTGCGCGGGGCGCGAGTCCTGCAGCCCATCCCCGGGGCCTACAGCACCTGCTCGTGGACCGTGCTCTTCGTGGATGAGGATGCGGTAACGGTCTCCCGCGAGCAGATCGTCGAGGCGCTGCGGGCCGAGAACCTGCCCGCCTCCTCCCACGATCGATACGACCTGATCTCCAAGGGACTGTTCCAGTCGCGAATCGTCCGCCCGTGGATCACGGGCGAGCGAAGTATGTACCCCTTCGTTCAGCCCGACGGGCGCAGTTACACTTACTCCCTGGACGACACCCCGACGCACAAGCGCATCATGGAGACCGCCATCACCATCGGCGTATCCCCGTTCTACAGCGACCGGGACATCGAGGAGATCGGCGACGGGATACTGAAAGTCTTCGACGCGTTCGCCTGCTGAGCGACGCCGGGCGGGGGAAGCGTCTCGGAGTTGAGAAAGGAGTCCGGAGCATGAGGATCATCGACGCCTTCTGCGGTATAGGACCGTGGGCGCATCGGGACAGGATCCTGCCCTACCGCCCCGAGGACACGCTGGCGATCATGGACCACTGCGGGATCGAGGCCGCGCTGGTGTACGGGAACCACGCCTGTTCGTGGGCACGCTCCCACGAGGCCAACCGCGCCGCCGCCGAGGCCGCCCGCTCGTCCGATCGATTCATCCCCGCTTTCGTCATCGCCCCGCAGCCCTACGACGACGTGGGGTACGTCGAGGAATACGCAAGGCGGATGGCGGATGCGGGGGCGAAGGCGGCGTGGGTCTGGCCGCACCAGGGCAAGCAGTCGCACGGGCTGTGGAGCTGGTTGGTGGGCGGGCTGTTCTCGCTCTGCTCCCGGTGTCGGCTCCCGCTGTTCCTCCCCGTCGACGCCGCCTCCCCCGACCGCATCGACACCATCTGCCGGGACTTCCCCGACCTGCGGGTGATCCTGGCGAACATGGACTACCGCATGGACGGGTGGTTGTTCCCGCTGCTGCGCCGCCACCCCCAGCTTCGCGTCTGCCTCGGACCTGCCTACGTCACCCCCGTCGGGATCGACAGGTTCGTGAAGCATTTCGGTTCGGAGAGGCTGATCTTCGGTTCCGGGCTCCCGCATTACTCGCCGGGAGGGCTGATAGGGCACGTCATGTATTCCGGGATCGACGACGACGACAAGCAGCGCATCCTGAGCGGGAACGTCGAGACGCTCATGCAGGAGGTGGAGCTATGAAATCCCAACTCGCGCAATACGCCCTCGAAGGGAAGACGCTCGACGACGTCCCCGTATTCGACGCCCACGCGCACGTGGGCGAGTGGGCGACGTTCGATTCGGTGACGCTGGACGAGCAGGTCGCCGAGATGGACCGCATCGGGATCGACCTCGCCGCCGTCAGCTCACTGGTGGCGCTGACGGGGGACATCAGGAGAGGGAACGACCGGATCGCCGAGGTGATCGCCGGGCATCCGGGGCGATTCGTGGGGTACGCGCACGTCAGCGCGAACTATTCCGACGAGATGGTCTCCGAGCTTGAACGCTGCTTCGCCATCGACGGATTCCGCGGAGTCAAGGTCTACCCGGTCGGGGTACCGTACGACGATTCCGCGTTCGATCCGGTGTGGGACTTCGCCCGCGATCGCAGCGCCCCTGTCCTCGCCCACACCTGGGCCGCAAACATGAACGGGCTCGAAAACACCGTCCAGTCGCGCCCGGACGTGAACTTCCTGGCCGCGCACGCGGGGAGCGAATTCACCTACCAGGCCTACATCGACGCCGCCCGCGCCGCCGGCAACCTCTATCTCGACCTGACGTACTCTCGCGAACACACGAACATGATCGAGCATTTCGTGGAGTCCGTCGGCGCGGAGAGGATCGTCTGGGGGACGGACGTTCCGCTGTTCTCGATGGCGCAGCAGGCGTCGAAGGTCCTCTGCGCGCGCATCAGCGATTCCGACAAGCGGAAGATAATGTACGACAACGCAGCCGGGCTCTTCGGGCTCGATCGTCCCGGGAAGAAGTGACAGCGCCAGGCTCGCCAACCCTTCAGTCAGGAGAATTGAGATGACGGTAAGTAAGTCTCATCCAGCGATCCTCATCGGTGTCGGACTTTCCCTACTGCTCGCCCCCGTCGCTTGCACCCTCGGCGAGGCCCCGTCGGGGCACGACGGAGCGGTCGGATGGAAGTACGTTTCGAAGGTCGGGGGTCCCATCCCCTACCCGACCGACAGGCTGCTTAAGTGGTCGGACCTGAAGGGAGGCGCGATCGAATCCAAGGACCGCCCCTCCCCCCCCTGGACCATGGGCGCCGAAGGCGCCAAGCACCCGGTCGTCTTCTTCGACCCGGCGGACCTGCCCAAGATCCGTGAGCGGCTGAAGAAAGGCGCCGGTCCGCGCATCATGACCCATCTGCGGCGGAACGCCGAAAGCGGGTCGCCCGCCCAAAGCGGGTTGTATTCTGCGCTGACGGGCGACGAGAGCTTCGCGAAGAAAGCCGTCCCCAATCTCCTGACCGCCGCCTCGCGCAATCCGGGGACGCAACTGCTCAGAATGGGCGGGCACCTCTACGCTCTCGCCACCGGTTACGACCTGCTCTACAACTACATGACGCCCGAGCAGCGGGAGACCGTGCGGGTCGCCCTCGATAAGCGCGCCCAAGAGATGTTCCTGCGACCCCCCTACCAGGGGATGGGCAACTGGCTCCCCCACTGCTGGGGCGCCCTGGGAATCGCCGGGTTCGCCCTCCAGGAGGAGAACCGATACGCCGAAAGCTGGATCCTCACGGCGCGCCTCGCCAACCTCCGCGACATGCACAACACGTTCGATCCGGACGGGGCCGACTACGAAGCCCTGTCCCGCTATTTCGCCATGGGCGTCGATAAAGTCCTGATCTGCTTCGCGGCCGAGCGCCGACAGGGGCGAGACTTCTTCGGATACAAGGACAGCGTGTTCGGCCGGGTGGTCGAGTTCTGCGCGTACATGCTCCTCCCGACGCGCATAGCGTGGGTCCCGTTCGACGACGCCTTCCTCAAGGATGTGGACTTCCCGCACGTCTTTGCGACGATCGCCGGTCTGACGGGCGATCCGCTGGCGCAAGGTCTGTTCGAATCGGTATATCCTCCCCCCCGCCGGACCTGGGTGGGCAACGTGATGATGGCGGCGTCCTTCTACGACCCGAGCGTCCGTCTCGAGAAGCCGTCCGAATCGGCGCGCCTCTCGCTCGCCCGGGCGCATTGGGCGAAGCGGGGCAAGAAGGGATCGAGGGAATGGAGCAGCGGGCACGTGTTCCTTCGGACGGGGTACGACAGCAGGGATGACATACTCTTCGCCACCCAGTGCGGGGATACGGGGGGGTGGCACGGGCATGCGGATCAGGCGAGCTTCGGTCTCTATGCATACGGGGACACCCTCGTGCAGGACCCCGCCATCGTTGGAAGCTACGGTCAACCGCTCTGCGAGTGGATGAAGGGCCCCGAAGCGCACAGCCTCGTCCTCATCGACGGGCAGTCCGTACCCGACTACACGGTCGGCGACAAGCTGAACTGGCCCAAGCGGTTCCATCACGGCGGCGACGTGGAGGGGTTCGTCCACACCGATACGCTGGACTTCGTATCGATGGATTTCCTGGAGGGTTTGGCGCTCAACCCGAAGGTCGGTAAGGCGCGGCGCGGAAAGCGGTACGTCGTGTTCTTCCGCCATCCGAAGCGGACGGGATACTTCGTGATAGTGGACGACGTGATCAAGGATGACTCTCCGCGGCGCTACGAGTGGCTGTTGCAGCCGGACAAGGAGCACAAGGTCGTCAAGGAGGGCCCCGGAAAGTTTGCCTTCACCGGCCGCGTGGACCTGAAGATCCGCATGATCGAACCGCAGGACCCAGCCCACACGACGGCGACCTTCAAGGGATACGGCGTGGACTACCTTCGCGTGCGGTCAAAGGAAAATCGCTCCCGCGGGCTGTTCTTCACGATCCTGTATCCGAAGAAGAAGGACATGTCCGTCCCGCCGATCACCGAGATACGCCAGGACGGCGTCATCGGTGCGAAGATCGGCGAGGACATCGTCTTGTTCCGCACGAGGGACGGCGGTGTGATGGACGCGGGGGGAGTGAAATCGGACGGGGAGTTGGTGGCGATACGGATTGCCGATGGTGCGCCGACCGGCGCGGTGGTGATGGGTGGACGCTTCCTGCGGGTCAACGGAAAAGACGTTGCGTTCATCAGGCCCGGTCCGCCGAAGCGCCCCTAGCGAATGCAAACGAACGTCAGTTCACACGTGGAAAGGAGCATGAGCGTGATTGCAGTTAAATGGTCTTGCGGAGCCCGGTCTGCTCTGGCAATTGTGATGGTGCTCGCGCTGGCCGCCGGCGCCGCCTACTGTGCGTCGCCGAAGGGCGGGCCCGGTGCGGGTAAGGTCTACGTCTCCCCGGTCAAGGGTCCCAAGCCATATCCCGAGGGACGGCCGTGGCGATGGGCCGAGTTCCGATCCCAGGCCATCGAGTCAAAGGACCGCAAGCAGGGTCCGTGGATCAAGGGGCTTGAGGGCGCCGCGCATCCGATGGTGCTCCTGGAGTCGAAGGACGTTCCCACGATCCGCGAGCGCCTCAAGAGAGGCGCCGGTCCGCGCATCATGGAGCATCTCCGCCGTCACGCCACGGGGGATGAAGTCCGCGCCGAACTCGCCGCCGGTGCAGGTCCGGGGAGGATGCGCTGGGTTCGATTGTTCGCCGAAGGCAGACAGATTACTTCGGCGGGGCTGTACGCGATGCTGGCGGACAAGCCGGAAGTCGCGAAGGACGCCGTCGCCAAGCTGATCTCCCTTTCCGGCCGCGAGATACCCGGGCAACGCCTTCCGCACGGGCGCAGCCTCTACACCGCAGCCATGGGGTACGACTTGCTCTACAACTACATGACCCCCGAGCAGCGCAAGGTGGTCCGCACCGCTCTGGACGAGAGCGCCCGGACCATGTACTTCCACAAGCCCTTCGGCGGAGACAACGCCGAGGGAAACTGGGTCGGGCACTGCTGGAGCCCACTTGGGGTCGCCGGGTTCGCCCTTCAGGAGGAGAACCGCTACGCACCCGACTGGATCCGCCAGGGGCGCGTCGCGAACCTGCTCTATCTCCACAACACGTTCGATCCGGAAGGCGCCGATTACGAAGCCTTCTCCCGCTACTTCGCCATGGGGATCAGGAAGGTGATAATCACCTGCGCCACCGAGCGCCGCCATGGGCGGGATTTCTTCACCTACAGGAACAACATATTCAACCGGATCGTCGAATTCGCCTCCTACATGCTCATGCCCTCCTGCCGCGACTGGGCCGCCTTCGACGACGCGTTCGCCCGCAACGTGGATTTCAAGGGCCTCTTCGCCGAGGTCGCGGGCCTGACGGGGGATCCGCTGGCGCAAGGGGTCTTCGAGGCGGTCTACGGCGAGAAGGAGATCAACGTGGGCGATCCGCTCACAGCCGCCGTCTTCTACGATCCGGACATCAAGGCGGAGAGGCGGGCCGACTCCCGGCGCCTGTCACTCGCCAAGGCCTATCGAGGGTTCTCCGGGAAGGGCAAAGGCTTGCGGAGCAGCGGGCACGTCTTCCTGCGAACGGGGTTCGACAGCCCGGACGACATCTACTTCGCCGGTCAATGCGGCGACAACGCAGGATGGCACGGCCACGCAGACCAGTCCAGCTTCGTGCTCGCCGCCTACGGAGACGTGCTCGTCCAGGACCCGGCCATCATCGGAGGCTACGGCGAGCCGCTCTGTGAATGGATGAAGGGCCCGGAATCTCACAGCCTCGTGCTGATAGACGGTCTGGCCTCCCCCAACTACACCCCCGGAGAAGGCGGCGTGATCGAGGAACTCGTCCACACCGATACGCTGGACTTCGTATCGATGGATTTCCTGAAGGGCCTGCACCTCAACAAGAAGATGCGCAAAGCGCGGCGCGGAAAGCGATACGTCGTGTTCTTCCGCCATCCGAAGCGGACGGGCTATTTCGTGATCGTTGACGACGTGATCATGGATTCCAAGGCGCGCAAGTATGAGTGGCTGCTCCAGCCGGACAGCAAGCACAAGCCCGTCGAGGAAGGCCCCGGGGAGTTCGCCTTCACCGGCCGCGTGGACCTGAAGATCCGCATGATCGAACCGAAGGACCCCGTCTACACCACCGCTACGTACAAGGGATACGGTGTGGACTACCTGCGGATCCGCTCGAAGGAGGATCGCTCGCGAGGGTTGTTCTTCACGATCCTGTATCCGAAGAAGAAAGACATGTCCGTCCCGCCGATCACCGAGATACGCCAGGACGGGGTCATCGGTGCGAAGATCGGGGAGGACATCGTCCTGTTCCGCACGAAGGAGGGCGCCATGGACGCCGGGGGAGTGAAATCGGACGGCGAGCTGGTGGCGATACGGGTCTCCGGCGGCGCTCCCGCCGACGCGGTGGTGATGGGGGGAGGCTTCCTGCGGGTTAACGGAAAAGACGTTGCGTTCACCGTGTCCGGTGCGAGGAAGCTGCCCTAGCTAAAGCGGCCTCACGGGAATTCGCACTTTGAAAGGAGCTTGAGCGTGATTGCAATGAGATGGTCCTGTGGAGTCCCCTCCGGGTTCACAATGATTGTGGTGCTCGCGCTGGCGGCGAGCGCCGTGCGCTGCGCGGCGCCGAAGGGCGAAGGCGATGCGAGCAAGGTCTACGTTTCCCCGGTCAAGGGCCCCAAGCCCTACCCCGAGGGTCTGCCATGGAAATGGAAGGATCTGAAGGGCAAGTGCATCGAGTCCAGGAACCGCGCGCAGGATCCGTGGATCAAGGGCTTGGAGGGGGCCAAGCATCCGGTGATCTACTGCGAACCGGAGGAGATTCCCAGGATAAAGGAGCGGCTGAAGGTTGGGTTGGGCCCGCGCCTGTTAGCCGGACTAAAGCGGGAGGCGATGAACAATAGAAGCCGCGACCAAGCAGGGGCCGCCGGTCTCTACGCGCTGCTTACCGGGGATAAGGAAGTGGTGCAGAAGGGAATCGAAAACCTGCTCGAGCTTGCGGGCCAAGCCCCGCATCGCCACGCCCTCAGACACGGAAACCAGCTTGCGCCCATGGCGCTCGGATACGACTCTCTGTACAAGTTCACGACGCCCGAGCAGCGTCGGACCGTCCGCGCCGGACTCGACCGCAGCGCGCAGGAAATGTTCCTCAAGGAGACGGGGCACCTCCAGGGCAACTGGCTTCCCCACTGCTGGGGAGCGCTGGGACTGGCCGGGTACGCACTGGAAGAGGAAAACCGCTACGCCGAGTCCTGGATCTGGCGGGCGAAGTTCAAGAACATTCAGTATATGCACAACACTTTCGACCCCGAGGGCGCCGACTACGAGGCGATGTCCCGGTACTGGGCGATGGGGTTCGACAAGGTGGTCATGATGGCCGCCGTCGAGCGCCGCAAGGGCCGCGATTTCTTCACCTATCGCGACAACATCTTCAACAGGGCCATGGACTTCTGTGCGTACATGATCGTCCCCACTCGCAAGGACTTCGTTCCGTTCGACGACGCGATGTTCGGTGGAATCGTGCACCCGGGGGCGTTCATGGCGATCGCGCACCTGACGGGCGACCGTCTGGCGCAGGGCATCTGGACGAGCATATACCCCGACGTGCAGAGCTGGGTGGGCGGTCGAGTGATGGCGGCGATGTGGTACGACCCGAGCATCAAGCCCGAGCTTCCACAGGATTCTCCCCGACTGTCGCTGTCCAGGGCCTACTGGGGCATCGAGGGTAAGCACACGGGCCAGTGGAGCAGCGGGCACGTCTTCTTCCGCACCGGATTCGACAGTCCGGACGACATATTGTTCGCCGCACAGTGCGGGGACCTGGGCGAATGGCACGGCCACGCCGATACGACCAGCTTCGTCCTGCACGCGTACGGTGAGACGCTGGTGCAGGACCCGGCGGTGCTGGGGCAAGGATATGGATCTCCGCTGGGCAGGTTCTCCAAGGGTCCCGAAGCGCACAATTTGGTACTGATCGACGGGGAAGGGTGCGGGTTGGTGGACTCCTCCTACGGCCATGTGAACTCGCCGCCCAAGCCCGGGTACAACGGGAAGATCGACGCCTACGCAGGGACCGAGACGCTCGACCTGGTCTCGATGGACGCCCGGGGCCCCCTCGTGCTGAACCCCAAGATCGACTCGATGAAGCGGGCCGAACGCCACGTCGTCTTCTTCCGCCATCCGAAGCGGACGGGCTATTTCGTGATAGTGGACGACGTGATCATGGATTCCAAGGCGCGCAAGTATGAGTGGCTGCTCCAGCCGGATAAGGAGCACAAAGTCGTCAAGGAGGGACCGGGGAAGTTCGCCTTCACCGGGAACGTGGACCTGAAGATCCGCATGATCGAACCGAAGGATCCCGTCTACGCGACCGCGACGTACAAGGGGTACGGTGTGGACTACCTCCGAATCCGTTCGAAGGAGGATCGCGATCGCGGACTCTTCTTCACGATCCTGTATCCGAAGAAGAAGGACATGTCGGTCCCGGCGATCACCGAGATACGCCAGGGCGGGGTCATCGGGGCGAAGATCGGTGAGGACATCGTCCTTTTCAATACGGCGTTCGGCGAGAAAGGCGGTCAGCTGATAGATGCAGCCGGCGTGAAGAGCGATGGGAAACTAGCGGCGATTCGGATATCCGGTGGGGAGGTCAGGAACGCCGTCGTCCTGAGGGGAAAGTCGCTGACATACAACGGAACCGCGATCGATTTCGCGAACCCGGGGCCGAAGAATCGCAAATAGGTGCGACTGAAAAGGGAGTCAGGAGAAATGCAGACCGAAAGAACCCGCCCGGCCGCGGTAGCGCTGTGCATAGCTGCGGGGGTTATTGTGTTGTTCGGCTGCGCCGCGGGCAGCGCTGCCGCCCCCTCCGCCACCCAGCCCGGCGCCCGACTGGCCAAGGAGGCAAAAGTGCCCACCGACAAGCATCCGTATCTGTTCTTCTCTACCAAGGATCTACCGGCGATCCGGGAAAGGGTGAAGCGGCATCCGGCGTCGTTCTTCTGGGCTCGGCTCCAGGAGAGGACCGACCCGGACGGTCTGGACCTCGGCCTCCTTCGCAGCATAGGCGGGGTACCGAGGTTCCGCCAGCAGATGCAGGCCGAGCACATGTCCAGATGCGCCTTCTACGGGCTGCTGACCGGCAGCGAGAAGCACCTGGCGAAGGCGAAGCAGGCGCTGCTGGCGATAGTGACCAACTGGACGCCGAAACCGGGACGGTACGGTCCGCAGGTCGGCCATCTCCTGCAATACTCAGCGATCGCGTACGACTGGCTGTACAACCATCTGTCGGCTGAGGAACGGACGAAGGTCGAGACGTTCCTCGCGGAGGCTGCAAAGAACGCATACGAGGCGGGAAAGACGAAGCAACAGGACAACTGGTGGTACGCCGGGAGGGCGGGCAGGCAAATGTCCCACCAGCCGCTCATGTACTCCGGGATCGGGCTGATCGGGCTGGTCCTGTACGACAAGCATCCGGAGGCGAAGGTCTGGGCGCAGGTCGCCACCGGCGTCATGAAGGAGGTCATGGAGGAGAACTTCGACGCCGACGGCGGCGGTTACGAGGCGTACACGACGTACATCCTTCACGCGACATTCGTCTCGATCTATCCCATGATGGAGGCCGTCCGGCGGGTTACCGGCGAGGACCTGTTCCACCACGCCGACGACGTGCTCTACAAATCGACCGCCTTCACCGCCTACATGTTCCGACCCCTCCGCGGGGAAATGCTCTCGTACGGCGCGGTCGGGGGACGCCCGAACGTGGTGGGGCTTCAGTTGCTCAAGAACGCCGCGGAATACGACGACGGTTTGGCAGCGTGGTATCTAGAGACGCTCATAAAGGAGGGATGGAAATCGACGGATGCGCATCTCCTGTGGGGGGCGCTCTGGGCCCGCAAGGTCGCCCCGGAGAACCCGGACACCTCGCCCAGGCTTTCCGAGGCATACGCCTACACGAACTCGACGGGCAAGGGCAAGTGGAACTACGGGACCGGGCACGTCTTCCTCCGCACCGGATTCGCCGACAAGGACGGTATTCAGCTCGGCCTCAAGGCGGGCCTGGACGGGCTCGGGCACGGGGGGCCCGACAAGGGCGGATACATGCTCAACGCCTACGGAGAGCGCTTTCTGCAAAGAGAAATATGGAAGAGGGGGCGCAAGAGCGACGGGCACAACTTCGTCATGATCGACGGCGAGCATCAGCGGATCGCATCGCAGCCATCGGTCAGGATCGCCGCCGTCGATACCCTCCAGTCGCACAAGGGGTACGACTACGTCAAGCTGGACCTGACCCAGGCGTACCGGGAGCACCAGAAGAACAAGGACACGAGGAAGGTGCATCGGCACGTCGTGTTCGTGAGGACCACGCGCAAGACGGGCTACTTCGTCGTGATCGACGACGTGCAGAAGGACGATCAGCCGCACGCCTATTCCCACGCATTCTATTACGATCCCAGGAACGTCAAGGTCCGCGAGGCGAAGGACAACAGGATCGTGATCGCCGGGGAGAAGGCGAGTCTGCACATCGCAGCGGTGTACCCCCCGAAGATGCAGGCGACGGAGGAAGACCGCGACGGGAGGCCCTACGCCCTGATGACCTACGCGCCCAAGGTCTCCCGCTTCGTGTTGGTGACGGTTCTGTATCCCGTCAAGTCGGGAGACGCACCCCCTGCGTTCGCCCCCGTGGACGAGAGAGGCCGGGCGGGCGTCGAGGTGTCCGGAACGAAGATCGTCTACGACAAGTCCACCGGGAAGGTGACGGTGAGCGGGAAGCTCTCCGACGTAGTCGCGCGCGGCGGTAAGCCCGGAGAATAGGCTCAGCGGTGGGCCCACACCGCGAATCGCCTTGCAGCGACATCTCGCGGTGGCAATAATAGACGTACGGATCGAGCTCAATTTGATCGTTGGTGAACTACCTCATCGACAATTCCGGCGGGGAGGACGTCCGCAGCAGACTATCCGGTCTCACGCGAGGAGAGATAATGACCGTCAGGCGACTTGCTCTTGTTGTTTTCTGCGCCCTTTTGGTCGCCGCACACTGGTCGGCGGCGCTCGCAGGACCCGGGAAGGATGCGCCCCTCCTCGACAGGATCGGGCTCAATCGCGGGATATGCATCCTCCTTGGCGACAGGGAATGCGAATCGGCCCTCGAGTTGGGGCGCAGCAGCGAGCTAACGGTGTTCGTCCAACTGACCGGCGAGCAGGACGTCGCCGCCGCCCGTCGGGTTGTGGGCAAGGCGGGTCTCTACGGGACCCGGATCTACGTCGAACGGGGGGACCTGAAGCGAATCCACTTCGGCGATAACCTCGCCGACGCCGTGGTAGCCCAAGGCGAAGCCCTGTCGCTTCCCACCGGCGAGGCGATGCGCGTCCTGCGCCCGGGAGGGAAGTACCTCGTCGGAGATAAGGTCTTCGTCAAGCCCGCTCCAGAAGGAACTGATGACTGGACTCATCCCTACCACGGACCGGACAACAATCCGCTCTCGGACGATCAGCTCGCCCGCGCGCCTTACGCCACGCAGTTCCTGGCCAAGCCCTGGTATTGCCCCCTCCCGGCGGTCACCGTGATCTCGGGCGGGAGGGTGTTCAAGGCCTTCGGGCACATCGCCTCCAAGCCGCGCGAGTACAAGTGGATGAACACCCTCATCGCGATGAACGCCTACAACGGTACGATCCTCTGGAAGCGGAAGCTGCAACCGGGGTTCATGATCCATCGGAGCACGATGATCGCGACGCCCGAGACGCTGTTCCTCGCCGACAACGACTCGTGCAAGCTGATCGACGCCGCCACCGGCAAGCTCAAGGGCGAGATCGCCCCACCGCGGGACAAGGTTGACGGACCGAGCTGGAAGTGGATGGCGCTGGAGAACGGGGTGCTCTACGCCCTGCTGGGCGAAAGCGAGAGAAGCGCCCCCGACGTGCACGCGAACAAACAATCCAAGGGGTGGGCGTGGTCGAAACTTGGGCAGAGCTTCCGGGCGCGCGGCGAGAAGTACCCCCTGGGCTTCGGGCGAACGATCCTCGCCATCGATCCGGCCACGAGGAAGGTCCTCTGGTACCACCGGGAGGACAAGCTGCTCGACAGCAGGGCGCTGTGCATGAAGAACGGGAGGATATATTTCTACTCCCATCACAATTTCCTGGCAGCCCTTCGCGCGAAGGACGGCGAGGTCCTCTGGAGGACCTCGGACCCCGAGCTGCTCGAAGCGATCGGAACGCATCACCCCGCCCAGCAGCCGAGCACGGGGTGGGCCAGCAGCGCCTACGTCAAGTGCAGCGACGACGCCCTGTTCTTCGCCGGGCCCACCCGCCGGAAGCTCCTGGCGGTATCGGCGAAGGATGGGAAGAAGCTCTGGGAGCATCCGAACGGGAACGTTCAGCTCGTCCTGCGGGACGACGGGGTGTACGCCTTCGATCAGACGCGGTACGGGCCCGGGCAGAAAAGCGGAAGCCTGAAGTTCGACCCACTGACGGGAAGGGTGCTCGCCAGGTTCAAGTTCTCGCGGAGCTTCTGCACGCGCGCCACGGGCAACGCCGACAGCATGTTCATCCGGAGGGGCGGGGGATCGACGACGCGCTACGACGTTCCAACCGGGAAGAGAAGCAGCGTGGACGTAGTGCGGCCGGGATGTACGGACGGGGTCATCACGGCGAACGGCCTGGTGTACTGGGGCCCGTGGTTATGCGACTGCGCATCCGTGATGAGGGGGATGCTCGCGTTGGGGCCGTCCCCGAAGCGTAAGGGTGAGATGAAAGCCACGGAGGCCGAGCGTCTTGAGACGTTCGGTGCTCGCGCGCGAGAGGTCGCCCCGTTTGCGACGACGTCTTCCGACTGGCCGACGTACCGCTCCGACAACGTGCGCAGCGCCGCGACGAGCGCCGCCCTCCCGACCAAACGCCCCGACGTGCGATGGGAGAGGGAGATGTCCGCCGTCCCGGCTGCTCCGGTCGCGGTGGGTGGGCTGATCTTCGCGGCTGCAAGGAACGGGATCGTCCTGGCGATAGACGCCGAATCCGGCGAGGTGCGCTGGACGGCGTACACGGGCGGGCCGATCTACTTTCCTCCGTCGATCTGGAAGGGGCGGGCCTACGTCGGTTCGGGCGACGGATGGGTCTACGCCTTCGAAGCTACCACCGGACGCCTTCTCTGGCGATTCCGCGCCGCACCGATCGAGCGGAAGATCCCGGTCTACGGTTCGCTGAGCTCGACCTGGCCAGTAGCGGGCGGGGTGCTGGTGCAGGACGGCGTGGCCTACGCCGCGGCGGGGATCGTCGGCCACGAC
>SDBT01006774.1_pt1 | contig 18942 bp, 16 predicted proteins | sample 2277101 | NCBI WGS metagenome assembly SDBT01 (sample SAMN10404973, study PRJNA504765) | marine sediment metagenome | isolation source: marine sediment core GS10_PC15, 103 cmbsf | place: Arctic Ocean: Southern Knipovich Ridge | collected 2010 | reverse complement strand
CTGTCCGCCTAGGCGATTACCCCGGACCTCCCGGCAACCGACAGCCACTGTCCGCGCCGGTGACTACTCCGTGTCGACAGCCGTGAGCTCCTGGCGGAACCAGTCGATCGTTGGCCGCAGGCCTTCGCGCAGCGGCACCTGGGGCGACCAGCCCAGGATCGTCTCAGCCCGGCGGATGTCGGGGCAGCGGACCTGCGGGTCGTCTTCCGGTAGCGGCATCTCCACGATTTCGCTATCGCTGCCGGTAATGTCGAGCACCGCCTCGGCCATCTGACGAATCGTGATCTCTTCCGGATTGCCGATGTTGACCGGATCGTGCTCTGTGGACCTCATCAGCGAGAGGATGCCGCGCACGGTGTCTTCGATGTAGCTGAAGGATCGTGTCTGCGACCCATCGCCGTAAATGGTCAGGGGCTCGCCGCGCAGTGCTTGCGTGATGAAATTTGGGATGGCGCGACCATCCTCCAGGCGCATACGAGGACCATAAGTGTTGAAGATCCTGACAATTCGCGTCGACAGCCCGTGACTGCGGTGGTAGGCCATGGTCATGGCCTCGGCGAATCGCTTGGCCTCATCGTAAACACCGCGTGGTCCAATCGGGTTGACCTGCCCCCAGTAGGCTTCCGGCTGCGGGTTCACCTCCGGGTCTCCGTACACTTCCGAGGTCGACGCGAGTACGAAGGTTGCATCGTGGTACTTGGCGAGCCCAAGCGCCTTGTGGGTGCCCAATGCGCCGACCTTCAGTGTGTGAATCGGGTAGCGCAGGTAATCGGTCGGAGATGCGGGAGAGGCGAAGTGCAGAACAGAGTCCACAGGCTCGCCGACAATCATGTATTCGGTGACATCGTGTTTGATGAACAGGAAGTCCTGGTTGGAAAAACGGCTGACGTTGCGGATATCGCCCGTCAGCAGATTGTCCATGACGATCACACGATAGCCATCATCGAGAAGTTGGCCTGCCAGATGTGAGCCGATGAAGCCGGCGCCACCCGTGATCAAGACTCTTTGCTTTTCACTCATCAGTAGGCATGCTCGTGGGCTATGCCGCTAGCCAGGGTCATCCAGAGGATCTTGACGTCCAGGGCCAGCGACCAATTTTGGATGTAGAAAAGGTCGTATTCGATGCGCTTTTCCAGGGAGGTATTGCCGCGCCAGCCGTTCACTTGTGCCCAGCCCGTGAGGCCGGCCCGCACCCTGTGTCGCATCATGTAGTGCGGTATGCGATCGCGGAATTCCTGCACGAAGTAGGGCCTCTCCGGCCGTGGTCCGACGAGGCTCATGTCGCCGCGAAAGATGTTCCAGAACTGCGGCAACTCGTCGAGGCTGTACTTGCGGATGAACTTGCCGACGGGCGTGACGCGCGGGTCCTCGTCTTCAGTCCAAACGGGGCCGCTCTCGCGCTCGGCGTCCGCCACCATGGAGCGGAACTTGAGCAACTCGAAGCTGCGACCGTCCAATCCCATCCGCTCTTGCCGATAGAGGATCGGTCCCTTCGAAGTAAGGCGCACCGCAAGAGCCACGAGAGGAAAAAGCGGCGAGAACAATCCCAAACAGGCGGCGGCCGCCGCGATATCCATGGATCGTTTGAGGAAGCTGCCGATACCGCGCAGGGGAGTACTGGACAGGTTGACGATGGGGACACCATCGAGATCTTCGACGGCGGCACGCAGGGTGATGTGCTGGAGTAGATCCGGCACCACTTTGACCTCCACCATCTCGTGGCTGACGTCTCTGAGCAGGTGGAGAGTCATCTCGTGTGCGGACAGTGGGAGCGCGATGTAGATCTGGTCCACAGAGCTCTCGCGCACGACGTCGCGGACCTCTCGGACATGCCCGACAACGGGAACCCCGCGATAGGGCCTGGCATCAGGAGTCTCGCCGAGCAGGCCCACGATTCTGAAGCCGAACTCTTGATGCAGGAGGATCTTGTCAACGACCGTTCTGGCAAGTGGCCCCGCCCCGGCGATCAGAATGCGCTTGAGGTTACGCCCCGATAGCCGCACCCGGTCGAGAATGGCATGCAGGAGTCTCCGGCCGGCGATGACGAGCGTCAAATTGAGCGCGTAGAACATCCCCAGCATGAGGCGCGAAAATGCGAAGGCCGGCACGTGCAGCTCCGTGCCGTCGATCGGAACCGGCCGCGTTGGCCGGTACATGAAGGCGGCGGCCGCGAATAGTGCCATGGCAAGTGTCACCGCGATGGCGACCTGAATGTATTCCTCCGAGCGAGCTGCCGTACGCCGCAGTCGGTACAGTCCGAAGGCCACGAAGGTGAAATGCCAAAGCACCAGGATGACGGGCAGCGCCAGCAGGTAGGTGCTCAAGGTCGGCAGGTCGCCGGGCAGGTCCTTGGGCGGGGTGATCTGCAGAACGAAACGCAGCCAGTAGGCGAGCAGAAAGGCCACGATCGTAGCTAGTAGGTCGGAGCAGACGACAGCTACCGTCTGCATGACGCGAAATCGGCGAATCAAGTTGCGTTCCTTGCCCGTTTCCGGGAGTGAGCTAAGCCATGGCTGCCGGCACTCAGCCGTGGGCCCTGAGCGCGTTGGTCACGAAGGTGAGAAAGCGGCGGGCGAAAACATCGTGACCATACTCGAGAGCGTGAGCCCTGATCCTCGTGGTATTGAAGGAGACACTCTCCGCTCTGTCAATAGCCTCGATCACCGCATCGGGATCGCACGCTTGGATGAGGGTGCCGGTTTCCCCATCGATTACCGCCTCCGCGGCGCCGCCCTCGTCGAGTACCAGGGCCGGTCGCCCGCATGCCATCGCCTCCAACGGCACGATGCCGGCGTCCTCGACGGCCGGAAGAATCAAACCGCGACACCGCTGATAGAGCTCTCGTAGCGCCTGCTCGTCCACCCACCCCCGCATTTCCACCGTGGGTCCGGCCAACCTGGCCAGCCGTTTGCTCTCCGGCCCCCGGCCGACCACGATCAGCGAGCGGCCGCTGCGATTGAATGCCTCGATCGCGACCTCGATGCGCTTGTAGGGAGACAAGGCTGATACCACGAGGTAGAAGTCCTCCGGTGCCTGCTCTGAAGGTACGAACCACTCGGTGTCTACGGGGGGCGGGATCACCGTGGCCAGGCGCCCATAGTAGCGCTCGATTCGCCCCGCCACCCACGCCGAGTTGGCGGCGTACGAATCTACTCGAGAGGCGGTGATCTTGTCCCAACGACGCAGCCACATCATCGCAGCGCGGATCGCCAAGTGTTTTGCTCTGCCGACGCGCTGTGGTGCGAAGTAGGCGTCGAACTGATCCCATGCGTAGCGCATTGGAGTGTGGCAGTAGCACAGGTGGAGGGATTCCGGCGGCGTGATCACCGATTTTGCGGCACAGTGGCTACTGGAGATCACCAGGTCGAAGTCGGTCAGATCGAGCTGCTCGATTGCCCAGGGAAAGAGCGGAAGGTACCAGCGATAGGCCGTCGAGCTGGCCGGTAATTTCTGCACGAATGATGTGTGAATGCGATGAGCTTCGAGCTCGGGGCTCACCGAGCCTCTGTCGTGAAGCAGGGTGAAGATCTCGGCGTGGGGGAAGTAGCTCGAGAAGGCCGCCAGGACTCGTTCACCGCCCCGCATGCCAGTGAGCCAGTCGTGCACCAGAGCCACTCGCAGGTCGCCGAGCTCTCGGGCTGCGTCGTTCGCGGAGATCATTGGCGCGCGATCTCCGCGTAGACATCCAGTGTCCGCCGGGCAGCCTTCTCCCAGGTGAACTCCCGCGCCTGCTCCCGGCCCCGCTGGCCGAGGGCGATGCGCAAGTTATCGTCTTCCAGGAGAATGTGCACGGCATCGGCAATGGCATCCACTTTGCGGGGGTTCACCAGCAGGCCGGCGTGACCCACGACCTCCGGCAGAGAGCTACAGCGGCCGGCTACCACCGGCGTGCCGCAGGCCATCGCCTCCAATGGCGGCAGGCCGAATCCTTCGTAAAGGGAAGGGAATACGAACACGCGAGCGAGCGTGTAGACGGCCCTGAGCTCCGACTTGGATAGAAACCCGAGGAGGCGAACGCGATCCGCCAGCTCGGGCCTCTCTTGATCGGAGAGCAGAGCTCTTACTGCCGTCTGCTCACCTCCCACCAACACCAGGTCGAGGTCAGCATGGCGTTCAGCCAACAGCGCGAATGCGTCCAGCAGGCGCCTTAGATTCTTGTGCGGCTTGGCGTTGCCGACGAACAGCAAGAAGGGTCGCTCGAGATCGTGCTTTCGCCTAACTGCCTCGATCTCCTCGCTGTCGGCCCGCTCAAAAAAGTAGGAGTCGCAACCGTAGGGAATGACATCGATCTTGGCGGGATCGGCATCCACCAGCTCGACCAGGTCGGAACGCGTCGACTCCGAGCCCGTCAAGACGCGCTTGGAAGCACGGACCGCATGCCTCAACATGGTTCGGGCGTAGTGGAGCGCGGCCTTGCTGGGCAAATGCCGTGGAAAGCGCAGATGAATACAGTCGTGCACCGAGACGACGCCGGGGCAGGGCAGCATGACAGGGTAAACGTAGTGCGGGGAGTGAAATACATCGGCTCCCAGGCGTCGCGCTTGCCAGGAAACACTGACGAGCTCTGCCATGCCGTATTTGCGCGAGCGATTGCGAGCCCAGGAGACGTTGGGCCCCACCAGGGGCGTTCCAGCCGCCTCTTCCGGGTCACCAAGGTAGATGAACTCATCGGTGGGTGCCATTGAGGGTGCGACCCGACCGAGACCTTGGATATAGGTGCCGATACCGTAGTCGCCAACCTTGCGAGCGTCGATGACAATGCGCATGGTCTGCTATCGGCCCCGTCCCGCCTCCTTGAAGGTCCACCGTAGCATTGAGCGCGCCACTTCGCGCCTCTCGCCGCGTGCCAGCAGACTGCCGCAGGCGAACCGCACAGCGAGGTAAAGACGCAGCCCCTGGGCGGCAAGTGCACCGTGGTGTTTCCTGTAGAAGGCCATCTGGCTGCGGCGATAGGCGAGCGCCACCTGCAGCGGGTCCTTGCGCCAAGAGACGCTGCGGTCATGCGCGACCATCGCACCTGCGACGAATCGGAGTCGCCAGCCGGCGCGCGTCAGTCGCCGGCACAGGTCGACGTCTTCGGCATACAGGAAGAAACGCTCATCGAAAACACCCACCTGGCTGAGTGCCTCGCGCCGCAGGAGCAGACAGGCGGCTGAGAGCGAGCGCGTCCAGCGATCTTCGCTGTAGTAGCGTTCGACGAGGCGGCCCAGCGGGCCACGCCCGTCTCGATACAGGCTCCCGAGAAGCTCGAACGCGGCCTCGTTGAGCGGACCCATGGTGCGGCCCATGGATAGCTCGACCTGCCCGGAGTCGCCGAGCAGCTGGGGTCCAGCGGCGGCGATTCGGGGATCCTGCATTGCCGACACGAGGACATCCAAGCTGTCATCTCGCAGGCGTGCGTCGTTGTTCAGCAGCAGCACGAATGGAGCATTCCCCACAGCCATGCCGCGGTTCACCGCGGCGCCGAAGCCCAAGTTGGTCTCCATCTCGAGGAGGTCTGAGGACGGTAGGCAGGCACGCACAGCATCTGCGCTACCGTCGCTCGAGCCGTTGTCGACCACGATGACGCGCGTTTCCGGGCCGCTCGCGAGGGCCGACTCACAGCAAGCCAGCAACCGGTCACGCTCGTTGTAACTCACGATCACGACATCGACGGTGGGTGAGCGCTGGTCCATCGCTCCATCGGGGGCGCAATCTCGCGAGGGGGGGGAATCCGAATCCGGGTGGCTTGTTCGATTCATGCATCCCGCTCGCTAGCAGCCGTTGCCAACAGGTTCCTCAGCAGGCGCGCCGCAGGGGCCCATCCCCGGTCGTTAGCCCAGGTCTGTGACCTTCCCCTCCAGCGTCGCAGTTCCTCCGGATTGTCCAGGAGGGTGGCCAATGCTTCTATCCATGCCTGCGGCTCCGCATGCGGTACCAACCACGCTCGCTGCGGGAAAATCTCCGCCAGCGAGCCTGTGTCGGACGCCACCACGGCGGCGCCGCATGCGAGCGCCTCGAGCACGGGCAGCCCGAATCCCTCGTAGCTGGAAGGATAGGCAACGACCGTGGCGGTCGCATAGAGGGCCGGCAAATCGGCATCCGGCACGAAGCCGAGCCAGCGCAGTCGATCGCCGAGGCCTGAGGAGTCAGCATGCCGTCGAAGCTCCGCTGAGGCGCGCCGTTTCGGGCCAGCAATCACCAGGCTGAGGTCTTCTCGTGTTCTGGCCAGCTCCGCAACCACGTCGATCAGATTCTCGAGATTGCGACGGGCCAGGGGGGCGCCGACGAACAGAACAGTTCGAGGGCTGAGTTGGTAGTGGCGGCGAACAGCATCCTGTTGATCCTCCGCCACTGGGCCGAACCCCGGTGAGACACCGTAGGGAGCTACGACGATGCGAGCACTCGAGGTCCCGTACCATCGCTGCACCTCATCTGCCGCGAAGCGAGACCCAACAAGCAGGTAGCTCGCCTTTCTGGCGGCAATCCGGGCCGCCCAGCGGCGGCGCGTCCTTTCACGCCAGCCAAATTCCGACGGCGTAGCCTCAACAGCGCAGTCGTGCATCCCGACGACCGAACCGACGGTAAGGAGAGCGGGGAGCCCGTAGGCAGGGGAAAAGAGTGCTTCAGCGCCATCCCGGCGTACTGCGGCAGGCAACAGGGATTGTTCCCATACGGCGCCTGGCAGGCGCGAGGATCCCTGCAATAGGCGTGATTTTCGCGGCGGCGGCAGGAGCCGCCAAGGAACCGGCTCGCGTGCGTAGAGGATGAGCTCGTCGTCCTCGGGCCATGCCTCGAGCAGACCCGACAAGACTCGGCCTACGCCCGTTGGTTGCCCCGTCAGCTCTCGTGCGTCGATGGCGATTCGCATCAGGTTACCGGGACACTAGCTGTTGGTATACGGAACGGGTGAGCTCGGCCGTTCTTTCCCAGGGGTAGAGCCGCGCCTGGGAAAGGCCACGCTGTCCATATTCGAGCGCGGTGGCCTCGTCCCGCAAGAGGAGCCGGCAGGCATCCGCCAGGGTGCCGGGATCATCGGGGTCGGCCCACACAGCTGCATCGCCGAGGATCTCGGGAAGCGAGCCGGCGCGAGTCGCCACCACCGGCACACCCATTGCCATGGCCTCCAGTGCGGGGAAGCCGAAGCCTTCCCAGAGCGAGGGCATCACCAGCGCAGAGGCACTTGCGTAGAGATAGACGAGCTTGTCGATTGGCACATGCGGCAAGAGGCGTGTGCGCTGCCGGGCAGCCTCGGGGGCAGCGGCCCAGACGTCCTCCCAGCCCGGGGCCTCGGGGCCCGCGATGACGAGATTCACATCGTCTCCGCCATCAGCGAGCTCAGCCATCGCCTGAAGCAAGGTGCCCAGGTTCTTTCGTGTTTCACGGCGACCCACGAACAGCAGATAGCGGGGGCCAAGGGCGTAGTGCTCACGTATTTGCCGGGCGACCTGTTCGTCGCGCTCCGGGGGATCCAGAAAGAGCGGATCAACCCCGAGCGGGATGACGTGAATCCTCCCTCGATCGGCTTCGAGTAGCTCCGTCGCCTCCGCGGCGGTGGATTCAGAGGGCACGAGAATCGCGTCGGCTCGTCGCGCGGCCGCTCGCGCGAGCGGTACGTAGTCGCGCAGAACGGTGCCGTAGACGTTCTCCGGGGCGCGCAGGAAGTAGCAATCGTGCACTGAGATCACCTGTCGGGCGGAGCGAGCCGGCATGAGCATGGGGTAGGGCGAGTGGGCGATGTCCTGCTGCCCGACAAAATACTCGACCGGGGGCCAGCTCCAACGGTGCCAAAGCCGATCGAGCGCTCGAACCGGAATGCGGCGGTCGGCGACAAGCACATTCCCGAACGCGAGTGAATCCGGCGCTCGATCGCGCCAGGAGGCACAGAACGCCGTGACCGTGTCATCCGGGTAGGCGCAGGCCAGGGCGGAGAGGAGGTTGCGAACGTAAGTTCCGACGCCGGTTCCTGCGCTGAGCGCCGATCGATAGTCGAGGCAGATACGCATCGAATTCAGAGGATTATCGCCGCGACCCGTTAAAAAACCCAGGCTAACAGAGCCGGGCGAGCGATCGGATCATAGCATGAGATACAATCTGCCGATCGTTCGTAAATCAGCTTGGAAGCAACGAAATGCGTCTCGATCCCGCGCCGGCAGCCGTATCTGGGAGACGTCCAGGTGATGATCTGAACATCATGATCGTCGCCGGAGAGGCATCTGGGGATCTGCACGGTGCCACTCTGGCCGCCGCTCTGCATGCGGCGGAGCCGCGGGCGAGGTGCTTCGGCGTCGGCGGCGACCGAATGGCTGCGGCAGGGGTCGAAATTCTTTATCACATGCGGCATCTGGCAGTAGTCGGGTTTGCGGAGGTGCTCTGGCATCTTCGTGACGTGCGTCGAGCGCTCAACCTGCTCACGCGGGTGGCGAGCACGCAGCGCGTCGACGTCGTGGTCCTGCTCGACTATCCCGATTTTAATCTCACTCTGGCCCGCCGTCTGCGCCGGGCCGTGCCCGAGGTTCCCATCGTCTACTACATCAGCCCGCAGATCTGGGCGTGGCGTGGTGGCCGCGTAAGGAGCATCAGCCGGCTCGTCGACACGATGCTCGTAATCCTGCCGTTCGAGGAGGAGATTTACACCTCGGCCGGTGTCGAGGTCGAGTTCGTGGGCCATCCGCTGCTCGATGTCGTCGAATCGAGCTCGGAAAAAGAGGAATTCGCCGCCCATCACGGGATCCCGGGTGGAGCTACCTGGATTGGCCTGCTTCCGGGCAGCAGGCGCGTGGAGGTCGAGAGGCTGCTTCCTCACATGTTGGGCGCCGCAGAATTGCTGGACCCGGATGCCGAATATGCGTTTTTGGTTCCGCTTTCCCCATCTATCGATGGAGATGTGTACGAGCGCATGTTCAAGGCATTGGGGCCGGACGTGGCCTCACGTGTGTATCCTATTAGCAACGACTATTATGCGACCCTGCAACATTGCCAATCGGCGGCGGTCTGCTCAGGTACAGCGACGCTCGAGGCAGCGCTCATGGACACGCCGTGCGTCGTCGTTTACAGAACTTCATGGCTTACCTATAATCTGGCGAAAACGCTCGTCCACGTGCGCGATATGGCGCTCGTGAACCTGATTGCAGGGCGGCGAGTCGTGCCCGAGCTCCTACAGCACGAGGTCACTGCGGAACGGATAGCAAGCGAGCTGAGGTCATTCCTACAGGAAGACGAACGCCGCCAGGAAGTACGGACTGCGCTCGCTGAGGTCCGCGAAAGCCTTGGGAGCGCAGGAGCTTCCCAACGTGCCGCACGGGCGGTCCTGAGGCGGGCTCGGGGAGAGGCAAGTCCCGAGACGCGCAGATCACCCGCTGACAGTCCTTCTCACAGCCCTACCGACGTCTCATGAGCAACCTTTACAGGCTCTTTGGCTACCTGCGTCCCTATTCGTCACGCATGCTGGGGGCGGTGTGCGCCATGATGGTCGTCGCCGCTTCGACGGCCGGGATCACGCTTCTGGCCAAGCCCATCTTCGATGAGGCGCTCCAAGCACGAGTCGATCGTGAGTTCCTATTCCGCCTCGCTGCAGTACTGGTGATCATGTACCTCGTGCTCGGAATTGCCCGTTTCCTGTCGACCTACATGATGGGAACGGTCGGCTTCACCGTGGTGCGTGATCTCCGGGCAGACCTGTTCCGGCACCTCGAGATGCTGCCGCTCGATTCTCTTTCGCGGCACTCGACCGGGGGTCTCATGTCGCGGGTGACGAGCGACGTGCTGGCCGTGCAGGAAGCGCTCACTCGAGTGCTGGTCGACCTGCTGCGTGAGGGTTTTACACTGATCGCGCTCATTGCTCTGATGTTTTACGTGGACTGGTTTCTGGCCCTCCTCACCCTCACGGTCGCTCCTGTCGTTCTCAGCGTTATCGCACGCATGGGCCGTAAGCTGCGGCACGCGAGTCGCGATGCCCAGAAAGGACTGGGAGAGATCTCTGCCCTGTTGCAGGAAACTCTTACCGGAATCCGCATCGTCAAGGCCTTCTGCATGGAGGGTTTCGAGGCCGAGCGGTTCCGTCGCGCCACCGAGCGCCTCTTCCGGCATACGCGCAGGGCCCACCGTCTCGACAGCCTGGGTTCACCTCTGATGGAGTTCATCGGGGCGATGGGAGGGGCCGCTGTGTTGGTGTACGGCGCCTTGCAGATCGCAGAAGGGACGCTCACCGTTGGTGACTTCGCGGTCTTCCTGGTGGCCGCCTTCTCTACCTATGCGCCCTTGCGCCGTCTGTCGAGCGCGAACACCAGGATCCAGATGGCCGCCGCAGCCGCAGATCGCTTGTTCGAGGTGCTCGACGAGCCGGTCGAACCGGGGTATATGGATGAGGCTGATTTGATACCTGTCTTACGGTCAAAGGCGGCAAAGGCAGAGACAGATGCCGATAGGAGCGTGCCGATGCCCGCCATCGTCAGCGGAATCACGCTGGACGAAGTCCACTTCGGCTACCGCGACGATATGGGGCAACAGCAGGCTGTGTTGCACGGCATCAGCTTCGAAATCCCGGTTGGCAGTGCTGTCGCCCTGGTGGGTAGCTCGGGGGCGGGGAAGAGCACAGTCGCTAATCTGATACCGCGGTTCTATGAGGCAACTGAGGGCGCGGTGCGCATCGACGGCGTCGATGTTCGCAAGATTCGCCTTGCGGACCTGCGTGGGCAAATTGCGATGGTCACGCAGGAGACAATCCTCTTTAATGACACGGTGCGCAACAACATCGCCTACGGGTTGCCCGCGGTGCCGATTTCGGCGGTGGAGGAGGCCGCCAAGATGGCACTGGCGCATGACTTTATCGAGGCTATGCCCGAAGGCTACGAGACCATGCTCGGCGAGCGCGGCACGCGCGTGTCCGGAGGGCAGCGGCAGCGCATTGCGATCGCTCGTGCCTTGCTGAAGAACTCCCCCATTCTGATACTCGACGAGGCCACTTCGAATCTCGATGAGCGATCCGAGCGTCACGTCCAAGAGGCCCTCGGCAATCTGATGACAGGTCGGACCACGCTGATCATCGCCCATCGCCTCACGACGGTGCGCCGAGCGGATTTGATCATCGTCATGGACGAGGGCAGGGTCATTGAATCGGGCAATCATGAGCAGTTGCTGGCAAAGCAGGGGGCATACAAGGACCTCTACGCGCTGCTCTTGTCCGATGTGGCGGAAGCCGCGTGGCCACTCGAAGGTTCACGATAGACATGCGGCTTGGTGATCGCCTGCTTCAGAGCTTGGTACCGGTCGTTGGAGCCGCGTGGCTGCGCCTGGCGCGAGCCACGATGCGGTTGAGCTGGGAAGGGAAGGATACGGCCCTGCCCGATGACGGCGGGCCCGTCATCTACGCATTCTGGCACTGCCAGCTCGCGATGATGCCCTGGGTGCAGCTGCGACCTCCGAGCGTAATTCCCATTTCCCAATCGCAAGACGGCGAGTGGACGGCACGCCTGTTCGCGCGCCTGCAAGTCGAAGGGGTGCGCGGGTCCAGCACTCGAGGGGGAGTCACCGCACTCCGCGGCATGGTGAAGGCTGCGCGGAGTGGGAGGGATCTCGCGATCACCCCGGACGGTCCTCGCGGTCCCGCCAGAGTCGTGCAACCCGGCGCCATCTGGCTGGCGAGATTGACCGGTCGGCCGTTGCTCCCCGTCGCCTTTGCCGGGCGCCCCGCGATGCAGGTCGGGTCTTGGGACCGCATTCTCGTCCCCGTACCCTTGTCCCGCGGTGTGTTCGTGTACGGTGACTCGCTATGGGTTCCGCGAGATGCCGACGAGGATGCCTGTGCAGCGGCCCAGAACCAACTCGCAGAGCGTCTCGATGAAGTCACCGAGCGCGCCCAACAGCGGCTGTTGATAAGATAGCGACCATGATACGAAGCATGAGTGGCTACGGTCGAGGAGAAGCCGAGGGCGAGTCGATCCGCATCGGGTTCGAGGCGCGCGCGGTAAACCATCGATTCTGCCGAGTCACGATGCACATGCCTTCGGAGCTGGCGTTCTTCGAAGGTCCGGCGCGACACATCGTTCGTGACATCGTGCAACGCGGGAAGGTGGACTTGACAGCGACGGTTGCCCGCATCGTCTCGACGGAGGCGATAGGAGTAAACGGAGAGCTGGCCCAGTCGTACTTTCGAGCGTTGCAGGACCTGGGTACCGACCTCGGCCTTGCGGGCAAACTCAGCCTGGACACACTCGCCGGCCTGCCTGGCGTCATCGCGACTCCGGAGTCCGCCGCTCTCGAGCCGGAACGCGACGCCGCGATCGCCGAGGCTGCTCTGCGATCAGCTTTAGGTGACTTCGACCAGATGCGCAGGAGCGAGGGCGAGCATCTGCGGGACGACCTGGTCGCGAGATTCCAGACCATCTCGGGTGAAGTGGGTAGCATCGAAACGATGGCAATCGACATGCCTCGCCGCTACCGAGATCAGCTCAGCGCCCGAGTCGCGGCGCTTTGCGAAGAGGTGGAGGGACAGCTCGACCCGGCACGCCTGGCGCAGGAGGTGGCCTACTACGCCGACCGCTCCGATATCACCGAAGAGCTGGTTCGGCTACGCAGCCATCTCGTGAAGGGTGAGAAACTGCTGGCGGAAGGTGGCGCTGTCGGTAGATCCCTGGAGTTTCTCATTCAGGAGCTGCACCGCGAGATCAACACCATCGGCTCGAAGGCCAAAGCAACGGAGATCGCCGACATCGTCATCGAGATGAAGAGCGAGCTCGAACGGATTCGCGAGCAGGTGCAGAACATTGAATAGCCGCACTGAGCGGCAGGGCATCGCCTTCGTTCTGTCCGCGCCCTCTGGAGCGGGGAAGACGACCTTGGCCGCAGAGCTCCTGCATCGAGTGCAGGGCCTGACCCGCACGATCTCGTGCACGACCCGACCTCCTCGTGAGGGCGAGAGCGGAGGTGTCGACTACACGTTCATCGACGAGAATCGATTTCAGGAGCTTCGCGACAATGGCGATTTCCTGGAGTGGGCCAGGGTGCACGAAAACCTCTACGGCACGCCCAGGTCGGAGATCGAGCGCATCCATGCGGCCGGTGAGGATGCCCTCATGGTGATTGACGTGCAGGGTGGAGAGCAGGTTCACGATCGCCTCGACGACGCCGTCATGATTTTCGTTTTGCCGCCTTCTCCTGATGCTTTGCGGCGGCGGCTCGAAGGACGGGACGGGGCCGCTTCGGAAGCTCGGTCGACGATGAACTTACGTCTTCGCAACGCAATGGAAGAGATTTCTCGCTTTGTAGGTTACGATTACCTTGTCATCAACGACAGTCTGGCCGAGGCAGTAGAGGAACTCCAAGCCATCGTAATGGCTGAGCGTTGCCGGCGAACTCGTCGGCACGAGGTGGGTCAAGAGATTCTGGACTCGTTTCGAGCTTCGCTGAGAGATTCCGTCTAGCAAGTCTCGGCAATTCCCGATTCTGGAGAAAAAGATGCCGTCTGAAGGTCACTACCTATTTGTCGAGATCGCCGCACAGCGCTGCAAGCAGCTCATGCACGGCGCCAAGCCCAAGCTGGACATTCAGGCCCACAAGTTCACGACCGTCGCCACGGAGGAAGTGGCGAAGGATCTGATTCCTTGGGAAGTTCGTTCCGAGGAGGAAATCGCGGCCGAAGAGGCAGCCACGAGGGTTGCGCAAGCCGAGGAGCACGCCGCAGCAGTGAGGGCGGCCGAGTCGTCCCCGCGGGGCGCGATGGTTGGTGGGCGCCCGAACAGGAGATAGCAGCGCGCTCCGATCTCGAGCGGGCTGCCCCAATGGCCTGCTGGATATCGGCGTGTGGCGGCACGCGGCCTGCTAGCTTGGACTTCTCAACGGGTCGTGAAGCGAGCGGGCGCAAGGGCCGCGAGAACAAGGCGCGCGCCGGTTCGAGCGCGTAGGCGTACTCGTGCAGTACGTCGAGCGCTCGAATCAAACGCAACGCAGTTATCGCGCGCCATGGCGCACGCGCAGCCGCGACCCGTTGAGAAATCCAGGCGAGAGTGCAGAGGAATGATGAGCAGCGAAGAGGCCGGTAGGCTCGACGGCAAAGAGGTCGTCCTCGCCGTCACGGGTAGCATTGCCGCCTACAAGGCATGTGAGGTGTTGCGCCGGTTGCAGGATGCCGGCGCCGTCGTGCGGGTGATCATGACCCGCAATGCTGCCGAGTTCGTCAGCCCATTGACGTTTGCCGCCCTCTCAGGGCACCGTGTCATCAGCGGCTCATTCCAGGACCCGCACCCTGAGCGCCTGGCACACGTACGGTGGGCGAAGCGCTGCTCGGCCTTTTGCGTCGTTCCGGCAACCGCAGATTTCCTCGCGAAGATGGCCCTCGGCATTGCCGATGACTTCGCCTCCTCGCTGCATCTGGCTGTTGAAACTCCAGTGCTGGTGGCTCCGGCCATGGAGGAGCAGATGTGGGCGCACCCAGCGGTGCAAAGGAACGTCGAGACGCTAAAATCCCGCGGGGTTAGGATCGTCGACCCGGGAGTGGGTCACCTTGCCTCCGGTGGTCATGGTCCGGGAAGGCTTGCCGAGCCTCTGGATATCGTGGCGTCGATCGTGGAGATGGTCGGTGCTCCATCGACGCGCTCCGCGCGGGGCACACTCGCGGGGCAACAGGTTCTCGTGAGCGCGGGGCCGACACGCGAGCATTTGGATCCGGTTCGCATGCTATCGAATCCCTCGAGCGGCAAGATGGGATTTGCGGTAGCCGCGGAGGCTCGCACTCGTGGTGCCGAAGTGGTGCTGGTCAGTGGCCCGACGTCGTTGCCGAACCCCCCCGGAGTCGAGGTCGTGCGGGTTGTCACAGTCGATGAAATGGCCGACGCGCTGGTATCGCGCGTTGCGGACGTCGATGCTGTAGTCATGGCGGCTGCCCCAGCCGACTTTCGGCCGCAGAAGCGATTTTCCGAGAAGATCAAAAAGGCGGGCACCGACAAGCTCACGCTCGAGCTCGTTGCGACGCCGGACATCCTCGAGCGGTTGCGGCAGGCTCCAGGACAACGGCTGGTGGTTGGCTTTGCCGCGGAGACGAGTGATCTTGAGGAGGCCGCGGAGGAAAAGATGGTGCGTAAGGGGTGCGATCTGATCGTCGCCAATCGGGTCGGGCTGCCGAGTGGTGGATTCGAATCGGATCTGAATGAGGTGGTAATCCTCGACCGCCTCGGTGGTCGGACGAAGGTGGATTCTGCGCCCAAGGCACAGGTTGCCGCCGCGATCTGGGACGCCATTGAGGAATTCGGCGAGCGTGTGGGTACAGACTCCCCCGGGCAACGCGCCTGAGCTGGCACATGAGCCCACCCGAGAATACCCGAGACGATCGCCTGCGACGCCAAGCCGTCGCGCATCTCGAGCGGTTACAGAGGGAAGGCGTTTGGGGACTGGACCTCGCTGCTTCCAGAGAGAGCCCCTCCGCCGGCGAACCACTCGCGTCCGTGGCTGGGCCTTCGCAGCAGGCGGCCAGTACGATCTCTGATGGCCAGGCCGGGTTGTTCGGAGGCGGTGGGAACGGGGGAGGCGGTGGCCGGCCGGTGGACGAGACGCTCGAGCAGATCGAGGCGGAAGCGCTGGAGTGTGTTGCCTGCCGGTTGCATGAGGGGCGCAACAAGGTCGTGTTCGGGGTCGGCAACCCGGAAGCTCGCCTGCTGTTTATCGGCGAGGGGCCGGGGCGTGACGAAGACTTACAGGGGGAGCCGTTTGTTGGTCGGGCCGGCAAGCTGCTGACCAAGATCATCGTGGCGATGGGGTACGAGCGGCGGGATGTCTATATCGCCAACGTCGTCAAGTGTAGGCCGCCGCAAAACCGCAACCCGCAAGCCGATGAGGCGGACGCTTGTGAGCACTTCCTGCTGCGCCAGGTCGCGGTGATCCAGCCCCAGATCATCGTTCTGCTGGGCAAGGTTGCCGTGCAGGCCATCCTCGGCTCCTCAGCGCCGCTGTCGCGGCTCCGGGGGAAGTTCCAGACATGGCGTGGCATCCCCGTGATGTGCACCTACCACCCGGCCTACCTGCTCCGGAACCCCAACGCCAAGAAGGACGTTTGGGATGACATGCAAGTGGTCCGGGATGCGCTCGCGGAGAGTGGCAGGCCGTAGTGGAAGTGTAGTGAATAGTCTCGCTTCAGGACGAGCTTCCAGGGAGCGGGTGGGTACCATGCAGATGCTGGGCGAGGAAGAGATGACCCCCTGGCAGGCGGATACCAAGGATTGGCGAGCGGCGCGATCAAAGGCATGAAACAGACGCTATTCGTCCAGGTTGCGGTGCCGGTTCCGGTCAAGGGGCTGTTCACCTACGAGGTGCCGGAGCTCCTACTGCCTCTGGCGACTCCCGGGATGCGGGTGAGGGTTCCTTTCGGTGGGCGTCGACTCACTGGAACGGTCGTTGCCATGTCTCCGACCTTGCCGGAGGGCGTGGCAGATTCGCAGGTCCGGCCGCTCCTGGATTGCCTCGATCCACAACCCCTTCTATCTGCCGTGCACCTGGCGCTTACCGGCTGGATGGCGGAGACGACGATGTCGAGCTGGGGAGAAGCGATTAGAACCTCTCTCCCCTCTGGGCTCGAGGCAGTGGGCCAGCGTCGCATTACCCTGACCCCAGAGGGAGTGGTATGGGTTGAGCAGGGTGGGGAAGAGGCTGCTCAGAGCTACGAGCCCCCTCCCGGTGAGCTGCCGTTGGGGCCCCCAGCGTTTGCGACCAGCGACAGGGCGTGCCTGCTCGAGAGGCTCATCGAACAGAGAGGGAGGGGACTCAAGCTCTCGGACATTGCCAAGTACCTCGATGGCGACTCCGTCTGCGCACTCGCTTATGGTTTGGCGGCGGAAGGACTCGTGCGGGTCGAGGACGAGTGGTCGGCGGGCATCGGGGGACGCTGGCAGCAGGCGCTGCGCCCTGCCGACGGAATTTCGCGAGAGGAAGCGCTGGCGGCCACGGTCCGCGCCCCGGCGCAACGACGACTCGTTTCTGTACTGTGGGATCACGACTCAGGTTTGGTCCAAACGGTTGCGACGCAAGCCGCCGATTGCACCCCGCAGGTGGTTCGGGCTGTGAGCGAGAAGGGACTCATCGCTACGTATCGTGTGGCGGCTGAGGACACGTCCGCGCCCGCTTGGACGGGCGATGACGATGGTGCGGGGACCTTCAATCTCACATCGGCACAGCGAGCGGCTCTGGAGCAGATCGAGGCGGCGCTCGCGAGTGGCGCCTCCCGACCCTTGGTGTTGCATGGGGTCACCGGGAGTGGCAAGACCGAGGTTTACCTGCGTGCCGCCCTCAGCGTTATCGAGAAGGGCCGCTCGGCCATTCTCATGGTTCCGGAAATCGGCCTGACACCGCTACTCGAGCATCGTGCCCGGGCCGTCCTTGGCGATCGGGTCGTGGTGATGCACTCCGGCATGGCGAAAGGACAGCGCATCGAGGCTTGGTGGCGGGCCCGTCGCGGCAAGGTGCCCGTGGTAATCGGGCCTCGTTCTGCCGTTTTCGCGCCATTGCCTGATGTCGGCCTGATCGTTCTCGACGAGGAACAGGACGGAGCCTACAAACAGGACGAGAGCCCTCGTTATCACGGTCGCCAGGTAGCACTGCGCCGCGCCGAGTTGGAGGGTGCGGTGGTGGTGTTGGGCTCAGCCACTCCTGCGGTCGAAACCTATCACGAGGCGCGCTCGGGCAAATACGGGTATCTCGAGCTGCCTGAGCGTGTGGCATCGCGTCCTTTGCCCGAAGTGCGTGTCGTGGATATGCGCGAGAGCTTCAAGATATCGGGAAGAACCTTGCTGTCCGAGGAGCTCGAGGATGCGATCGCCGAGCGCCTGGAGCGAGGCGAACAGTCCCTGCTATTGCTGAATCGCCGCGGTTTCGCAGCCTCGCTTCTGTGCAGAGTGTGCGGCGAGCGGGTGCCTTGTCCGGATTGCGCGGTCAGTCTCACGGTGCACCGGCAACGACGGTCGCTGGTGTGCCACTACTGTGACCACCGCCAACCGGTCCCTGCAGCCTGCCCCCACTGCGGAGCGGACCAGCTCCATGAGATGGGGCACGGAACCCAGCAACTACAGCATGCAATCGAGTCGCTATTTCCCGCCGCGCGGTGCCAGCGGTTCGATGCGGACGAAACTCGCCGGCGCGGCGCGCACGGCAGAATCCTGTCAGCCTTCTCACGTGGCGAGCTCGACATTCTCGTCGGCACTCAGATGCTGGCAAAAGGCCACGATTTCCCCGGCGTGACGTTGGTGGGCATCGTAGGCGCCGATGACGCACTGGGGCTTCCCGACTTCCGCGCCGCCGAGCGCACGTTCCAGCTACTCACCCAAATGGCAGGAAGGGCAGGACGCGGCGACCTGGCGGGGACAGTAGTCCTGCAGGCCTACAAGCCGGACCACTACGCCATCCGCGCCGCAATGGCGCAGGATTACGAGAGCTTTTATTCAGAAGAAATAGAGTTCCGTCGCCGCCTGGGCTATCCGCCGTACACAGCACTGATCGCATGCGTGTGCAGGGGCAAGAGCCTGCCGGCATTGAAGGAGGAGGCGGACTGGCTGGCGGCGGCTGTGCGCAAGGCGGGGAGGCAGGACGTTCGAGTGTTCGGTCCTGCCTCACCTGTGCTTGCACGGCTGCGCGGCTTCCACCGGATGCAGGTACTGATCAGAGGCGAATCCGGAAAGCGCGTGCGCGAGGTTCTCAGCGTAGCGCTGGGGCGCTGTGAGGCGGATGGCCGCATGCCACGCGACTTGAGAATCGATGTCGACCCCCTGAACCTGATGTGAGCAGACGAGTACCGCCGCATCCTGGACCTCTTCGAGGAAAACCTGAAAGACTGAGCTGCTGGCTCGTCCTGAGCGTCGTATGGCGAGCCTCAATTCAGCTGCCCGGTTAGCCCGGAATTCTCAACGGGTGGCTACTACGCGAGCGCGATGGCGCGCCAGTACTGCGTTGCGCTTGATTGGAGTGCTCGACGTACTGCACGAGTAC
>SDBT01006773.1_pt1 | contig 18944 bp, 35 predicted proteins | sample 2277101 | NCBI WGS metagenome assembly SDBT01 (sample SAMN10404973, study PRJNA504765) | marine sediment metagenome | isolation source: marine sediment core GS10_PC15, 103 cmbsf | place: Arctic Ocean: Southern Knipovich Ridge | collected 2010 | reverse complement strand
AACATGGACTTCATATAGGCAACTATAGGTATGCCCTTCTGCCAGTTGTCGGAGTCTCTGATTTTCCCATCAGCTTGGACACGATTTTTATTCATGTATTCGGCGTATCGCTTTAGCACCAAGGGGCTTAGAAATCCCTCGTAATCCAATCTACCCTCATCTGTATCGCGTGTTGCTCCTGTCTTAAACTCTCTCATGTTTTCCTCTTTCCGCAGTATTTATATATTAGTTCAAAAAATCCTTTGTGGAACGTTTCTGAATTTGCCTGGTCGAACTCCGTGTGCTCGGCCAGAGTCCGCAGGTCTTCCAGTCCAGCAAACATCTGTCTGCACTCGTCAACGTATTTATCACACTCTCTGCATTCCATTATACAGCCACCTTATAATCTGCATCCCAACAGCACCTCTTATACTTTACATTCGATCCGCAAGGACACGGCCAGTTGCGACGCTTGCCTAATCGCCACGATACGAGGCGGGGTTTGGGTCTCCAGCCACGAATGTAGGCTATTGCATATCGTATCCAGTACCATAGTCTTTTAAACATTTTTTCGTCTCCCAATCGAGAACATAAATGACACAAATAATATTTTTCCGATGACCATAAGGCATCGTTTGTATTTCAATTTATGATAATAAGGTGTCACGCTTATTAGTAATCTAATCCACGGCAGCGATACACCGATCGGGAAAAATGTTGGTCTGGTTAGTCGTATCATTTTATTCTCCTAAATTCGTCAACACGAGAGTGGCCGGGTTAACAGGCTCGTCGTGGGTTGGTTCCGCACGCTCGGCACATACCGTCCGTTACCTCTCGTATTAACTTTTTTCCCTTGCGGGAGTTTTAACAGCGTGACGTGCTTACCGTTTGGTGTTGCCTCGTCAGGCGTCTGTTAGTTTACGTACAACTTTTTGTGTGGCCACTTCTTTTTGAAGTCGGCTTCGACCCTACGCATCGTGTCAGATGACATTGGTGTTTTCACTTCATCTATAATTTTTGATATTAAAAGGTTGCTGACACCAGATTTAATTTCTTGGACACCAGTGTTGCCCACAGTGTTGTAAAATTTGTCGTCACAATACATGACTATCTGATAGGCTTCCTTTGCCCGATGACTCTTGGTGGCTATAAAGATTTGATAGTTCCTCAAGTTTCTCTGCCCGCGTGGCCTGAGTTCTGGAAACTTCTCGGTCGATTCTGCCACCGGTTCGAGGACGAAGTATGGGAAAGACCAAACGCTGCCTTTAGGGCTGCGTAGATTTATATAGCCATAGCCTATATACACTATTTCAACGTCTTGTTGTTGCATGGTGGCCTTATCTGGGACGTAGCTCCATGCACCTGAACAAACGCCATCCTCACTACTTTCAAACTTCCGTACCACCTTAACCTTATCCCCGACTTTTAAACCATGATGCTCTACCCACTGGGCTTGTCGCTCGGCGTAGGTGCCGGTGAACTCTGGTTGCGGCGTAGGTCGCTCCAACAACTTGAGGCTCCCATTGGAGTAAGACCACTTGCTGGCCAATATAGCCCCGCCATTATAAATACTGGACACTTTACTTTTTGTGCCAATAGTACTTTCGGGGGCGCCCCCTCGGTTGTTAAGTATCTCCACCACATCCCCAACGGCGGGTACGTATTCAGCCTCGGGTTTAGAGAAGTATTCCTCGGCAATCTTCCGGGCGACCTTTAGTTCCCTCACGCCATCCATTACGTCGAGATGATCCACCTTGGACTTAATTTCGCCCTTTACAAATTTAAAGTGATCCCATTCACCGTCAAAGTAAACGACGCAGAGGCCACCTTTTACGCCGAAAACAACAGCTTTACAGCGTTTTAAGCCACCCCAGCTCCGGGACAACTCTACTACGTCACCGGCTACAGGTACATATTCACTTGTCAAATGAGCTTCAATTGCTTCGTGCATCGCGGTGCCACTACGCCACCCCAGTATTTCAGCGGCCATACTCTGCATTGGCTCATCGTGTGGGTCGAACTCATCCTCAGCCCACGCCGGTTTACCGTACAGCTCTTCACTAGCCGAGAAACCTGTCGCACACGATCGTAGCTGTCTTCATATCGAGGTTCTCTTCCTTGGCTCTGGCCAGGTCCATCAGCAGAATCTTGGCGATGTCTGCGTTTGGTGCCGAGACGATCTCCTTGGCGATGACGGCGATGTCTTCGGTTCCCTTCAGGAAGCCACTCGGGTACAGCTCCTGAACTGTCTTGATAACGCTACCCTCGTACAGTAAGGTTTCTGTTACTACTACTTGTGATGTACACATTTCATGCTCCTTAAAAAACTCGTTACTGTTATAAGCGTATTTCATGGCTTCGAGCCATAGTTCACGCATGTTTCCGTGCTCCCTCCATTTTACCTAGCCGTTTTCCATTTCCTTATTCCTTTACTACGGACTGCCCGCAAGTTTGTTCAATTAAAATTTAGCCTACACCCATAATTCTCAAACATTTACTTTTACAGTGCTCGTTTAGCATAAACGCTGTAACAGATAGCCCCCACTTGTCAGCTTTTTTCTGCACGTTTTTCATCACAAAATCTTCGATCTCAGGTTTGTCCATTGCCTCGAACACAGCATCGGATATCAGAGCTGTAATATGGTTCCCTAGCGACTCCTCAAAGTCCTGCACCCCATACAGGGCTTTCTCCACGTTGCTTATAGAGTACTCCACTGTCCCAGATGTGGAGTACGTATCGCCATTGTTATCAGTCATGGTCTTATCTGCTAAGTCCATAACGATGGGGTTTACGTTTGCCCGAGATACCCCCGCAAATAGCGGGAGGTACCAGTGGCACCCCGGCCCGAGGTTATTATCTGTTATTCTACCAAATTTTAGCCTCACGCCCCGTTCATCGGGTGATATTATCTCGAACGGAAGTAGGTTGTCTACGATCCATTTAATCACATCACCCCCTGATGATCGTATGAAAAATCTGGCGGGTTGTGTGGTATCACCATGCTAAATGCCACAAAACTTATTATAACACCCAATAATATCATTTGTTTTTGCTCTCCTTTAAAGACCGAGGCAGGAATCGAACCTGCATACATACCATACGTTTTCACCCTGCTGGGCGGTGTGTTCAGATTTCTTCTCTGTTACACTTAGAAGCTGCCTTCATGTCTTTACAGGCCGCCAGTATAGCCTTTGCAAATGCTTTAAACTCTTCTAAATCAGCCTCTTCATCGGGTGGGGTAAGATAAATGTGGCCATATTGGTAACCAGTTTCTACGCTCCAATTTGATCGGTCATCATCATTTTCTCCGGTGTATTGATAACCGGTGCATTCTTTTTCTACCTTTATTGTGGATTTCATTTCTTTTACCTCTCTTTCTGTGTGCTTACTACGCCCTACTGCCGTGGTTGTTCAGATTATTTTCTGTAGCCGATCGGGATAAACCCAAACAGCATGATGTGGCCCCCTTTATTAGTACCAGCACACCGGAGGTGCCAACCTATGTAGTCATAGGTGAATAACTTCCACGATAATTGCCATGGCCACATTTTATACAGTCCATTTCATGCTCCTTTAACAGTGGGGTCGCGTGGCCCCCCGTCTCGAATCTATACGCCGAGCCGACTGGGCCACCGCCCCGTGAGATTATACTACGGTGAGAGTGCGGGGAGGTTCGGGTTATTTCCAGATAATTCCATAAATATCCCCACTGTCTGGTATAGCGCCGTCATGCAGTGTTCTATTCGTCCGATGAGTGTCTGACGGCATGGTCTGGAGCAGATCGTCCCACGTCGGGAAGTTAGACAGCTCATACCCTTCTACGGCGGCGTATTCGCAGACCATGAACGTAAGCTCGTCTGCTGATACGCTGTCGGCGAACTCTCCCGTTGATTCTATGCACTGCTGCCAGAACTGTTGGGCGATGGCTCGTGAGTATATACCGATGGAATTTGCCCTTCTTCCCTTGAGGCATCCGCAGGATTTCGAGGCACGAGAACGTATGTTTATTGCCCTTGTCTCTATGATTTTGCCGCAGGCGCACATGCAGAGACAGTACTTGTACCCATGTTTGGATGTGGTGTCGGTTGGTTTGATCGCCCGAAGTCTGCCGGAAGTCATGCCTGTTATGTCTGGACTTTTGTTCATAGTCTGTTTCTCCTCATGTTTTATTTTTATATACGTTGGAATTGGGGAAATGTTTGGTAAAAACTTGGGGTGTGCTACTTATTTTAATCCGGTAGACCTATTTATAACTGGTTTGGGGTAGTGGTGAACTATAGAGAGTGTATATAAAATAATGGTCTTTAGGTGCTTATGAGCATTTACTGGTACCTATTTTCTTTACATATAGTATTGAGAAGAGTTATAAATAGTAGTATATAATAGTAGTAAGTACATCCCCCAAGTATAATTTACTCCCATATCCCACGAGTAGGATTACCCCCCACACCATACCGCAGCTCGCAGGGTGTAATACCACACCTCCACCAGATACTCGGTGTGCAGCCTGGCTAGCACCATCGCCACGATTAATACGGGGATCGGTGGTGTGCGTGTGAGGGGTGGATTACTCCTGCGGTGGATCATAATTTTACCTCGACGGTGCAGATGGTATCGTTGTGCCAGCCACCATGCGGAACCAACAATATTTCCTCGATCTTAAACCCAAGCGTTTTTCCTATGCCCCCGCTATTCCATCCACAGGTCAGGACTTTTCCACCCGGTTGGATAATCCGTGCTATTTCTTTTTTCATCTTAGTCCAGTATGAGGATTGGGTCGTCTGCATGTTTACGGTCTTGCCCAGTTTTTTGTAACACTCCGATACTTGCCGTGGAGAATATGGAGGGTCAAATAAAACTAAGTCGATCTCCTCTCCAAATCTCTTTAAAAAATCAATCGCGTCCATGTGGTGGTCGGCTTTTTGGTCTGGGTCGAGGTCGTTTGTTTCTTCAGCGTATTGAAACCCGTTACAAAATGGGTCGATTGAGTAGCCAGCCCCATTAATCAGTCGGGCCACAAGCTCATTTATTGGCTTTATACTGAACGTATTTTTGTTGGGCATGGCCCATACTCTATTTATTATCATGCTCTAATACCTCCTCATACGTTATATCCTCGCTTGCGTCGATAAACCCGCAGTGTGGGCAGGCTATCGCTCCAGTGGTCATCTCACGCTGGCAGTGTACGCAGGTGTGCTGTTCGGTTGGTGTAGGTGTGGTGGGTTCGAGCTGTTGATATTTTTCCAAGCATCTTTTATCACACAGTCCACTATTAACAGAACAGGTTGGTATGCCATTGGTTACGTACCTGAACGGGCATGTTTTCATGGTTAATCCTCCTCGATTTCGTATTCGTCTTCGCCCGGAGTGCTCCCCGGGTCCATTGATAGAGCCGTCACCGCGTCAGCCCATGCTTCGTCGGCATTGTCACCCTGCCCATTTATAATTATCGTGAATACATACATATTATGCCTCTCTTTCGATTAAATACCCCGTGTGGGGTGATTAAAAACTTAATTTACGTGGTTTACCCCGTTTACTCTTACGCTGTTTACTTTTACTCAATACGTCAGCCTTGACTGCAAGCATATAGCAGGCCTGGGCGGTGAGGTAGTATGTCTTGCGACAGCCTTTAGCCCTGAAGCCCAGCAGGTGGGGAGGTTCCATGCTAATTATGATCTGGCGTAGTTTACCGGCCTCTCTTATCGTAGCCGCTGACTCGCGGTGTACGGGCTTTTTTAGGGGTGTGGTCATTTTATACCACCTCAACTTTGGCGATAGCGTCTTCGGCCATAAGCCATACGCCCGAAAGCTGTCCTGATAACGTAATTTTGTCATCATTAGACGCATGTACCGCCAGCTTTTGCATCATCTTACAAGCTTCCAGCAGATCAGGTGCGGCGGCGATGAGTTTAGCCTTCTCGATGGCCTCAGCTCTGTGGCGTTCCGGGGTCTTAGCTACGTAGTTATTGACTGGCACCGACGCAATGTGTTGTTCGAGGGGATTATCCTCTAGAACGTAAATATGTCGTCTGCCGCCTCTCGCCTGTACTTTCCATTTACTCATCTCGATACTCGTTCCTGCCCCGTGGGGGCGTTTATTCGATTATACCGCCGGGGCGGTGTTTAAATACAGCCTAATCCGCTTTGCTCGATATATCTGTCCAAGCTCTTACTTTTCAATGGCTTTTGCTTCGGTCGGTATTGTCGGCACAGCTTGACAGCAGGATTATTGGGGTCGGCGGGATCATAGCCTAGTTTCTTAAGCGACACCGAACACCCCATTAAATTATTGCACCTAGCGCAAGTCTTCATTTTACAGCCCCTTAAATAAGTGTTACATTATAGTTATTTCCGCCGATTACCGGCATAAATTACATTATCGGACATTTAACCGGGCATTACGTCCGGATAGACTGCCAAAACTTCTCGCCTTTATTCCTGCCTTCGACAAATTCAAGCTCGTGTAATGCTATGTCGTAAGTGTTTTCGTCTTTTCTGCCGGTTAGTTTAGCTTTATCACCGTGAAAATATCCTTCACCGTTTTTATCTATGCTTATGGCCATCGTTCTAGCTCCTTTACTCTTAGGTTAACATTTAAAACCCGCTACGGTGTCGAAACCGTAAAACTACTGCCTGTCATCGGGTATGATTTTATTTATATCGTGCTAATATCCTTTTCAATGCCGTTTCAATATGGCTATCGTCTAAGTCTTCATCGTATAGTTTGGTGTAATCAAAGTCAGTAGAATGTAAGACTGACCAACAGAAGGAAATAAATTGATTCTTAACATAACCCACGCTCCGCCGATGTTTAATCATGGCTTCGGTACCGTGCTTTACGATTGTTCTTGTTATTGCTTCGGATAAAGCGTCGTAAGATTCTTTCGACATTTTCATTGTCTTTACTCCTTAACTAAAATTATCATTACCATACATACTATAACACCTATTCGGCATAAGTCAAATAAATGTTCACGATAAAACATAAAATAATCAATATTAGCAAGATAGTGCTAACAATAGCAGAATAATACTAAAATATAACGAACATTTAACGATTACAAACGTAATACTTAATATGAAACACGCTCCCCTAAGCGCGAAACAATCCGCATTTGTGCAATACTACGCCGATTCTGCGAGCCCAACGTACAATAATGCCGTACAATCAGCAATAAAAGCAGGTTATTCGGTCGATTCAGCTCGATCAATAGGTCCAGAAAACTTGTCAAAGCCTGCGATTAGTGAGGCTATAACCGCATATTTGGCAACCATAACTACTGAACTGGACTGGAACCGCACAACCAACCTCACCGCGCATTACAAGCAGGTCGAACGATATGAAGCCATATTAGCAGCACACCCCGACAATCTGCAAGCGCTACAAGGGCTCAATCAGGTGTTGCGCGAGCTCAACGCAAGCAGCAACCAGCACAAGCAGGTGATCGTCAATGAGCAGCAGGGCAAGCCGCAGCTATCCGAGGAGGAGCGTGAGGCAACGTACGTAGCAAACAGAGCATATAAGCTCAAGCTCACCAAATCCGGGTAGGGGGGCATCGGGGAGGGGCGGGTGCCATCGGCTATCAGTACCTGTAACCCATTTGCCCGTGGGTAGTTGTGAATTGTGGACTAGAAAGGTAGAGATATGGAACGGACGAATAAATGTGTAGTAAAGCAGTGCACCGGGCTTATGGTAGAGTTGTTCAGCGATGGGATGTCTGAATGGCAGGAGTCCATTAAAGATGTAGATTGCAAAGATTTAATTGAAGTTAGGGTAATTTTAGATGGTGAAGAGAAGTGCTTTACGTATAGTGAGTTTCTTGCACTTCTCGGATTTTAGAATAGAGGAGCACCCACCCATGACAGAACAAGAACTCCAACAGGCTGGTCGTAATGCAGGCGGAGAGTACCCATGCATCGTCGAACTTAGAAATAAAATACGAGTGGCCGGAGACAAAGTAATATTAGATGCGTTCAGACGCGAAAGGGAGTAAACCATGGCACACGGCGGAAAAGGCAGTTATAAGAGCACCAGTAAGGGAACACTCAGATAAAGTTAACAGTATAGCTAATCGCGTTCAGAATGTGTTGGATAGGGGTCAGTTATAAAGGAGAATGGAAATGAGTAAATACAGACTGGGCCAGATAGTACACCTACGTAGTAATGGCCCAAACATGGTGGTGGCCTCGATTAAAACCGAACCATACGAGATTTACCACTGTACGTGGTTTGATTCTAATGGGAAGTATAGCTCATGTGAGTTTGATACCCACGAATTAACCGATGGAAATGAAATTATTGGATTTAAAAAGGGGGCAAAGTCGGAAGGATGCATGACTATGCTGACGCAGAAATAAGAGAGTTTGTGTCTACGATGGATTATGAACTTGGTGCGCAAAGATATAAACCTAAAGAACTTATGGTTGATTTTTGTAAGTCTATCATTATTATTAAACAGTTATTAAAAAAGAAAAAGGAAAAGGAAAATGGACATTAAAGGCGCAGAGAAGAAACTAAACGAGATATATGACGCAGCAATGGAAGCAAAGGCATACGAGACAGCCCTCAAGGCACTCCAACTGATGCCACAAGAAGCAGGTAAACCACCGCAGATCAGGGTAGTTGACTGCGATAAAGCAGGTAACATCACGATCGATATGGGCGGACTGGGATTCGGGAAGAAGCCCCGTAAGATAAAAGCGATAAATTATATAATCAAGGGGTAATAAAAAATAAACCGAGTGGCGGAATAGGCAGACGCGCCGGGGGCATCCCGGTGCCGAAAAGGCTTGATTGCCGAAGTAGGCGTGTTGGGTTCGACCCCCACCTTGGTTTTATCACACGATTAAAGGAAGCAGATATGAAACGATGTATAGTTATATTTTTACTGGTACTCCTACTCGCCGCTCCGTGTATGGGTGTGCAGTACTATGTGAACTCCGCCGCTGACGGTGGTGGTGACGGTACTACTCCGGCCACGTCATCAGGTGACAACACCCATGCTTGGGATACGATAGCCGCAATCACAGACGAGAATGACGGTGATATAATTTCGTTTGCGGGGAGTTTTCGAGAGATCTTTGATATTCACTCAGGAGTGACTTACAACAGTTCTATCGTCGGCACAAAACCCTTACTTATGGGTTCGGTCACTTACAACGATGTAGGCGATTGGACAGACGAGACAGGAAATATATGGTTTGCTACTTCGGCAGTAGACGTTGGATCATTGTTTTTCGACAGTGATGCCTTGATAGGAGAGAAAGAACAGACCAAGCCCGAATTGGAAGTTCAGGGTGAATTTTGGTGGGATAACCCAAATGACAGGGTTTATGTCTACTCTGTCGGTAATCCCGCGACCGTTTATAATGGAGTTATCGAAGCGAGTATTATTGCAACGATGCACATAAATGCTGACAATGTAATCATTGACGGGTTCAGGATAAAGTATTCCGACAGGAATGGTATTCTGGTAAATAAGAGCACGAGCCTTATGTCTAATACTATTATTAGGAATTGCGATATATCCCTTTGCGGCGGGGAAGGCGTGGCGGCGAGGGGTGGTGGCGGAATCACTATATCCGCTCATTGCGATAACATCCTTGTAGAGAATAATACTATTGATAATTGTTACGATCAAGGGATTTCATGGCAGAACTCTACCAATGACAAAAGCCTTTTAAATGTCACTATACAAAATAATATAATAACAAACTGCCATTATGGACTTGAAGCATTTTGGAAAGGGATTGGGAATACTGTCGATAATGTTTTGTTCACAAACAACACGATTGTAGATACTGGCAGTGGCTTCGGAGACACGCCGACGAATAGATGGGCCGATAATGATCCTGCTGGTTTAAAGAGGTTCGACGACGAGTCTACTATCGGCACTGTAAGGATTGTGAATAATATATTTCATGAGGTTGGAACCGATGGCGGGTTGGTGATATTTGCCAATGGTGATTACGTAAGTCACTATGAGATGAACAACAACTGCTATTTCACTACTTCAAACAATTTAGCTGAGGTTCTTACTAACACTGCGGCGACATACACAATGGCCCAAAGTGCCGCTTATCAATCGGCTACAGGCCAAGATAGTAATTCCGTATTCCAAGACCCGAAGTTTATAGACACCACAGATTTCCACCTCGGCTCAAACTCCCCCTGCCTCGGTATAGGCAGGTTTAACGAAGAGTTCCCATTAGGGCGAAATAGATATAATAGGTTTGGACATAGGAGATTACCATGAAGAAAAAACTATTAATGTTAGCACTGATAGCCTGCCTATGTATGGGTGCGGCCACCCTCACCACGCGCATGGACTCGTATAAGACGCTCGATACATTGACCAGCGCCGCAGCCGCAGTCGACACTGACCTGGCCGCAGCCACCGGATACGGCATAATTACCGCAGGTGGAGCACAGACTGGCGAGATCGATATGAAGATATTGGGTGGGAGTAGCGATACTTACGCCAATAACCTCGTTATAACGATGAAGGCTGCCACAGCCGCAAACGGAGATACGCTCACGGAAAAGTTATATGGCCGCGTGGATAGTGGACCATACCAACTTATCGCATCGATTGTATGGACGATAGGTACAGCGCGTGCTGATGGCAGCACAGCGACGTTGTTGTGGGCTGATACCGCTGTGGTTACGTCTACACATATAACTGCGATAACAGTTGTTGATGGTGGAGGTAGTGACCGGGTGTGCTCAGTTGTGTTTGACCTAGGTGCATATCGGTATGTAAAAAGTCTGATTACCGCCCAGACGGGTGATCCAACGCTGATAACTGTATACTACAGGAAGTATTAATTGGACTCACTCTTAAAAAACATGATAGAGACCGATCCGCTTATATGGGCATCCACGAAAAAGGTGCTCACTAAAGCGGGTATTCCGTACACGTTAGTAGGACATGCTTACCAGGCGAACCTATTACAGGATGAAAAACGGATAACTAATATAAAGAAAGGTACTCAGCTTGGGCTGACCCTTATCTATCAGTTTGATGCGATACATGGACTGATATACAAGAAATACCCACAGGGTGCGTTATATATGATGCCCTCCGAGAAGCTCGTAGAACGATTCTCGAAGTTGAGATTCACCCCGATGTTCGATATGAACCCGTGGATGAAGAAGTTCCTGACGGTAAATAACGTAAACGAGAAGATAATAAATGGAGGCAGCCTGATATTCGTTGGTGCCCGTGCCCAGAACGTGGCCGGTACCCAGGTAAAAGACTCCGACGCCCTGCGTACTTTTGAATGTGATGTTATATATCGAGATGAAATAGACAAGCACGATCAGAAGATGGTGAAGCAAAGTAAGCAAAGGTTAAACTACTCAGACATACGCAAGGAAGTAAACTTAGGATCACCGACGTTTCCAGATTTTGGCATCGATGCCTGCTACGAAAGAAGCGATCAGTGCAAATGGCAGATAAAATGCAGGTCTTGCGGTAAATATACCTGCTTGGAAGACGACTGGGAGTCCTGTATAATACTCCGAGATAAGGTTTGGACCCGGATTTGCAAGAGTTGCAAGATGGAAATATATGTCTGCGATGGTTCCTGGGAGTTGACATATAAGGATCGTGAGGAAGCTGGAAGATGGGTATCAGGGTTCCTGTCCCCCAAGGCCGACCTGGCTGACTATATGAAGCGACTCCACGAGTCAGAGGGTTCTGACCTCTGTGAGGATTTAAGGACACTGGTGGGCCTTGCGTGCATCGAGGCGGAGAACCAACTATCGGAAGTAACAGTGATGTCTAGGAGCGGCCGGGATGTAAACTCGCTGATTAGTATTGGCGAAACGGCGATGGGTGTGGATATCGGAAAAAAGATACACGTAGTAACCGGGATCAAGACATCTCGGGAAGCATACGAGATAATAAACGTGTCGGAGTTGGATAACCTCCAACAGCTACACGACTTAGCTCAGAAGATGCATGTAAAGGTATGCGTGATAGATTCAGGACCACACGATCATGGTGTCCGTGAGTTCCAGAAGAACGAACCATATATGGTATACCTGTGCCAGTATTCCGAGCAGATGCCCGGGGAACCGAAATTCGACGCCAAGGCGGGAATGGTCAAAGTAAACCGCAATGAGTGGTGTGATAAGGTGCATATAACATTTGTTGAGAACCGGATAAAAATACCAAGACCATCGTTGATGGTAAATGAATACGCACGACAGATGACTAAAACAGCCAAGACTACTCTCGATGATCCAGACACTGGTATTAAGAAAGTAAGGTGGATAAAACTTGGGGCAGATCATTTTTTCCACGCCACGTTGTATTTTTTGCTGGCGGCGTCGAGATCAATACCCAGACAGAGGTATCACACGATAGTGAATAGGCCGCAGATGGCGGTTAATAATTGGGTCTGATATGATTAGTACAAAGGAAATAAAAAGATTGTGTGGTAAGGAGATTATCTTTTCATTCGTCAACAGTAATAATGCTACAGTTATAACGGCCAAATGTAATGATGAAACGTATGTTAGTAAATTACACGATGCTGATACCAACATGGAAATGTTTTTATCGCTTTTCTTTAGAAGGGCGTCGAGGCAGTTTAAATAATTTTGTATGATATATTATAATAAAGAAACTAAACAGTGGGTTATGAGGTTTCGTATATCGATAAATGTAAAGTATATTTATCGACTGTTTAAAACGAAACACATTGGAAGTTATTTTATATTCCAACGATACTTTATGTATGGCAAAGATGGCCTATCGATAAATGATTACGGGCCTATAATAAAAGATCATTTTAATGGATGGCCGGAAAAATGGTCAAAAGGAATTTAATTTAAAGGGAAACAGGAAATGAGTGAAGAAATTAAAAAATGTATGTTTTGTAAAGGTGAACTGACAGAAATGAAGGACGACAAGGGCAAAGTAACTTGTGTGCGTTGCCTAAAATGTAAACCAATAGTAGAACCACCTAAGCCAAAGGCAGTGGACGATTCAAAGCGTGTCGATCAGCCGTGGACGCCGGAACGAATCTGGGACGCTATCGAGAGCAAAGTATTGGAAGCGATCGATCAGAGGATGAAACCAGATGTTGTGCCGGATGAACCGGAAGTCGTAACAGCCGGTGAGGGTGAAGCACCTAAAGATGTAGAGATACCACTGGAACCACCGAAATGGAACGAACAAGCCGAAGAGCTCGGTATACCATGGCGTGGTCGAAAGAAAGAAGATGTCCTCGATGAGATCGAGGCTAAATTAACGGTCCCTGATGAGGGATAAAATGTTCGCTCGTAAGAGCAGAATTGGAGATTTATTATGAGTACGTATGCAAGTAAAGGTGACAGATTTATAGATGGTACAATACCACCTAAAGCTATTGGTACTATACCAGTACTAAATGTAGCATCGGCAAATTCAGGTGCTGGACTAAGTGCATTTTGGGCGGACTGTCCATTGCTAGGTTCGTTGATCGATCCTGGTATTGGGTATGGTATACAAGATGACTTCCTTGATATTGGTCTTGGTGGTGTATTAACCACGATTATATCTAATGCTGGTACTGGGAAGTATCTGGTATTTGGCGGGGCGAGTTCTACTATAGTAGTCGATGCCGCTGTCGGTGGTGGTCTTACTTTGGGGCTAACTGATGATAATCAGGCCACATCGATCACGACTAAGCAGACACCGTTTCAAATTGAATCAGCTAAAGGTTCACTATGGTTTGAGGCTAGGATTAAAACTTCAACGATTACTACTGCTCAACAGGCATTCTTTATTGGTCTGATGGACAATATACCTCAGTCAGCAACGGTTCCTCTTGATGCAGGTGGCGCACTCGAAGATACGTCAAATGTTGTTGGGTTCCACAAACCAGAAGCAAATACCACAGCATTCGATACGACGTATAAAGCTAATGGTGTAACAGCGGTAGAGGTTAACTCAGACGTCGGGACTCTTGCCGTCGGTACATATATTAAACTCGGCATGAAGTTTGACACAAGCAACAACCTTTTGACATTCTATATCAATGGTATTAAACAGGCTGCCAGTAAAACTATTCCAGCCTCGGCAGGAACGGACTTCCCAGCGGATGTTACCCTTGCACCTATAATCGCTATACTAGCGGCTACAGCAGATACTGAAACATTAACTGTCGATTGGATTAAGTGTTTCCAAACGAGGTAAACCATGAGCAGCGAATTTTTTGAAAAATTCTTCAGAAACGAAGAACGTAACGAAGCTCTGACAGAGAACGCGGCCGATCCAGCTATAACGGATCGGCCCGTCGGTCACGCTGAAAGGATGCTGCAAGCTATACGAGGTATGTTAGAACGGAGACAGAACGATGAGTAGTATATTTGGTAAGCCAAAAAAACCTAAACTACCAGCTGCACCGGAACCAATTGAAGATGTAACTGTAGTGCAGGAGGATGCTTCCGATGCACAGCGTAGGAGGAAAAAATTCCTCTCAGGCAAAGGTAGGTCCGGTACTATAATCTCCGGCATAACCAGTGCGCTTAAAAAGAGGCTTGGAGCATAATGGCTATCAATACAGAAATGTTGCTGAACAGATACCAACAGGCGATGAGTCGTAAGCGACAGTCCGATGGACTGCGGCAGGAGGCCGGTTTGTATTCGTGGCCCGACGCTAAGGACCAGACACGTAACGCTATGCGGTCAGAAGGTCAACTCAACACGATAAACCTCTACGATTCGACTGCGCTGATGGCGGCGTATATAGAAACCTCTGGTATATTTTCTTATGTTATGCCAGCAGGTGCGTTCTGGTTTGGGTTTACCGCTCAAGACCCGTTGATAAATGAAGACCCAACCATGAGGGAGTGGATGTCTACAGCATCGTCCCTTACTCATAAAGAAATATGGCGGTCTAATTTCCAGCGGGAGATGTTCAAGACAATACGATCGATGATCGTTTTTGGTACTGGTGTTATATCTGTAGAGATGGTGGGCAAAGATTTAATATTCCAGTCCCATCACATAGGGTTTATGGCATTCGATGACAATAATCGTGGTGAAATAGATACGGTTTACCGCCAAATATTCTACGATACACGTCAGGCAGTACAGGAGTTTGGGCTTAAAAATATAAGTAAGTCGATCAAGAAGGCACACAATGCCAATAAAATGACCGAGATGTTCGAGTTCGTTCATATCGCTGCACCGAATAATGATTTCGATGCAAGCAAAACTGGATCGAAGTCTAAGCGTATAAAATCAGTATATATAAATATCGAGGATAAACAGGTAGTTAAAGAGAGTGGATTCGATGAGTTACCATATCTCGTGGCTAGATTTTCTCTTATACCGGGAGAGATCATGGGCAGAGGTCCGGCGATAGAATTACTGCCAGAGATAAAGATGCTAAACCGGATGGCTAAGACGTTCATCGAAGCATCTGAGAAGGCTGTGAACCCACCTCTGATGGTAGAAGATGATGGTGTTGTAGGAACACCTGTAACATCACCCAATGGTATGATATATGTCAGGCCGGGCGCCCAGTTCCCGCAACCGTTAAAAACTGGAACGAATGTAGCGTTGAACGCAGAGATAATCCGTGAACAGCGGATACTAATAAAAGAAGGGTTCTTTAATAACCGGTTCCAGAGTTTAGCCGATCATAAGAACATGACAGCATTTGAAGCGAGCATCAGGAAAGAAGACGATTTGACTATCGTATCACCAGCCATCACGTCTTTACAGAAGGAAACTCTCGATCCTATGCTGTCCCGTGTTTTAAATCTACTGATTAAGGCAGAGAAAATACCTGAACCACCACAGACATTTGACTTCGATATAGCATATCAGGGTCGATTATCATTAGCGATGGCAGCCGTACAAGCCAACGCCATGATAGCAACATTATCTAAATGGCAACCATACGCTGAGATAACTTCAGTATTCGAGAATCTAAATTGGGACACAGCATTTAGAGAAGACTGGTTAGCATCTGGGGCACCGGCTGATAAGTTGATAGATTTTGATGAAATGATGGCATCTAGAACAGAAGCAAGCGAAACGCAGAAATTAGCGGATCAAGCACAGATAGCTGGTGATGGATCGAAAGCATTGTTAAACGTAGCAAAGGCAAAAGAAAGTGGATTAGAATTATGACCGAAGTAGAAATACAACAGGCAGAAAATGAGAAAAAAAATGCGGAACTGGCCAAGTGTTATAAACGCATGGCCATGACAAGCGATGGAAAAGAGATAGTAAAAGACCTTGAGGGTATATGTGGTGCGAAACGTACCAGTATAGACAATGGGTTTGAAACTAACAGGGTATTTTTCCACGAAGGAATGAGAAATGTTTATTTACATATCATAGGAAAGATCGAAAGGAAACAGGAAAATGGAAGTGGAACTTGAAAAATTATGGGATGAATTAAATCCTAGTGAAAGCCTTAGAGAGCATGTGGAGGGTAGGGTCGAAGACTACATAGAGGGCTTTGAAAAAAAGATAGATTATGCAATGGAACGCTATTTCAAGGAAAAGATGCTTAGCATTGTAAAAAATATAACACGGGACATATCGGTTATCAAAGCATTCTCTGAATGCGCCGATACCAAAATAAATAATCATTTGATAGAACATAGTTTAAAGGAATAGAAAAATGGCTGAACCAGCAACAGCACTAGAAACACCACCGGACACCACTCCGGCGACGACTCCAGCGCCAGCAACCGAACCAACTGGTTGGATGGGTAATACAGGAGAGTTTAGGGATGGAGCACCGGAACGTATAACCGAACTCCTTGGAAAGAAACAATGGACCACCGTTGAACAGATGGCTGACGCTTACGTGGAACTTGAGACATTTAAGGGCAGTGATAAAGGTGTAATGATACCTAACGCCGACGATGAGAACTATGCCGAGAAGATCGGAGAGATATTTGGTTTACTAGGTAGGCCAGAAGCAGCGGATAAGTATGAATACACCACCGATAAAGAGGTACCGTTAAGTGATGAGTTGATGACTGGGTTTAAACAGTTTGCATTTGGGCAAAACTACACCCAGGAGCAGATGAAGGGCGCCATGGATTTTCTGCTCGATGCCACTACGGCACAGGAAGAGGCGCTCGATCAAGAAGCCGAAACCAAAAAGGCCGAGGGCGACGCCGCTTTAAAACAGTTGTATGGTATAAATTATGAAGCAGCAATGAGCGATGCAAAACTCACCGCTGATAGGCATAAATACACAGAAGACTTAACTAACGAGGGTGTATACGATCTGCCAATAGTAAAGCGGCTGCTTAACCATATAGCTAATATTGAAAAGGAAGATGGTATAGCACCCGGTGGCCCACCTGTAGCGGCTAAAACTTTACAGGAACAACTTGCCGAGATAAAAGCTAACCCGGCGTTTTTAGATAAGTTTGCACCGGGCAGAAAAGAATTGATGGCAAACTTTATGAGAGTAAACCAAGAGATGGCAAATACAGGCCAAGCACCGATAAGACGTCAGGCTTAAATAAACAGAAAAATGGCAGATAAGCTGGAGACAGCCCTGCCTGACAGTGGTAATCTACTCGATGCTGGTGGAGTCCAGAAGAGATTGGCCCTTAATAGGATAACCTTGACCGTTAATTATTAATTGTTGATGTTACGATTTTTTAAGGAGCCAATTATGGCCACTAGAAATCAGAACACAAACTCTATTACCGGGTACACAGAAGCATTTTATAATGCTTACAAGCCGGGATACGAGCATGTTCTACAACAGAAAAGACCTCTATACCAGGGGCTGCTGCGCGAAGAGCGTATAGAAGGAGAGAATCAGTCTTACGACTTCCTCGGCACAATGGAGTTGGATAAGAAGACCACCAGGTTTGAAGATATCCCACTCGAAGATGCAACGCACAATCGTAGATGGATCACGCCGATATGGTACCGCAAAGGTATACCTATTGACAAAGAAGACGATATTGCTTTGCTAACCGACCCCACCAGTGATTACATCCAGATGCTTGCCAAGGGCGAGATCAGGAAAGAGAATGAAGTCATCACGGCATCGTTCTTCGCTAATGTAAGTGGTGGTAAAAATCCGGGTGACGACACTTACGTATTAAGTAATGTCGCTTACACTACGGGTGGAACCGGCAGAACGATCGTCCATGATGTTCAGACCGACTTTACAGCCGGTGGAACGTCTACAGGTCTAACCATCGAGAAACTGCGCCTCGCCAAGCGTGCGTTGCAGGAACTCGAAAACGACCCCGATGATATGTTCTACATCGCCGTAGCACCAGCGCAGATGGCTGACCTCACACGTCAGGCTGAAACGCAGAGCATCGACACCAGTGCTATTAAGTCTCTGGTTGACGGTGTTGTAAATGAATATATGGGCTTTAGATTTGTTATCACCAACAACATTACTATCGGTTCGTCTAACGACATTGATTCCGATACAAATGTTTATATACTGCCCGTATGGACAAAAGAAGGAATGCTCTTTGCGAAGCATGAGTCGCCGATATTTAATGTCGATTGGCTCCCTCGCAAACAAATCTGGCAAATCAGTGCTCGCGTGGGCATGAATGCTATCCGTATGGATGAAGATAAGGTTATGGGAATCGAATGTATCTAAGAAAGGAGCTTTACTATGAGTGACGCTGGAGCCTTTTTAGGCGATAATTACACCCTACAGGAAACTCCTGTAGTAGCAACCCTTCCACGCGCAGCAGTTGGTGGTGGATTGGTTTACTGTTCATCTGATATTGTAAATGCTTCTGGGACAGACCTTGGTGCTGGCAGTACGCTGCATTGTGGTAAACTGCCCAAGGGCGCAGTACCTCTTTATATAAGGGTTACTCCCTTGCTAGGTTCATCTGGTGTTCCTACTGTATTGGCTAACGCAGTTATATTCTCGTTTGGATATACAGGCGATACCAATGCACTTGGAGTTACCTTGACGTTTGCAAGTTCTGCTGTACCACAGG
>SDBT01006772.1_pt1 | contig 18944 bp, 36 predicted proteins | sample 2277101 | NCBI WGS metagenome assembly SDBT01 (sample SAMN10404973, study PRJNA504765) | marine sediment metagenome | isolation source: marine sediment core GS10_PC15, 103 cmbsf | place: Arctic Ocean: Southern Knipovich Ridge | collected 2010 | reverse complement strand
TGTCTGCGTTATTCAGATCGTTCAGGATCCCCAAGCCGATGTCTCTCCGACCTTCGGAGCATGACATGGTCATGGCATTTTGTGAAAACGAACTCCTAAAAAGTCCGGTGTCTGACATTAACTTCCACATGTATCTTCTAAACTCGGGCTGCCGCAACATCTTCTGCATGTCGGCAAGGTCCCGGAGTCGTTTATGTTCGGCTTCTTTATCTATCCTGGCCTGTCGCTTTTTCTTGTCTGTGTTATAGTCTGATCCCATTACTGCCTTCCTGTTATCCCTGCCAACGCCGCATCGAGAGCGCTGCCTTGTCCCATTGGAGTGGTGCCCAAATCCTTTACTGCTTTACTGGCCTTAGCTGCGCCCTCAGCCGTCTGTAACATTGCGTTTGCTTTTTCAATCTCGGCTTCTTTCTCGGCCCGAGCTTTGCGCTTCGCGTCCCTCACTGCAGGATCCACGATTATCTTTGCTGGGACACCGATCGAGTCCGCATACACAATACTTGTTTCGTCCGCATCAAAATTGTCAACAACGTTAGGATAAAGTTTTGACAACCCCCCGATAAAATTAGCCGTCTGCTCTATGGCTGTGATCCCGATCATCTTCTGCGCCTGGGCAAATACGCTTATGTATGTGACCTTCATCGGCATACCACCAATGAGCGCTTCGAGTTCCGGGGTGAGTTCCGGCAGAAGCCCGGCGCGTTCCATCATGTTGAATAGCCGGTCTATCAGGTTTTTGTTTTGCTCGTTGTTGAGCTTGGCCACTATCGGAGAAAGCATGTTGAGCTTCTCAGATTGCTTCTCGGCTATCTCTGTGGCTGTTACCTGGGCGCGGTCAACTTCTATCATGAGCCTGAACAGATCGCGGAAGAACGCGTCGTCCAGCGCCTTCTTGACTTCGAGGATGTCCTCGCGCATGGCGCCAATATCCGGCCTGATCTCGTACGCAGGTTTTAACCCGGCGTTCGGAAGCAAAGCGGAGAACCTTGTTATTCCTCCGGGCAGCGTATTGATCGCGCCCTGGACCGAGGCGTCTGCTTGCATGGGAGGATCTCCCACCTTGTCAAGCATCATCAACTTTTGGATCTGCATGGTCTGGAGCATCTTATCGTCACCGAGTACGTCCCAGCCCGGGGACCGGCCGTACATGTCAGCGGTTGTGGTTGTTGACCAGCGCGGCGTTAGTATCGGAAACTCTTCAAATCCTCGCTTACCCAGGAGTATGTTCTCCGGCGAACCGTCCTCCCAGTATAGTGTCCTGAAGGGCATGTTCTTGAAATCCTGGTAGCCCGGGATCCGCGTGTCATTCTCTTCTATCATGAATTTTATCTTTACCCACTTTTCGAGATCGCTTGATTCGTATGCCGTCTTTGCAACCTTTGAGACATTCTCTATTCCGAACTCTTTAACGAGCGCGCCTACTGACATGTAAAATGGTCTTGCAAACGCATTGACTCTGTTGTCCGGGCCCACGCCTAAGGCATATTCGCCTATTGTGTAATTCCTGAAACGCACCACGTCCTTGTAGTCATCGAGCATAAGCATTGAGGACGTGCCGAACGTGGCTATCTCTTCGTAACTGGTGTGCAGCGCTTCGTATGTGTTGGAATCTGCCAGGACCGCGTGCATGCGCAACGCGCATTCGTCCAGGTATACTTTTACCGGTTTGTACTTCTCAAGGTCCTTGTCCGGGAGGCCAAGCTTGAACCACGGCCTACTTGGAGACGTCAGTCCTGAAATCATCCCACTCGCAAGGTCCCTTATTGCTCTGCGAGCATGGCTGTCGATCACTGTCTTGTGATCGATTGTAAGCCCATCATTAGGGACTTTTGCCGAAAAACTTCCACGAGTGGGGTTAAGATATTTTGACAGATCCATCCAGGCCGGATACCACTTTTGGGCTTCTCTCCAAAGTCCTCCGAACCGCTTCTCGAAAGGCTTGCGATCGATGCCTGTACTTGCTGCTGTCGCTGTGGTTTCTTTCGGTTTGGCCATATTACGCCCCTAAAGTTTTCTTCTTGCCTGTGGCTGTCGGAGTAATTAAATCGGGTCCCGCTCCTGTTACTCCCCCTGGCCCGGTTTTCATTGTTGACATCAATCCGAACCTCATTGCCTCTACGCGTCTACGCTTTGCCTCTGTTGTCTGTGGTGATATTTCAGACGGCGACGGTATTGGTGTTGGCGCTGGCGGCGGCGGAATGCTCATGTCTTCCTTTTTCTTGCCTCCCATAAATCCTCCTCTTGATTTTGTCCACGACGTACAAGGACATTCTGTCTTTATGCTTTTTACGTTTCCAATATATAAACTTGGCGCTCGGATATTTCTTGCTGTACGTATATATAAAATCCTCCAGAATGGAGTTGAATACGTTCCGGGAACGGAGAGGCTCATGGATCCATACTTCTTCTATCCATGCGTAATTGCCCTGGGCCACTTCCGTACCCGTTTCGCTCATTAGGCGAAAGTCGGCATAAGCTACCACCCTTCCTTCTGAATCTTTCTTTGTTATAATCATTTTTTCGACTTATCCACAGCTTGCTGGCCCTTCTGGGCCTGTTATACTATATATTAACTTTACTTTACTTTACTTTACTTAACTTAACTTATAGCGCGTTCTCCGGAGTACTCTGGAGTAAACCCTCATCTGCTACCCACATTTGCGCCTTTCAGCGGGTTGTATGTCGCCCCAGCGTTCGCAAATTCCAGGTTACTCTTGCCCGGGATATTGATCTTGGGCTTCGGCGCTACCGGCAAGGCAAAGCTCAACGCGCAACTGTCGCCTCGGTCCGGTGATTCTAGGCCGCGCGCTTTCATGTCCTTTTTTGATTCGAGCAGTATCTTGCCTGCGTTACGGCCGGTTGACACGACTTCATATTCGACGCCGGTCAGCTGTGCGCAAAAAATTGGCTCATCGGGTATCTGGCCCCCGTCTTTGAGCCATTGCTTCATGTCGCCCCACATCTGAGCGCGCTTGTTAACGTATTGGGGATCCGTGGATGCTCCTCCGAACGGTATCAGGATCCAGTTCTTTCCCAGCTGCTTGCCGGCCGAGACTACTCCGGTACCGTATCCGAAATCTACAAAGACCGCATCAGCTTTCTCAATATTCTCGTAGTTCGATATGTATCCGGCCATAAGGAAGTCGTCATCGTTCTTGGCGTATTTGTTCAGTATCCGGAAGCTGTTGCCTTGGCGCAGGCCTATCACAAATTCATCGCCTCCGGTCCAGGCTGGTTCAACGGTCATGATCTTGGCTGCAAAGCTGATCTGGTGTTCAAGCAGTCTGCGTTTCCGGGCCGCTTCAACGTAGCTCGAGGGAATGAATTGTCTGTCTGATATGTTCGGGAATACTCCGCGTACGCGCACGCGCACGAAGTCCGAGTCCTCGCCATAGTCCTCGATCCATTTGTTGATCTGGACTTTGTCGGTCATCTTGGCTTTGCGAGAGTCGACTTGTAGCGTAGTCCATCTGTGCCTCATCTTGTGGAAGCACTCAAAGAATTTGCCCTCGCCGCGCGTCGGGTTTCCAAATGTAACCCATATCTTTTGCGTGTCTTTATCTGTCAGCGCGCCTTCTGTGACTTCCCATATCTTGTCTGATATGGCCGAGGCTTCGTCGAATATAACTACCACGCGCTTGCCCTGGTTGTGCATGCCGGCGAACGCTTCAGTCTTATGTTCGCTCCATGCTACCATGTCAAAGCGCCATGTCTTTTCGTGTTCTTTATCGATGGAAAATATTGCGGTTGCGGTGAATGTGAACCAGTGCTTGGCTACGAACAGGCGATACCATTTCGCGAGTTCGGACCAGGTCTTTGTTTTGAGCTGTGTTTCGGTGTTCGCGGTGACGACGCCTTTGGTGTCCTCGAATGTGGAGAGCGACCAGAGTATGATCCATGCGACCAGTGCGGATTTTCCTACGCCGTGGCCGGAAGAAACGGCCGCTTGTATTGCCTGGCCGATGTCCAAGAGTCCGTCCCGGATCTTGCCCAGGATTTCAGCCTGCCATTCATCCGGGCCGTCATGGTCCTTGAGTTCGCCTTCGCCCCATTTGAACGAATAATAAACCCAGGACAACGGATCGCCCGAGAGCTCTCCCATGTCGTGGATCAGCTGATCTTCAAACGATAGCTTTGACTCTGTTCTTTCCGGCATTCGCCTTCTCCCTGGATTCTTTTAAGCGTTCGCCCAGGTGGTAGTGAATATGTTTTGAATTGTCTATCAGTGCCTTGTCGCCTTCTATCTCAGCGCGGGCCTCTCGGACGAGAGCCGCTATCATTCCTATGTTGCGCTTTTCTATGCGGGACAGTTCATTACCTTCTTTGTCGTAATGGATTTTATCGAGGCGCCAGGTGAAGGCCTCGTTAATAGCATCCTTCAGTAAATTTAGCCGGTTAATCTTCTTAGCCAGGGGATGTTGTAAGACCTTACGTTCGGCTTCCCGGGCCATGCGCTTGATAAGCTTCTGCCATTTTTTGTTTTGCTGATAGTTTTGCCAAACGTTTTGGGGAGATATTTCGATGCCGTATTCTTCTTCAAAAATATTGCAGCATCGTGTAGTGTTGTAACCGACTGCAAGAAGGGCACAAAGGTTTAGCTTGTCTCTACCGGATAGTTTGTGCGCGCTTTTTTGGTCTGGCATTTTTTAAACCCTGAATCAACGATATTTTGACAGTCACATCTAACAGAACCGGTTGATAGCTCTGGAGATCCGTTCCTAACAGGTTAAGTTTCGCGACTTCTATTTTTTGGCTTGCATCGAATTGAAAACTAACGACATCACAGCGGCTGGCGTCTTGGCGTGAACCGGATATGTAGGCCTTACCTTTAAAAGTATATGTTTCTTTTGGCATAAAAAAACAGCAACCTCTTTGGTTGCCGTAAGCAGCCTACTGTCGCATTGCTTTCCTATCCTTACAATGCAGTGTAGACATAAACCTCCGTTTTATGTTATAAAGTATACGGGTTTTTTAGAAAGGCGTCAAATGGGGCTATGCCCACCTGACAGAGGTGTGTTATATTTTCGCAGGATTTTCTCGACGATACTTTTATCGTGGCGTATTCGATTTTCTTTTAATTCCATGTGTGCATGAATCTTTCTAAAACGGTCATATTCGCGCTTCGAGATTATGTCTCTTTCGAGGAAACGCTTGTAAGGGATCCTCTTCTTCAGGCTGCCTCTTACATAGCCTACGCCCGCGATGTAGTCGGTCGTTCTTCGGCAACTCATTCAGTATCCCAGCTTTCCTTAGACAAATCCAGAATCGGTATTTTCTTTTTTATGATGATAGAATGTAAGAACCGAAACTCGTATGCCATACTTCCTTTTATTACACGAAATGCACCATACGCTTTTGTGACCAGATAGTCAATATCGCCTTCCCGTTTACGGAAAACAATAAAACGTTTTCTTGGGCAAAGTTTTCCAAGCCTGCAAATGTCTTGGGATGATTTTACCTGATCGCTACAATGTACGCGATAGATAGAAGCCTTACTGATAGTACTGTCGTGATTAATTTCTGTGACAGAAATACGCTTCCGTTTGGGCTTGGTCAATTGGCTATGGATCAGTTGCCTCATACTCGTTATCTCTCCACCGTAACCTTGTTCACCTCCCGAATCACCGCGCCAACGTTCTCTTCGCGCGTGAGAAAATAGTCTTGTCCGTCTTTTTGAAATCTTATCACCGCCTGCGGATCCACTACGATGGAATCCCCTACCTTCACTTCATCGCATTTCGGCCCGACCAATATAACGCTAAAATACTGCAACATCCTCAGCTTGTCGTAGTTGTCGGGCAGTACAATCTTGTCGTTTTCCTTGTGCCGGAGCTCCATTACGATGAAGTCCTTTGTTGGTATTATTTTGCGCACTGTCTTTTCTCCTTTTTTTATGCGGACATACTCCGCACCGGTTTTTATTGCTTTGGACGGATTGAACGTAATCATTTTTTTATGTTACCGAGTTTTTTAATCATTCTTTTATACTTCTTCATGTTCACGCGACTGTATATCGGCGGTTCCGTTAATCCTACGATTCTAGTCCTGACTAGACTTTTGCCATACACCGCCGGGATGGTACTAAAGAAGCCGGGAAACACGCATCGCTCAATCACCCCTCTTGCATTCTGGTGAAACCCATAGTTTTTTGAAGTCGAATCATAGGGCCTCTTGCAATAGCAGCATATCGGCATATCTATTTTTTTCTTTTTACTCATCTCTCTCCGTTTCTGGTTAGTCAACTTCCTTGACTATTTTGTAAACCATGACCGCCATAAAAACGCAAAGCATGAATACAAACAGCGAGGACACGGCTAGCAAAACGCATTGAAGGGCGTAAAGTATTGACATGGTTATTCCCCTCTATTTCATATTCTTAATCTTCGTATAAAGCTCCAGAAATGCTTCATCTACCGGCACTTGCTTTTTTGAGTCCAGCTTGTTGAAGGTATCTTTCAAAACAGCTATCTCAAGATCCGTAAAAGTGTACGAAACAATGTAATCTTTTCCTTCCTTGTTCCATCTAACCCCACCTGTGGCCGTAGCAACTACCCCGTACTTCTTTAGTTCCTCCTGGGTGAGCTCTATCTTGTTTTTGAGATCCTTTATTGCCAACGCCCTATCGAAGCTTTCGCGTGTCGGCAACTTGCCTGCTATCATGATACGGTCATAGATCCGTAGCTCTACGCTTTCTGTCTTGGCCTCTGTTTCGGCGCAAACCATCTGCGTTGCGCATACGAACAGAAACAGTGCTATTGCTATTGTCTTTTTCACGTGTCCTCCTTTATGTTTTAAATCAAACCACTTAATATCCGGAGGATCTATAACGCGTAGACACATCCTCCTAAATGCCTTACTTCTTGAAATTTTACCTGCCGCACGAAGTGTTTTGATAACCTCCTTTTCTCTTTTGGTAAGTAGCTTGCTCACGTTCCTCCTTTTTTGCGGTACTGCGTGGATTCACAGGTAGGATAGGTCGTCTAAAAAACCTGCTACTACCCACGCCTCCGCCTTATTTTAAACCTGTCACTATACCTTGTGCGTTCCCTCAACGCCTCTCGCGTCCCGGCCAGCCGTACGCTTGTTCAGCCACATAAGGGCTTCCTCAAGCTTCGTTATCGCGATCGCGTTCTCGCGACATTTAAACTTGCTGTCCTGGTACCACTGGATCCGCTGCCGCGCTATGTCGATCACGGTCTCGACAAATGCGCCGTTCGGGTCCTTCCTGTCCATGCCTGTTCCGAGAGGACCTTTCTGCCATTCGATAAGGATGCCTACTCCTTCAGCTATCCCTCCGTGCGGGTTTCCGTCCGGATCCTTATCGTTTGTTGCTTTGTATTTTCCGAGCATAGTATTTCCTCGCTTTCCCTTTTTTGTTGTGCCGGAGATGCCGGCATCCTTTGCAGTACTTCACAACTTGGTTACCGTTATTTATCTTCAAGGGCTTGCCGCACACTAGACATTTTGTGGGCGTTGCCCCGATCAAGGATCCCATGCCTGAGCCGAACTTCTTCATCATTTTTCGGGCAAAGGAATCCTGTTTTGCTTTGTCACCTCCCTTCTGTGCGATACTTTTCTTTCCTAATTCAATTATACGGTCTCTACTTATGTGTTCGTCCATGTGTCCTCCTGGCTATTCCTTTTCTACTCTTCTCCCCACGAACCGACTTGCCGCGATCGTCTTTAAGAATTTTTTCAAGATCGGCGCGAGAATTAATTTCTACTCCATGCGACGAGATTTTAACCATCTTTAACCCTCTTCTTGAATATGTCCCCTAGTTTATAGAAATCATATGCGGATCCGGCAACCCCATACTTCTTCCTCTGCTTCGGCCCCCGGGCTTTCTTCTGATCCTGCGCGTTCTTACAGTCTTGATTGCAATAGCCTTCGACCTTATGATCGTACCGAGCATTCAGGCTTGTAACAAGCACGCGCCCACAGGGGCAGAACATTACTTTTTTGGTCATAGGTCCTTCGCTATGCTCACAATCTGTTTCTTTTGTGCTCCAGTCAAGCCGTTAAAATGCTTCCCTTTCATCGGCCCAAACGCGAGTTCCTGGTTTTCATCGAACTTACCGTTCTGCCTTGCGATCGTTATCTTCTTCTTGGCTTTCTTGTACTGCGCCTTCGTAATGCCGGAATTGTCCTCTACGGGCTCATGAAGGGTCGGATCTGATTCGGTTCGCTTTTTATAATGCCTTTTTGTCGCTTCGTCTTTTTTCTTATATGACCGTTTTGCCGGCTTTTCCTTTTTGCTCTCAGGCACTTCAAGAATAAACCTGCACGTTTCAGTCGCGGCGCACACTTCTAGATTCCCGTCCAATGCGATCAAATGCCTACAAACGTCTTTCTTGACGCAATCCTTCATGAGACACCTCCTGTTTTTTGTTCCACTCTCTTAAATCCAATTACCCACACCCAACAATTATCGTCCCACTTAAAACCCTTCTTGGAGAGGGATTCCCATACTCCAACAAATAATTCGATGTTTGTATGACTTCCGATAACAACATCCGGAAAACCGAATGGACTACCTTCTTTGATAGCATCTTCCTCGCTTATCTCCTGCAACCTCTCTACTCTTATGTCGGTGATTTCGAGAGTGATACGGGAAGCCCAACGGGGCATGTGGATAGCGGATTTCCATTTCAATTTTTTGTAGGGCAGTTTATCTTTTGCTTTGTAATAAATGGTACTTTGAGTTGGAAATATAGGATGTTCTTCGCACCATGTCTCCCTCACCCACAACCTATCGCCAACTTTGCCGTAGAAGCATTTAAGAGGTAGTTGTCCGGGGAATCCATAAGTGCTTGTCTTTTCACCCATTTCATAACCAATCAATTCCCACGCTTTTTGTTCTTCGTGATAATGGATTTCTTCAACCCAATCGCAGGGCTGCGGCTTTATCACCCGCCTCGTCTGCGTCTTCCTACCATCAGGTATGGCTCGTATCGTTTCAGAATTAAAAGATATTGATTTCATTTTTTTACCCTATCCCCTTCATGATCTCTTTCATGGACCGCGCGATCGGCGCCTTCTTCCATGCGTCGCCCTCTTGTACTGATTTCTGTGCAAAATAAACCGCGCTCTCGGCCCGGATCACTATCGTAAACCAACCCCAGGCGTTTTTAATGTTAGGCTTGTCCTTAAAATAGCGTTTACAAACCTCGATCAAAACCTCTGGGGGGAATCTTTGTTCCTTCTTCCATTTAAGCTGCTTTTTGATCTTGTTTATAAGCTGATAGATGTTCAAGCCTTCTTTGAGTACTTTTTCTAGCAGCTTGTCTGCCTCCGGCTGTTCTTTATTATCTTTACTTAACTTAACTTTACTTATAGCGGATAACTCTGGCGGACTCTGGAGTTCTCTGGCGTATTTAGATGCTGGGGTCGGAATTTTACTCTTTGCTTCTCTGTTCTTATCAATGCGCTGAAAATCGTGAAAACGCACTATTTCCAAGTATCTTTTTCCGTCAACAACATATAAAATTATTAACTCTATATCATGCAAAACGTGCAACGCCTCTTCTGTGCTCGAGTTACTCCAGTTAAATAAAGGAATGCATATCGCCTTAATATCATCTGTGTCAGCCGATATTCTCCCAGCCACATCAACATGCGGGTATATCATAAAATACAGCGAGCGCGCTTTTTCATTGCCAATGAAAGCGATTTTTTTACTCTTCGCTATTTCCTTCTTTATCATCCTACCTTCGGCCACCATATCCTCCTTTTTGTCGCTTTGCCCCCCTTAGCTCGCATTCTTCTGCCCATTTATATTCACAGGTAAATCCTATCCTATTATTTTTCTTCCTGTTGCAACTTCGATGGGCGACTCCCAAATTTTCTACATCATCCGATCCTCCTTTAGATAGAGGTATGATATGGTCTATTTCGGAAGGATCAAAAATGCTATGGTCATTGAGGTCGAGATTAAAAATCATAGGATAGCCGCATATTCTACAAATATTTCCGTTTCTTTTGTAGACTTCAATGACTTTCCATGCTGGCAATAACTTTCGCCTACCTGCCATAATTAAACTCCCCCTGCCGTTCATGGATCTCGTCCGGCCGCTTGATCCGCCAGGCGATTGCAGTTCGGCTTGTTATAAGACATTCACGTTTGCAATCCTCTTTAACAAGCCCCTTCTTGTTTACAAGCTCATTGGTGCGCGGGGTGATTGTGTTTATAGTCCGGTGAAGCTCCTCGGCTATTTCGCTGTTGGTTAGCGCATGTACGCTATGCTCAAGGAGCTTATATACCTCCATCTGTCTGTAACCTAGTTTTCTTCTGATTTTTTCGCGTGCCTCAAGCGATGTTACTTGCATGGCTACCCTCCTATCACCCTTACCTTTTCCGCCTGCAGACCCTGCTTCCCTTGTCCGACCTCAAATTCCACTCTCTGCTCGGGAGCCAATGTCTTGTAGCCTTCCCCTTCAATGCCCGTGTAATGCACAAATATATCTTTGCCGTCGTTAATCTGTTTGTCGTCTGGAGTTATAAAGCCCCAACCGGGCTCTTCCTTAAAAACTTTTACCCTTCCTTTTGGCATTGTCGTTCTCCTTTAAATGCCCCCGCCCGGCGTAACGTGCTCCTCAGAACGCCAGAGGCCGAGCTGCAGGGACTCTATTTTTCTTCTTTCGTTACTTTTTTGCCGTTCACCGCGGTAATTTCTCCCGATTCTATGAAGAAGCCCACCTGGCCGGTTTCGTCGCATCTCTCGAGCCACACCTGATAATCCTTGTCCTTCGCCTGGGCTATGATGTCCTTCAGGTTCACGCTGTCGAGTAGCGATCCCTCCCGGATAAAGATAACCTTGAGCTTCGGGTTGAGCGCCATGCCGATCGCTGTGCTTACTCGGATCTGCTGGCCGGTCGATAGTCGGTCGAACCGGTTGCCTTCGTACATGACCGCTTCGTCCGTGAGCGATAGCCCCGGGATCGGGAACTTCGCGTTCGCCACCTGGGTCGACTTGTCCTGGTCCAGGCGCCGCAACTTCTCTGAGAACTTGTCCGATTCCTTCTTCAGCTTGTCCGCGTCCTTCACGCTCTGCCGGTACCGCTTGGCTGCCCGGATGTCGACGTTCTGCTTCTCGATGTCCTCGAGGGCGGATTCGGCGGCGATGATTTGCGCCTCTGTGACTTCGGGGATCTGCGCTTGGGTATACCAATCGCTCTTTTCTAAGTTTTTAATGCGAGACAGTTCTATCTCCATCCGCTTCTTGAGTTCCTCTATCTGAGCTCCGCATTCCTTTATTACGCCGTGACCACCTTCGATCTTGTTTTGAACATCGGCCCTCTGCTCGTTTATCTTGACAAAGGTGGCTCTCTTCTGCCGCAAGTCCTGGATCTTGGCAAGTTCGCCCTTATACGCTATCTCCCCGTCCGGCGTCTTTGGATCCGGCGCCTCGGTGTTTGTAAGGTGCGCTATGGCTTCTTTAATTCTTGAGTTGAGAGCTGTTCTCTCGTTGTAAACAATGAACTTCTCGTTTTCGATGTCCTCGAACTTGAGGCCCGCGATGTCTTTCAAAAGCTCGATCCGGTCCATAGACTTCATGTCCTTAAACGCCATCGGGTCGAACGAGAGCTCCCCGATCACTTCGTCCAGGAACGTCTGCGGGCTTGAGTATTTTACTTCCTTCCCCTCTTCGTTTATCGAGGACACCTTGATTGTTTCTCCTTTAGGAGTCCAGACTTTTTTGACAGTAAAATCATTCAGCTCTACTGTTACATCAGCCCTTTCTTCGCCGTGCCTGACGACATCTTTTAATCGCCGTCCCGTCAAAGTGCTAAAAATAGCGTCGATAATTGCTGATTTTCCTGCTCCATTGGCGCCGGAAAGTATTACCGCATCGCCCTCTGGAGTTATCTCAATGGCTTTGAGATTTTTCACATTTCTTGCTTGTAACTTGATAATTTTCATTTCCTTACCTTTCTTCCGTCAAATACTATTTCACTTACTTCAACAACCCCATTTTTTTCAAATCTTCTATGAGCTGATTCGCTGGCGAATCCCACGAGCATACGCGGACGATTATCTATTTTTTCTCCCCGATGATGCACTCGTTCTTCAGGCTTAAGATACCGTCCGAGTTGTTTTTCAACAACAAGGCGAGATTCAAGAACATATCCCTGCTTATCGCAAAAAAGATGACTCCTGTCTTTTACGCGGATATACCCCTTGCTATCTTTTATTCTTCCCCCTTTCCAACCCGAACTTTCTTCTCTGAACATATGCACGCCAAACATACCATTTTTTGAACCAAGAAATGTTTGACCTTTTTTAAATTCAGTATCGGGAGAACGACGCTCTCCTTTTACAATTACCTTTCCTGCGTATGTTCCGTCTGCCTTAAATCCTTTAGGCATCTTTCTTTTCCTCTGGCGCATCTATCAGCTGCTTCTTTTTTTCCACCAACATGCAGTACTCACAGTTGAAGTTGATCGGTGGACGTGCGCCTCTTAAACATGTCGCCGCATCGATGCAGACTTTCTTTGCTCGCTCGATGTCGCAGTCAAGCTTGTAGACGTCGACGCCGAAGGTAAATTTTATCTCCCTTGCCATAGCAACTTCTTCGACTCTTAGCGGATACAAATACGCAAGGTATCCGACGTTCGTTATCTTGTGTCCTGTCGCACTCAACATCAGGCTGTAGCAGTCGAGCTGTCCCTGATAATACTGCGATCCGTCGTCCTTAGGTTTTTGGCCTTTTGTTTTCCAATCAACCGGACTATAAAATTCTACGTCTTTGACTGCGCATTCATCGAGCGCGCCATAAAGCTCGATAGCGTTTTCTTTGTCGTAGTACCTCATGCCTGCACGCCAGTTGCCCCACTTTTTCATTGTGGCTCTGTCCGGCATAAGAACGCCCTCGATTTTGTCTTTCAAAAAATCTGGCATCTTTCCCGCATAGCTGTCTGCGAGAGGTTTTATTGTTCTGTCAATCCCACTCATGAGGCTTGCCATGATTCCCCTGGGTCGTGGTGTTTTTAATGTGTATGCATCATGAAAACACCTGGGGCAGTCTCTGAAGAGATTCAGTTTGCTCGGGCTTAGGCTTATTTGCTTCATTTCTTGCCACCTTTTCCCGCGCCGTCCTTTACGCTCTGGTGTGTTGAGGGGTCACCTGCCGTCGGAAAGCCTATCTCTGCGGCCGTTGTTTCTTTCTCGGGCGTGGTCTCGCCTTTATCCACGTATGCCTTCCACGTTGCCTGGCCATCCGCGATAGTCTTGTAAACCGCGCGAAGATCCACGATCTCTTCCGGCGAAACCGTAGCGACTTCATGTCCGATATAGCCTTCGATGTCTTTCGGCTTGACTCCGATCGTGGCAAAGCTATCGAGGATTGCCTTCCGCGCGCTCTTCATGTCGCTGCTCACGCCGTCTGTCATGGTCTTATTTGTTAACTCCATGGCTTCGTCTATGATGTCCTGTGGTATGAGCCGGAGCGATGCGTTGCGGATCTCCTTCGATATGAGTGCCGCCTCCTTGATGTTTACCTCGTCGTCTGTGGCTACTACTATGAATATCCGGTCGCCATAGCTGTTTAGCCTCTCGCCTATAACATCCCGGCCTGTTGCATTCTTTCTTTCGATCGCCTTGACGATCGTGATTTCTTTGCTGTAGGACAGGTTCTTCTGGAGATCTATGGCGAGTACGAGGGTGATCCTCTTGTGCACGTCCTCGTATATGGTGGAGCATTTCACCTTAACGTTGCCCCACGCCCGGATCATCTCTTCTGCAAATCTGATTGAAGGCCCTTCGACAAAGTTTTGCACCCACTGGTTGCCTACCTTTTTCTTGCCGACCGGCTTCTTGTATTTTACCTTCCCCGCGAACCCGAGGTTCTTGCAGCTGTCCAAGATCTCGATTCTGGCCTGGTCCCGGTTCCTCGGCATCTTGAGCGCCATGACAAAGGCTGATTCTATTTCTGCGCGAGCTGATGCAGCTACCATAATACCTGCATGCTCCGCGCGCTGCAATACTTCTGCCCCCTGAAACTTTTCAACTATTGAGCCGGGACTCGAGGTCTTCGATAATGCTTGATCCTTCTTCTCTTCTGCCATCTTCTTTTCCTCCTTCTTTCTTCTCGTACGTTTTCCTTGCTTTGCTATTAAAAAACGGACACGATCCATTCGCCGCAAATCCGCAGAAATCTTTTGAACACCACCAGTCCTGCTGATTCGCCGGCGCGTAGATCCCCGCCTTGATGATCTTCGTGGCCTGATCAAATCTTTTCATCACTACCTTGAAGTCATCCATTGTCCTTGTTGATTTATAAGTCGCGCAATAAGCACTTCTCCTTTCTGTTGGTTTTATTATATTGTCCTGGTGGCAAAATCTCGGCAACGCGCCGTCTATCATAAATTTTGCCATGGAATAAAAAGTATATTGTTCCGATGTGTCTACTATCCTCTGCCCGAGGTTCGTCTTGCAGGTCTTTGTATCCCTTAAGTCTATCCCCTCATCGATGTCAATCATCCCGGCCAGATCGTAGTCGTAGCCTTTTGCGTTGAGCACCCATTTCCGCTCGACATGCTTCGGCTTGATAATCGGGGCAAGCTCATAGTGATGTGCTGTTACGCACTGAATCGCCTGGTCCTGGGCCTTGCCCTTCGTCTTTTCAATGCCCTGGGCGGCCTCCTGGGCGTTGAATACGACGGGTCTGTCCTGCCATTCCTTTATAAAGTCGTCCCGGGCGTAATCCTGGACGGCCTCTTTGGTGAGCAGGCTGCCCTTGTCGATTTTGTTATTAAGGTTCTGGGCGACGGTTGCGTGAGTGGATCCGCCTACTACAAGCGGAACGGTGGCGGGCTCTTTCTCTTTTTCTATTACTACCCTGGAGAATTTATAGCCGCAGCGATACAGTTGAGCGAGGTGGCTCTGGTGTAGCTGCGGTTTTACGGCTTTCTTGTCTTGCATTTTTTAAATTTCCTTAAATTAAACAGGTTAGCAATTTTAAAGTCGGGTAAGGCATCAAGTAGGGGGCTCCTACCGTATTTTTCTTTTGTATATTTTTTTACTACCTCTATCCGTCCGTCCTCATGCATCATCAAAGGAACACCCAAGTACACCGCCTCCATTGCTTTGCTAAAGGCACCTTGCTCTTCCAAGTGATACGCTATTACTTTTTCCATGTCTTTGAAAAACTTTCTAACCTTAGAAGATTTGAGCAGTTTTTTGTTTTTGGGGGTTATGCGAAATTTTACTTGCTTGCCTTGCATGCTTTCTTCTCCGCCGGCAACAGTGCCATTCTTGCTCGCTCGTCCTCTGTCAATGTCCTATGATGCGGATGCCCGCAATTAGGACAATCGCACACCTGTTTTCCTTCAAGTCTTAAATCCCAAGTAAAATTTTGATAAGTATTGCATTCATGGCAAAGCAGATTTTCTGTAATAGTTTTTCTCATAGGCCTATTTCCTTTCCTTAAAAAACGTATGATCCCCGATCTTAACCGTTACAAGCATCCCCGGGGCCCAATACGGTATGCCAAATGCTTCAATGTTCTCAAAATGCGTTGCACCGTTTGTACTATCGGGTGCGCCTTGTTCAAAGACACGCTTCTCGATATTCCGAGCTTGGGATATAGCGTGCCGGCCTTGTCGATCGCAAAATACAGATAGGTCTTTTCGTTTTGCACCAGAAAATCCACGTAAACCACCTCCTCTATTCCTTATTACACATGCGACGGCATACATTCCGTCGTAACCTTGATTTGATGCTTCGGCGAGTAAAACTTTCCAGACGGACGGTTCGGCGTAGCTTGTTAAAGAGGCGAGACATAATAGGAAAGATAGAATAATAGTCTTAACCATTTTTTTCACTCCTTCTCTTCTGGAAACAAAACATCTACTGGCATCTGTAAAGCTTCCGCTAATTTATAACGGATATTTGCAGGGCACCTACGCCTTCCGCATTCGTAATGAGAAAGCTCGGTTTGCGTGATGCCGACTAAGCCGGCAACTCGCCATTGTTTTATTCCCTTTTTTATTCGTTCAAGTTTTAAGGCTTTAATCATAATTTTAATTTTTACATTCACGGACAAAAAAAATCTGTTCTCTCGCTACCTGCTACGCTTTTGAGTTATCATATTCTTTCCTTGTTTCTTATCTAAAAATAACGAACCCTACCAAAGTCGTTTAATGCTTTGATAGGGTTTTACCTAAACTTTACCGGCGTTTTAGCCAACCACTATATATGGTGGTACTACTTTTTCCCCGCTAACCGTAGATATATTATCGGACGTTGGGGAGTTTTTTTAAGGCGCCTTAGGTGGCCGCCTGTGTAGTCCTATCAAAGTCGTTCTTAAAGAGCTGATTCCAGTATACCTGACAAATCTGATTTTGTCAAGTTTTTCTTATTTTTGCTCGTCCTTATGTCCGGGCTTAAACGGGAGTTTGATGTTGAAAAATTTGAAACTGTCACTGATAGCGTGGTCTGCGCGACACTTCAAATCGGACATCTGCTCAAACTGCCATTGTGCGTTCTCAGCGACCTTCCTAATTATTGTACAAAGAAACATGCTCCGCTTGCCGCGGCCTAAGAAGGTTTTTACAATTTTGCCAAAGTGCTCCCATTCATGATCTAAAAGCCCTGTAAAACTCCGCGGTGTGTTACGCTCATAGTCGTTCATACCTTGTGCTCTCCCTTCTGCCAAACTGTTCACAAACTTTTACCTACTTCGTCGTTTGTAAACTGTTGCCCACTGCCAAAATTTATCACAGTTTTCCTTAGCCGAAAAACAATGCCCTACAACCCAATTCAGAATCTCTTTCTTAGGTATTATTTTATGAAGCTTCTGTCTTGCCTTATGCTTTGCACTTTCCAATAAGGAATCCGCTTCCCTGCTCAATCTAACATTCCTATTTCCCATAGAGCCCCCCTTTCTACTAACAACCCCATTACGAAAAACACTTGTGTATTTTACCACTTGTGGTTTTTCATGTCAAGTCTTTTTTAAGATTTTTTATTTACACACAAAAAGATAGGTCTTATAATATGGACAAGGTTAAGAACGTGGCGCTATGAAGCTATAAAGAAGAAATTTTAACAAAAAGGGGATGATTATTCGTCAGTTTTTTCCTTATGCGTAAAGTTAGTTTCTATTTTAAGCACTATCTTATCGTCCTCGCCTTTGGATCCTTCATACACAATTACCGTAGGTGACGGAGGTATTTCTCGGCCTGCTTCATTCGTCCAGTAAACGCGGCGTATCAAATAGCCTTTTATATCATCCCCGCTTACGGGTATAGCCCCACCGACAGGAAAACCCAATCTGTCGCCACTCACTTTTATAACAGAATCATGGAGATATACACATCCTGTCATCAAAAGCCCTGCTACAATTATCCCTGCGATAAGTTTTTTCACGGTATACTCCTTAATATAAACTATCTTTTTTGTTAATTTGTTCCCACAAATTTTTAACATCTAATCCTTCTCCAAATGGTTCAAACTGTTCTGCCATCTTTTCAATGATTGGGATAATCTCTTTATCATTTATAGCTTCTGCTCTTTTAATACATTTCGCTTTTGAAGTAGCCATAAAATGAAACAACACTTCACAATCAGGATTTTGAAATGTCTGAATCCAAAGCCGACGCCTTTTCTGGGTTATGTTTGTTGCGTCAACAACGACTATATCGTGTCCTGCTAATAATAATGCTCGCACCATAACATAAGTAATTGCCCAGACAAATCCTTCAGCTAAAGGTTCAAACCTTTTTCCGTGTAAAGCTAACCTAATCGAGTCTGGATTTATTATTGGCACATTCTGTTTTCTTGCCCAAGTAGTCTTACCGCTTCTTGGTAATCCGACGGTTAAATGAATTTTTTTCATATCAGCCTCCCTAATTTATACAATATATATGCCTGCGCTCTTACCGCGCGCCACATTATCCTGCGACGCCATAGCTTCACCTTGCAAATCTTCATTCCTATAAGAAACCTGGCGTCTGCTGCCCTGCGATCTTTTACGGTTTTAGCCAAATGACAATTCCAGTCGTGTATTATGGCAGCCTCAACGTACTTACCTTTCCAATGAGTACCTACTATAATATAAGCCCAGGGCGGAACAGATCCGCCGTCTGTGATCGCGCCAATAGGAACGTCGACCTTATCATTTCCATTTCTGTATGCGAAAGGCGCGAGCAATGCAAACTTCGCTTCGCTACCCTGATACCGGCCGTCAAACGGCAACGGATACGCTTGTTCTTTTGTTAGCATTATCTGCCCCTTGACGCTGTAGATACCGCGCCTGCAATCATCGGTAAAACATTCTCCTGCCACCATGAAGATTTCCGCGAGTCTACGGTTACTTCTTTTGTTTCAGGTTTATAGGTAACAGCTCCAGGAGCATCCTGCTCTATCTCAACGACTTTCTTCATAACGCCTTCATCGTCAGGATACCAAACGGATGTCTTTGTAGCGGCACACCCTGACAGTAACCAACAAAGCGCTCCTACGCATATAATGAGGCATATCCAATGGCTAAGTTTTGTCATCTTTTCTTACCCGTTCCCGCTCTTCTTTTTCCCATTCGGTCAATATGTTTAATGCCAAATCAAGTTCGCCGTTAAAACTATTCTTTTTTACATTCTCTATATGCTCTTTTAAATGAGCTATGCGCTGGAGATTCCAGCGTTGTTCTATTTTCGTAGAAGCCACCAAAATCCTCCTATGCATCCACCTACCATCATGAATGTAAGTACCCAGTTTATTCTTAACGACTCGCAGAGCTTTACCATCTTGTCCCGGAAATGCGGGCCGTCCTTGACGTGTTCTTCCAAAGGTTTGCGATGCAAGCTACACACCCTTTCTTGGTTGGTTATAAAAGTATCTATTTTGTCGCCAAGAGCTTGAAATTCTCTTTTTATGTCTGCATCCATTACTCCACATCCATGTTTATCCCTGCGAGTACAGCTTCCTTAAACGCACCTCGCGCCC
>SDBT01006771.1_pt1 | contig 18944 bp, 18 predicted proteins | sample 2277101 | NCBI WGS metagenome assembly SDBT01 (sample SAMN10404973, study PRJNA504765) | marine sediment metagenome | isolation source: marine sediment core GS10_PC15, 103 cmbsf | place: Arctic Ocean: Southern Knipovich Ridge | collected 2010 | reverse complement strand
AATTTCTTGGCATTCTTGGCGCCACCTGCATCAGGAGAAACAACGATTAAATCTTTTAACTTTTTCTTTCTATAGTAATCAGCGAATAGCTTGTGAGTATTAATGTTATCGACCGGAACGTCGAAGTAAGCCTGCGTCTGGTCTGCGTGCAGTCCAAAAGTAATCACATGGTCCGCACCAGCCTTTACCACCAAATCTGCCATTAATTTAGCGCTGATCGGCTCACGAGGAATATGTACCTTATCTTGTCTGGCATAACCAAAGTGGGGGATGATGACGTGAATTTGGCTGGCAAAAGACAATCTCGCCGCATCAATCATCAAAAAAAGCTCCATATAATCCTCATTCACCCAGTAGTCGCGACAGGTCTGAATAATAAAGACTTCTGAGCCACGCACTGTTTCATCAAGCTTCACATATTTCTCCCCGCAAGAGAAATCTGAAAGGGTTATTTTTCCTAAATCCTTCTTCATGTCCTTCGCAACAGCTTTAGCAAGCGCTTTGTGGGAAGATCCGGAGAAGATTGTAAATTTACTGGTAGCCATAAGTTTTTCATTATGTTCAGGACTGATTCTAACAATTTCTAACTCTTTTCGAAACTGCAATTTAAAAATCCCAAAAAAAGCACTCATGAATCCTGCCTGCCAGAACATCAACAGTATGTTTATTTTTTTGACTCATTGGCTTACACAGCTTCATCCATAAGTTCATCAAAATAAGCAGAGTATGACACAAACTGTGCCTCTTTTAGGTCATTCAATCTTTTTCGTACGTCAAAGATAACCTGTTGTGCATTTTCTTTACCGATTGGTTCAGTAATATCTCTAATTGCACTATCAATAGTTTCTCGAACAGCTGTGGCATTCATTTCATCAGCATCTTCGCCAAGGATCAATAGTTGTTGTACTAGTGGGGATGTAGTGTGTGATCGAGGAGCTTTTTCATTTTTGTCGCTATTATGTAATTCTGTCATAGTTAAAATAATTAGGGGGCAAAGCCGACCTAAGTTACCCGATAGTAAATGTGATGTCAAATAAAAACAACACTACTTTGGTTGGATCTCCGTTCCACCCGAACCATCCTTCACCATCCATTTACCTGAATCCTCTATTTTATCCCGTATTTTATCAGCTTTTGTCCAGTCTTTTTTGTCTCGCGCCTCGTTACGCTCCAGAATCCACTGAGTAATCTGTGGTGGCAATTCAAATTCAATTGGCTCATCCAATTTGAGGCCAAGTACAGTGTCCATTTTCTTGACTGTAGTATATTTATCCAATGGATTTACATCGATATCATAAATAAGTTCCCATGCAGAAGATAAGGCCTGAGGGATGTTTAAGTCATTATTTATTGCTTCTTGAAATTGTGTTAAATACTGTTTATTTAATTCACCCTCCGTCTTATTTGGGCTTAGCATTTGAACCTTCTGTTTCAGTTTTATACGTGCTTTTCTAGAACCTTTTAAGATTTCCCAGTTAAATCTCAATTCTTTTCTGTAATGAGCCTGCAGACAAAAATATCTAAAATCTAGTGGATCAAAACCTCTATCGATTAACACACGAAGCGTCTCAAAATTCTCGGTTGATTTGGACATCTTAACTTTTATCATTCCCGAAAAAACTTTTGCACATTTTGAATTTTTGCATTTCACTTTTAACAAAACTGAATCATCTTGGATTTCTGTAAGATACTCATCCTTATTCTTCATTAGATTCTCATGACCGCAATGAGGGCAAACATGTGTGTTATTAGACAAAGTTAGATTTTTGAGTAAATCAGAAGTTGATAAATCGTCCAACATAATTAACCATTGACCATGCATCCAGACTTTCACCCAAGGTTTCACACTCGTCGCTCCCTCGGCCTGAGCAAGTTCATTGGTGTGGTGAACCGGAATATGATCGATACCGCCACAATGGATATCAAACTGGTCGCCCAAATATTTACTGCTCATTGCTGAACATTCAATGTGCCAGCCGGGAAAACCACGGCCCCAAGGGCTATCCCACTGCATATCCTGGTCACCATGTTTTGAAGAGACAAACCAAAGAACAAAGTCTTGAGGATTCTTCTTATTCTCATCCACCTTAATTCTGGCACCCGCCTGCAACTCCTGCTTGTCCAGCTGTGCCAACTTCCCATAACCCTCAAATTTGGAAGTATCAAAATAGACGTTCCCATTCTCACCAACATAGGTGTAGCCATTTGCCTCCAATTGTTTGATTTGATCGATCATTTCCTGAATATGATCCGTTGCCTTAGGCTTCCAGCGTGGCTGAAGCATATTAAGTCGATCCATATCCTCCAAAAAAGCCTGCGTATAATGTTCGGCAATCTCCCACACCGTCTTCTTCTCACGCTCAGCACCCTTTTTCATCTTATCCTCGCCTTCATCCGCATCACTCGTTAAATGGCCTACATCAGTGATATTCATAACATGATTCACCACGTAACCGTTAAACTCCAGCACGCGTCTCAATAAATCCTGAAAAACATAAGTCCTCAGATTTCCAATATGAGCATAGTTGTACACGGTCGGCCCACAACAATAAAGTCCCACCTGATCAGGCTTGTCGGGCAGGAATTCTTCCTTTTGTCTTGTGAGGGTATTGTAAAGTTTCATTTCTACCAAATTCTAGCAAAAAACGTAGAGGTGGGTATATACCTTTTAGGGTCAAGAATTCTGATGCACCGTAGTGGCGCCAATTAGGCGCCAATTAGGCACACAGGTGACGCATCAGAATTTACCACCCCAACCAGGGTATACCCAGAGGTGCCTATTTTTCCGTAACACCTCTTTCGATCGCATAACGATACATCACTCGCGGCATAATCTTGTGATATTTTCTCAAAAACTTTCGCTCGGCTTCAGAATCACGCTTACCAATCTCCCTCAGCATCCAGCCCACTGCTTTGTGAATCAAATCATGTTTATCATTAACTAAAATTTCAGCGATTTTCAGTGTGTATTCAAAATCATCATGCCGTATAAATTCAAAGGTGCTGATAATTGAAATTCGCCTGTCCCACAAACTCTTTGAGCGCGCCAACTTATAAAGAACATTCCGTTTTTTGTCGAGCAAATGGACGCCCATTATCTTTGGCACAATCACATCCACTAAATCCCAATTATTCGCATATTTACGGTTTTTATAAAAAAAATCATAAATTTCGCGTCGTAACTGCTCATCCGCTTTCTCAAATTTATAGGTCAAAATCAAAAAACCTGTCATTCGATGCTCGTGATATACACTTTCCAAAAGCTTTTGTACCTCCACAAATGGTAAATCGCGGTGTTCTTTGGCAACCTTTCGCTGATCTGGCATCACAACACCCAAAAACTTGTCACCCTCACCATATTCACCCTTTCCGGTTTTAAAATAACGAAATGCAATAGCCACTTTTTCGGGCTTCGCGTAACTTTTTAATTTCCTTTTTATTTGAACAGCTGTATTTGTCATGCTTTGTTGTATAATTCACGTATGAAGTTATCAGTAATTATTCCAACACACAACCGGGCCGACATTCTTGAAATCTGCCTGAATAAGCTCACTCGCCAGCAGGGCGTCGATTTTGAAGTAATTGTCGTCGATGATGGCTCAGAAGATCACACCGCCAAAGTTGTTGCGGGATTTGAGGATGTGATTTACATCAAACAAAAATCCTCCCAGCAGGGCGTGGCGCGCAACAAGGGTGCTAAAAAGGCCACTGGCGATATCCTTCTCTTTATCGGAGATGATGGCTTTGCTGAGCCTGGTCTTCTTATGCAACATATGAACACTCACGTTCTCAATCCTGACGAAAATGTTGTAGTGCTTGGCCACACCACATGGGATCCTTTTTTAGAAATCAATCCTTACATGCAGTTTCTGGAGTCATCTGGTTGGCAATTTGCTTACCACCTTCTAAAACCTGGCTTCATTGACCACCCGGAACCATACAAATTCTTCTACACCTCCAATATTTCACTAAAAAAGTCTCTCTTCGACAAAGAAAAGTTCAATACCAAGTTCACCGAGTACGGTTGGGAAGACATCGAACTCGGCTATCGATTGTGGAGCAAACACGGAATGAGACTTTTCTACGAGCCAGACGCTAAAGTCCTGCATCATCACATTATTTCCGAATCTTCGCTCGAAAAAAGGATGCGTACTGTAGGCCGATCAGCAGTTAAATTCGAAAAAATCCAACCGGCGGTCCAAGTTATCCCCCGAGGAGCCAAGGCGATTTTGCTAAAATTCATCACCGAGCCATTCATTCTTCCTTTTACACGATTATTTGGAATAAATGCATACTACAAATTCAAATCCTGGCAGCAATTTTTAGAGGGAGTAAAAGAAGCTTCTAAGCGATAGAAATTTGCCTTCACTTGAGCTTTCCCGTAAAATAAATGACAACCGTGAAACAAAAAATTATGAAAAAAAATACCCTCAGAATTCTGGCCGTGCTTCTGATCCTAATTGCACCGCTTTTTTTATCTGGTTGTAAGAAGAAGTGTCCCAAAGCCACCGAAAATATTCCCGGTATCAGCACCTTCCGAGATGACTGTCCATACGAGGAAGCTGGAGCATCTAATACAGGCTTGAAAGAGCTTAATCTCTGGGCTGTCTATGACAACACGGATGCTTTTAAGCAGCAAATTCAGGCTTTTCAAAGCAATTTCCCTGGCATCATCGTTCGTACTAAAAAATTCACCAACCTACAAGAGTACGAAGACCTAGTCATCAACGAAATCGCTGAAGGAGAAGGCCCCGATGTCTTTATGATCCACAATTCCTGGATGCCAAAGCACTACAAAAAGCTCTATCCACTTCCTCTCGATCAGCCAATCGTCATGAATGCCGAGCTTTTTCGTCAGACCTTCTTCCAGGCCGCCGCCGATGACCTAATAATCGATGAACAGGTGTACGGCATGCCGCTTTCAATCGACAATCTCGCCGTCTTCTACAATAAACAGCACTTTAAAGACCTTATTGCCACAAGCGACAAGCCAGGTGCCCTTTGGGAAGAAATCCAGGAACAAACCACCTCACTCACCAAGCGCAACAACAGTCCCGAGCGTTTTGCCCTCACCGGAATTGCCCTTGGTCGCGCCGACAACATCTCCAGCGCTGTCGACATCCTATATGCCCTCATGCTCGAATTCGGCGTTGAGTTCTACGATGAAAAAGAAGAAAGAGCCACTTTTGCTACAGGCGGAGGGCTCACGGGTGACAACCCCGGCGTTCAAGCCCTCGAACTCTTTACCAGTTATGGCCTACCTAGTTACCGCAATTACAGCTGGAACGAATCTATCACTGGCTTTGTCCCAGAAGACAAAGAAGTAAATCCATTCGTTCGCAACAAGGTCAGTATGATTATTGGATACCCTTACTTATACAGCGAGATTGAGGTCGCAATCCAGGAGCAGCAAAAGTCAGGTGGCAAACACATCGATTTAGAAGATGTTGGAATCACCTCATTCCCTCAGCTTGTCAGTGGCCGAGAGGCAACACAGCGTGATACCTATGCCAGCTACTTCCCACTTGTAGTAGCCCGCACCACCGACATGCCGGCAGAAGCCTGGTCTCTTATCCAATTCCTCACAAGCGCTGATGCACTCCAGACTTATCACAAAGTCACTAATCGTCCCACCAGCCGAAAAGACATGGTTAGCGAGCAACAAACTGAACCTCTCTTTGGTACTTTCGCCTTCCAGGCCCCCTTTGCCAAAAGCTTCACTATATACGACGATGCCGCCTACAGAAAAGTCTTCACTGACGCCATTCAGGATGTAGTAAAGAATGTATCTACGGCTCAACAAGCGCTTACTGCCGCTCAGCAAAAAATAACCTGCATCGTCCAAAAAGAAAAAGAACTTATCGACGTGGGAACGGATTGCGAAATTTAACAGGTAGCGCATGAACCGACTCATTCAGACACTTTGGAAGATATTCCTGCTCGCCTTTCCTTTTTCCATTCATTTTGTTTTGTACGAAAAAGCCAGCTACCGCTTTGGCAATTTCAGTCCGTGGGTAACAGGGTTTTTGTTTCTGCCTGAGCTTCTTTTGGCGCTCACCTTCGGCCTCTGGTTTATTCAAGAAGTCAGAACCAAAGAACTCGGCAAACTCAAGGCGCCTGGCTGGGGCCTGACTATCTTTCTTCTTTTTATGCTCAATGCGGGCATCGTAAGCCTTTTGCAGGGTGACATCGTACTCTATCTATTCTTCCTCATCCGCGTCCTCGAAGCAGGTGCAGTTTACACGCTTATTCGCCAAAAACTCATTCCTCACAACGAACTGATCAAGTGGCTTTTATATGGAGCTGTGTTCCAAATTATTCTGGCCTACGTTCAGACTCGGCTCAATCACTCCGTTGGCCTGCACTTTATAGGCGAACCTACCATTGGCCCCGATGTGGCCAACGTAGCTAAAACTGATATGACCGACGGAACCAAAGCAATCCGCCCATATGGCACCTTTTTGCACCCGAATATCCTTGGTGTTTACCTTGTAACCATCTTCTTCCTCAGCCTAGCTTACCTAAAAAAAACAGCCCTGCCTTTTTGGGTAATTTTCATGTCCATCGGCATATACTTGACCGGTTCGCAAGCGGCTCAGCTAACCTTTCTTGCTGTAATCAGCATTCTCATGATTCTTAGTGCAATGAAGGTGGCAAATCAAAAGAGAACCCTTTCGCTGGGGCTTCTCGGTGTTTTCCTTTTCGGCAATCTTTGGGTTTATCTAAATAGTGCCCAGCTCGCCTGGAACTACACTTCTATTCAGGAACGTCTGATGCAAAATGTAATCAGTCTCAACATGTTTCTGCACAAATTCTGGGGGGTCGGTGTGGCGAATTTTACTTTGGAGATGGAAAAATTCTCTCAAATCAAATTGCTCCCATGGGAATTCCAGCCAGTTCACAACACCTACTTTCTCGTTCTCAACGAAACAGGTATTCAGGGTCTAGCTCTTCTGATCATTCTAATCGGCTATTTACTGCATGGTTACTGGAAGGTAGGCCTAAGTTATTTCCTCAGAGACAAAGCGCGCATCTTGCCACTTTTCGCGCTCATCATTGTAGCTTCTTTTGATCATCTTCTTTGGACAAGCTGGATTGGCCCGATTCTTGTAGGAATTGTCGTAGCCGAAACTACGCAATCAACGTAAATGCTATAATTTTCGTTGCTATGAAAACAATCTACCAAACCAAAACCCCAGAACAAACCATCGAACTTGGCATGCAGCTGGCCTCTCGATTAAAGCCAGGAATTTCGGTACTTCTTTTTGGTGACCTTGGAAGCGGAAAGACCCACTTCACAAAAGGCATTGCCAAGGGGCTAGGCATCGAAGGAATAATAAAAAGCCCTACTTTTGCCTATGTAAACAAATACGAAGTCCAAAAAGGAATCAATTTTTACCATTACGATCTTTATCGTCTAGAAGTTGGTCAGGATTTTGAATCGATTGGCCTGGAAGAAACCATGCACGATAATCATTCTATCAACGTCATCGAATGGGCTGACCGTATGGCAGGGCGTACACCAAAAGAGTATATACGAGTAGACTTCCGCAACTTGGCTGACCACCATGAAATTGCCATTAAATTTGAAGATCCCGAGATCACACCCGACGAACTGGTCGACAAATTTTGGGAAGACTGGACTACTCCTATACACGTTCGCGATCACTGTAAGAAAGTTACTGATGTTTCCCTGCAAATTGGAAAAGCCCTTGTTGAGAAGAACATTCTGATAAACCTCGACATGCTCAATACAGCAGGCTTACTCCATGATATGGCGCGAGTTTGCGATTTTACGGAACTAGATCGAACCAAATTCCACGAAGAAGTCACCGATGATAAATGGGAAAAATGGGTCGATTTACGAGAGCGCTTCAAGGGCATGCATCACGCTGACGTCGCTTGCGGAGCCCTTGCTGAAGACGGATACAACAAAACTGCCGAACTCGTACGCATGCACAATTCCATTTCCATTCTCGAAGAACCGGAAAAGTTGGCCTATCTTGAGGTAGCAATTCTCTTCTACGCCGATAAGCGCGTAAAACATAATGAAGTGGTCAGCCTTGCCGAACGCTTCCGTGACGGCAGCGAACGCCACGGAAAATTTGACAATCTCAAAACTAGAACCATGTTCAAAGAAGTAGAAAAAAGGACTTATGAGCTAGAAAACCAACTTTTTTCTCTTATAGATTTGAAGCCGGAAGACATACAATAGAAATTCAATTGACATACATAGGGGATTTGTTTTAGAATCTACCACTAAAACTGTCACCTTTATTATGCCTGAGCAATTAGGGTCAAAACCACCAGAAGCTGAAGGAAGTTCGGTTATAGAAGCAGAAGAACTGAGACTGTTTGAAAGACTGAAATACTCAAAGGGAAAAATGGCATTTTATAGGTATTTTCTAAGAAGGTTCAAAGAAAGAAAAGCCTGGGTTGATAATAAGCTTGGATTTCATGCAGAAGAACAGCTGGTAAAATGGGCAGCAGAGATGAAGGCAATGGCAGATAAAGCCAAAGAACGTTGGCCTGAGGCGGCTCAAGCTATTAGTGCAGTAAGAAAAAGGATCGAAGGATTACTCGAAAGAATCAAGGAGGAGGAGAAGCAGGAAAAAAAGAAAAGGGAATAAAATAGTGATCAACTACACCTGATCATCATCCTCATCTTCCTCCTCCTCCTCATCTTCTTCGGGCTCTTTTTCGACCAAGGTGTCACCGCCCAGGTCGGTTTTTACGTTGAGCGCGTCCACACCGTAAAACCTCAAAAAATTGTCATAAATTAGTTCAACTAGGCCGCCAACAAGCTCCAATATTAACCACACCGCAGGCATGGCACCCAATGTAAGCACAAGTGGAGAAACATTTGAATTTATCATCAAAAGAGCGATACCAATACTCACAAAAATACCCAAACTACTGGCATAAATGCCCACCAGCGAATATTCGTAGCCAGCCAGTACTTCCATAATCAGTGACGATACATAGGCACTCAGCAAAAAGTGTAGGGCGGCTACGCCAATCGTAATCTCCAACGGAATAGCAATCAAATACAGTGGGATGGTCAAAAAGAAGAGAATGATGTTAAACAAAAACACCTGCGTAATGATTGTTTTGCGTCGGCTGTATTTCTCGTGATCCATAAAAGTCACCATCACGGCGGTAACAGTATTAGCGCTCAAAGTAGCTAAAAATGCCATTACGATAATAGCAAAAAATGACAACGAAGAAGCCTCATCTCCGGCAGGAATAAAAGTAGAAATAATAAAGTACACCACAAAAGCAATCAGCATCCCGACGACACCTCCTGTAATACCGCTCAGAAGTCTTAGGGCGAACAGAGTGGCAGATAAAGGTCTTTTATCGTTCATAATATTATTATTTTATATTTTATTTTCAGATTTTCTCGACGACAGCCACATTGTACCAAATAATACCACTAGTCCAACAGTAATTCCTATATCCGCGATGTTAAATACAGGAAGAGGTCTGAGCACAATGAAGTCCATCACATAGCCATAAAGCACCCGATCAATCAAATTGCCAAGCCCACCGCCGATAACTGCTCCCAAGAGCCAGTGTTTAAAAATCGAGGGTTTTTCCTCTAGGCAAAGATAATTAGTTCCAAGTCTATATAGCAAAAATAGAATAATTAAACTCCCCACAATCTGAAGGCCTATAGGTATATCTATGCCAAAAGCTATTCCATCATTTTGATGGGGTGATGTTATGTACAAAAAGTCTTTGATAAAGACGAATTCACCAATGACGCCCCGTACAACCAAGAGCTTAGTCACAAAATCCAGAATCAGAATATCGAGTATACCCGCTATAAAGAAAACCCAATGAATTCTGCTCAGTATGTTCATGGGCTTATTCTTAGGAATAAACTAGAGATGTGCAAGCAAAAAAGGTATATTAGTTGGGCATTTCTAAGAGCCTATGCGAAAAGCGACCATCGACATCCCACTGGCCATCGTTATTTTCTGCCTTCTTGTTTTCGGGATTATTATGATCTCTTCGGTCAGCGTATACGAATCTTACCAGATTACCAGTAGCTTGGTATCTCAGGGTTTGCGTGACGAGCCATCTAACAGCTTCTATTTATGGAGGCACTTTTGGAGAGCCCTTCTTTCTATTCTTATTTGGATTTTTGCTATCTACTTCCCACTCACATTTTGGAAGAAGGCCGCTTTACCTTTCTTTGTTATCACTATTCTCTTGCTGATGGCTCTCTTCTTGCCTGGTATAGGGGCAAATTACGGTACCTCAACCTCTTGGATCAACCTGCCGTTTTTGCCATCAGTACAGCCTGCCGAAATGGCTAAATTGAGTCTTATCCTTTATTTTGCGGTGTGGATGGAAAAGCGCCAGGAACTTATTCGCTCTTTTCAGTATGGTTTTATTCCGTTCACCATACTACTCAGTAGCGTGGTAATTTTGCTAGCTATGCAACCGGACTTCGGTTCAGTTCTGGTAATAGCTGTGATTGCAGCTTCCATGTTCTTTGCTGCAGGTGGCAGTTCGCTGCATATTATTGCAGGTGCATTTATGGCGGCAGCAATGGCCTATCCAATCATCATGAGCAAGGATTATATCCGAAACCGCTTCCTCACCTTCCTAAATCCGGAACTCGACCCTCTCAATATCGGTTTTCAAATCAAACAGGCTCTCATCGCCATCGGAAGTGGGGGTGTATTTGGTGTGGGATTTGGCAAATCAATCCAAAAATTCGGCTATCTTCCAGAGGTACAAGGTGACACCATTTTTGCCGCTGCCGCCGAGGAACTCGGTTTCATCCGAATCGGCTTTTTGATTCTTGCCTATGCCTTTATTGCCTACCGCGGCTACCACATTGCTGGTAATGCAAAAGACCGCTTCTCTATGCTGATTGCCACAGGCATCACCAGCTGGTTCGTCTTCCAGGCCATCATCAATATGGGCGTTAACCTGGCCATTTTGCCTTTAACAGGACTCACACTGCCTTTTATCAGTTATGGCGGATCATCGCTGATGGTCAGCATGCTGGCGGCAGGCATTTTACTTAATATTTCCCGTTATGCGGAAACCGGTACGAATTTTGCTAACCGGCGGAGGATCAGGAGGTCATATCATCCCCAACCTCGCCGTCGCGTCAGCAATAAAAGATAAGGAGCCTAGCGCTAAGCTCCTATACATATGTTCTCGAAGAAAGCTCGATGCCGGGCTGCTCAAAGGTACAGGCATTCCGTTTCGCCGGATTTTCTCAGGAAAATTGCGTCGTTATTTCTCGTGGCAGAATTTCATAGACCCATTTTTTGTTATTCTCGGTTTCTTACAGTCACTTGTTATTTTGATTCGCTTTAGGCCTCACGTCATCTTTTCCAAGGGCGGTTTTGTCAGCCTGCCAGTAGTATTGGCGGCCTTTATCCTTAGAAAAAAAGTCATTCTTCACGAGTCAGACAGCCGAATGGGACTGGCCAACCGCATTGCATCCAAACTCGCAGCTGTCGTTTGTGTGGCCTTCCCGAACTTGCTCAAAAAGGGCAAAAAATACCGTATGACGGGTAACCCTATTCGTCCCGAAATTGCGACAGGCTCGGTCAAAGAAGGCTACAAACTGACCGGCTTCAAAAAAGGTCTGCCAGTTCTTCTTGTATGGGGCGGAAGTCAGGGGGCAGCCGAGATCAACGACATGATTCTGGGTGATTTCGAAAGCTTCACTCGTGAATTTCAAATCGTGCATATCACTGGTAAAGGCAAGTCCACAAGCAAAAAAAGCCCCAACTACGTCCACTTCGAGTATCTTGGTGACGAGCTTAAACACGTTTACGCTATCACAAATCTGGTTATAGGGCGGGCAGGCGCTAACTCACTCTACGAGCTCGCTTACCTAAAAAAACCAAACATCATAATTCCATTGGGCAACGCCGATCAAATCAACAATGCTGAATACTTTGAAGAAAAAGGAGCCAGTGTAATTTACAAAAAAGGGGACAGACTCTTTGATTTAGCGCATAATTTGTGGCAAAATAGCGCCCTACAAGAAATAATAAAGAAATCACTCAATCAAATTTCCGGAAAGGTAGCCAACGAAGAACTAGTTAAGATTATTTTAGGTCTATGAAAATCGGAATCAACGCAAGATTCTTGCCACAACCCTACACCGGAATAGGAAAATATTCCTATAATTTGCTCAGTGCGCTCTCTCAGTTAGATGAAGAGAATCAGTACTTTCTTTTTACCCATCAGCTGGTCGATTTTCCCTTGCCAGAGAACTTCAAGCAAATACGCGTTCCGGAAAAAGATTACAAGTCTCCAAGCCTACGAAAGGCTCATTGGGAGTACAACCTTATTCCCAAAGAAATGGAAAAGTGGGGCATAGATATGGCTCACTTCCTGTATCCCAGTAACCCGCTGATGAAGCTAGGAATTCCAACCATTGTCACCGTTCACGACATGATTCCGTGGAGGATTTCGGAGTACAACAAACTGCTTCGCTCCAAGCTCTATCATCTTCATGTAAAATGGGCCCTTAAGCGGGCTGACCACATCATTACTGTTTCTGATTTTTCTAAAGGAGAAATCCAGAAGATCATCAAAACCGAGGACAAGAACATTTCAGTCACTCATCTGGCACCACCCATAACGCATTACGACGACATGCCGCCAGGGCTGAATCTTAGGCGCAAGTTCTTGCTCTACGTAGGGGGCTATGACCATCGCAAAAACGTGCCAATGATGATGATCGCTTTTCAAAAGTTCATCGCTAATTACTATCCGATCGATCTTATTCTGGTTGGTGGGAAGGGAAGGGGGCTAGAGAATTTCATAACAGATGAATTTACTGAAAAGGTTGCCGGACGCTTTCCTGTTAAGCCCAAGGGTAAGATTATTTTTACGGAATTCCTACAAGATTCAGAACTTTGTGCTTTATATAGGCAGGCCATGGCACTAGTGCACCCTTCAAGTTACGAAGGCTTTAATTTACCTCTTGTAGAGGCTATGAAGCATAGCCTTCCATTGGTTATTTCCGACATTCCAGTTAATCACGAGGTGGCCCAAGATGCCGGTTTTTATGTAGATCCGAAGTCGGAGGATACCTTTGGCATAGGGCTTCACGAGTTTTTGAATAACTCCAAGCTCCGGCAAAAATTGTCAGAAAATGCCTCAATTCGCAGAGAGCAATTTAACTGGAAAGAGACAGCCCAACAGACTCTTGATGTCTACAACCTATTTATGTAGTAGAATGAACCTACTATGTCTGCAAGTTTAATTATATTCATCATCATTCACCTTGGAGTCTTTGCCTTTACGGTAGAGATGCTACGAAGACTTGCCCTTAGACATCGTGAATATCCGCTTGATGAGAGTAGAGAAACTCTGCCTTTTGGCTTTTTGAAATTGCGTCACGTAGTGGTGATGTTTATCATCACTTACGTTGCCTGGGTAATCTTCTCATTCTGGCTCTATAATTTGTTTCTTGGGGATCTAATATGAATCAAGATAAAATTGCCGTCCTGGATTTTGGAGGACAGTATGCCCACCTCATTGCTAATCGTGTCCGCCGTCTGGGGGTTTATAGCGAAATTCTGAACAACGACACTCCTGCCGGCAAGCTTTCCGAATACAAAGGCATCATTCTTTCCGGCGGGCCGGATAGTGTGAACGACCCCGATGCTCCCAAATGTGATCCGGCTATTTTTGAACTTCCAATTCCAATTCTGGCTATCTGTTACGGCCATCAGCTGATGCAACACACCATGGGTGGACGCGTTGATAAAGGTAAAACCAAGGAGTATGGTTTTGCCAGTCTGGAAGCCACGAAAAACGAAGGCATTTTAAAAAATTTCCCCGCCAGTTCCCGTGTTTGGATGTCTCATTTCGACATGGTGCAAGACATGGCTGAGGGTTTTGAAATCATAGGAGAAACAGAAGATTGTCCTACTGCCGCAATCGCCAATTTTGAGAAAAATTACTACGGCATCCAGTTTCACATGGAGGTGACACACACCGAGGAAGGCCAAAAGCTCCTCGATAACTTTCTGAATCTCTGCAAGGTAAATCGCGATTGGAGCATAAAGCAATTTATCAAAGATGAAATTGAAGTGATTAAAAAGAAAATTGGCGACCAAAAAGTCTTTTTGCTCGTTTCCGGTGGTGTGGATTCCACTGTTTGCTTTGCTCTTCTCGAAAAAGCACTTGGCCCAAATAGGGTCTACGGAATGCTCGTCGATACAGGACTTATGCGCCTTGAAGAAGCCAGAAAAGTCAAAGAAACCCTGAATGCAGCTGGCTTCACAAACCTTCATGTAGCCGATAAAAAAGACCTCTTTTTAAGCCGTCTTGCGGGCATCTCTGACCCCGAAGCCAAACGAAAAGTTATCGGTGATCTATTTTGGGAAGTGAAGGAAGATGTAGCCAAAGAACTCGGCCTAAATCCCGATGAATGGATCATGGGACAGGGGACTATTTACCCCGATACCATCGAAACAGGCGGCACCAAACACGCTGACAAAATTAAGACCCACCACAATCGTGTTGATTTGGTGCAAGAAATGATTGCCGACGGAAAAGTAATCGAACCTATCGCCGAACTCTACAAAGACGAGGTTCGTGAGCTTGGTGAAGAACTTGGCCTACCCCACAATCTTGTGTGGCGTCAGCCCTTTCCAGGACCCGGCCTGGGTGTCCGTATTCTGTGCACCAGTGAGGCCGAAGTTTCGACCGTTCTTGATTTTTCCGAACTCAGCCAAAAAATCACTAATTTCATTCGAGAAAAATACAAGCTCGAACATGAAATAACTGCAAAAGTCCTGCCATGCAAATCAGTAGGAGTGCAAGGTGATGAACGCACCTACAGGCACCCTGTCACGTTATTCACAGGTCTACGAGATTGGGAAGAGCTAGAAAAAATCTCGACGGCTGTCACCAATAATTTTGCCGAAGTAAACCGCGTCATGCTCACATTGAGCGGCGAGACCGGCGACTTCAAATTAAAATTGGCTGACATCAGTGTTGACCGAGTGGAAACTCTGCAGAAAGTCGATGATGCGGTAACAAAGGTCATGTCAGGCGCCACAGAAGACTACGGAATCTGGCAATTCCCCGTTGTTCTCGTACCGGTTAGCACTAAACCCGATCACGAATCTATTGTTCTTCGCCCCATCGTTTCCACCGAAGCCATGACAGCAAGTTTCGCCAAGATAGATGATACAGCCATCATCACACAGCTCACTGACGCCGCCTCTTCTGAATCCACCATCAGCCACGTTTTCTACGACCTCACCCACAAACCTCCCGGCACCATTGAATGGGAATAAACGTTGCCAATCCCGCTTAACTATGCTATAAACTAAACCTACTTAGTTTTCGTTTTTTATCCGTGCCAAAGAAAAATACTACCAAAGATTTAGGGCCACTAGTGGATCTTGCGCAAAATGGTGACACCGATGCCTTCGGAAAAATTTACGATATCCTGGTGAAGCCGATATATCGCTATATCTACTACCGCGTTGATAAACATATCGCTGAAGACCTCACTGAAGAAACTTTCTTGAAGGCTTGGCAAAATATATCTAAATACAAAGCCGGAAAGCACCCTTTCTCTGCCTGGATTTTCAGAATTGCTCATAATCTTGTTTGCGATTATTACCGAAAGAACGAATTATCTTCCGAAATTGATGAAAATTTTGCTGACACTAAATTGGACTCAAGTCCTTCTTATAAGCTCAATCTCAAGCTCAACGAGGTAAAGCTACGAAAGGCCATCAACAAACTTCCTGAGAACTATCAGCAAGTCATTCTTCTAAAATACATAAATGAAGAGGAAAATACCGTCATAGCCAAGGTCATAGGAAAGTCCGAGGGGGCGGTCAGGACGCTTCAGTTTAGGGCTCTGGAAAAGCTTCGAAGCATCTTGGACGAAAAAAAAGAAGATTTTTGAAACAAAAACCAATTTTTTACGTTATAACCAGTGCGAAACCCCATATTAATGGACACATTGGACAAAGAACTGCACAGACTGTCTAAAATTGAGCCTTCTAAAGGCTTTGTTAAGGCATCCAAGAATCGCCTGATGCAGCAAATTGTCCTACATCAAAATGAGAGCTGGCTCCAGGCATTCCTTAAAAAACTGGGTCGAATTAGTGTACCGGAAGACTTTATGGCTGTGGCACGTATGCGCCTAATGCGCCATATCACTATGCGACCTCAGCCAATCAAAGTTTCTCTTCACGGCATGGCCCTCTTCCTCAATTACACCAAAAAAGCAGTGGCATCAACCATGGTCATGCTCATTGCTGTTACCTCCACTCTCTTTTTTGTTGAAGGAAGCACGGTTGTAGTGGCATCTGATGATTCATATCTCGAAGTTATTGCCGGAACCGTTTCTGTTAAGCACCCTGACCTCATTGTTTGGGAGGATATCAGCAGTCTGATGGAAGTGCAGGCAGGAGATTTAATAAAAGTGGAACAAGGCTCCAAAGCTGTCATCCACTTTTTTGATGACACAGAACTTCGCTTGGGCGAAAACACAGAACTTCTTATCAGCCAACTCGCCGTTAGTCCGGCCTTTGGTCGCCAGGCAGTCATCGAAGTCTATCTACACGAAGGAACGACTTGGGTTCAGACACTCAATGCCGAAGATGGTTACGCGGGCTTCACTATGCATACCCGAGATGCCATTCTAAAAGCCCTAAACAGCACCATGAATGTTGCTACAAAAATTGGCGAACCAACCTCTGTATATGTGCTGAACAATAAAATCGGACTCACCAGTCTCGTTTCCGAAACCAGGCAGGCTGTAGATACTCTCAGGCTCTCCGCCAACCAAAAGGCCAGCATTCATGCGGTAAATGGCCGACCGGTAGTCACTACCGACACCCTGTCCCAACAAGATTTATCAACCGACTGGGTCCAGAGCAATCTTCAGCAGGATAGCGAACACTTAATGACCCTCCGAGAAAAAGGCGTTGATCGTCTGGCTCGAATGGCAGGAACCCTACCAGGTCAAATGCTCTACCCAATCAAACAGGCAAAAGAACGACTAAAATTAGCAATCAGTTCAGACTCCGATTTAGATGTCCAAATCGAAATTGCCAACAGTAGACTCAACGAAGCCCTTGTTCTATTTGAAGTAGGCGAACAGCAAAAAGGCCGAGAAGCCCTGATGGCCTACCAAAGTATGGCCCGTCAAATCGCAGAGTCCAAAGGAACAGAAGAACTTGCTTACAAACTGATTGCTCCTCATCAAAAGGCCCTAACATCTGAACTTCCTAACGATGTTTCCGCTGGTCTTGTGAAAGAGGCACTGCACCACACTGCCGAAATCTTGACGAACGATCCGGTTGAACTTGAAAAGATTCGCCTAGTCAGTTCCGTCCAACGTCTCGAAGATGTAATGGCTCTTGTAGGAGAAGGTTCTCTTGATGCCGCAAAAGATAGACTCACCAGTCATCAGCTGGCAAGAAGCGATGCATTAGCAGCCGCTGAAGCCATCGAAAATGAAGAACTTAAAAAGTTAGTCCTACAAGAAATCTTCGAATTGAAACAAGAGGAGCTAGCCCTACTCGGTTCACTGTCTGATTTGCTGGTTGCCGACACAGATAAGGGTATCGAGCTGATATCCATGGTAGAGTCAGCTTCCGAACTAGCCGAAGAGGATGTTGAAAACACTTTAATCGCTGCATTACCTTTTATACCTGAACTCCGAAAGATTACCGCTGAGCTTTCCGCGGCCGAAATTAAAATGGCCGCACTGATCGATAAAATCCACATCTATAGTTCCTGGGCAGGACAGAAGAACCAAATAGCCAGACTCCTCAAAAATGAGCTGGAAAACCCGAGTAGCATCGACTATCTGGTTAGTGTAAGAAACAATCTTGAAGGCAGAACCTACGACTATCTAAACATACGAATTCTTCAGCTTCAAAGGAAAGCTGACTTCCAAAAGCACAAAGCCATGCAGCGCAAAATTGAACGATCTCAAAGACTTCGGGAGGTCTAAAAGTCTGATTATTCGGTTTCTTCACAGGGTCTTTTTTTATATATATTGAAGATGCCCGCCCCGACGTGTGTCGGGGCGGGCCTAGGTCGTGGGTGATGCTCCCTTAGCTACTCGGCGGAGTAGTCGCGCCACCACCAGCGAGGGCTTTGGTGGTGACATCTGCGAACTCATCATAAGATCCGAACTTGCGACGGACCCAGAAGGAACCGCCGACCATGACGCCAAAACCGAGGACAATCATGAACCAGAGTGAGAAGTGAGATTCCCCTTCTGCTGCGACCCCTTGACGGAAGGTGTTGCAGACTGCGGGTTGCCCCGCAGCTTCCAGAAGATCCAATTCATCCTCGGAGGGGCCAAAACGGCAGCTTCCGTCGTCATTCTGGGGCCCTTCACGTTCCTCCTTATCGGCCTTGATAGCCTCTGCGATGACCTCCAGAAGAGTATTACAGCGAACTTCCCCGTTCGCGTCCTTTGTGGTACCGAGCTCACCGCAGTCGAGCTCCTTCTTCTTGCACTCCTTCTCGAAGTCAGCTTTCTTGATGCACTTCTCCAGTGGAACGCACCACTTCGTGCCGGGCTTCCCCTTACAGTGGTTGACGACTGGCGGGGGCTTCCCCTCCTCCTTCCCCTCTTTCTTCTCCTCTTTCTTCTCCTCCTTCTTCTTGGCCTTGCTACCAGGTAGTGGTGGCGGAGACGGAAGAGGACGACCTTGGGCAGTCGCAGGGGCGAACATCACGAGGATGAGAGCGGCGAACATCACGAGGGTGAGAGTAACGGACAAAGCTTTCATGAACTTGCTCATGATGAATTTCCTTCTTGTTGGGCGTGGGACTCTCATTTGCAATCGCAAAGAGAGCATCTAACTAGAGCGGCTGAACGAGCCGCATGGTTATGGGGCTCGCAACCAGCACATACGCTAGCCACGTGACTCTTTGCGAGAACCTATATGTTAAAGATCAAC
>SDBT01006770.1_pt1 | contig 18944 bp, 12 predicted proteins | sample 2277101 | NCBI WGS metagenome assembly SDBT01 (sample SAMN10404973, study PRJNA504765) | marine sediment metagenome | isolation source: marine sediment core GS10_PC15, 103 cmbsf | place: Arctic Ocean: Southern Knipovich Ridge | collected 2010 | reverse complement strand
GTAGAGGTGGCCTTGGTATTCGACCTGGACCATGACCTCAGCCTGGGCGTCTTTGCCGACGGTTACGCTGTGGACGTTGAAGTCCTTGCAGTCGACCGAGATGCCGGTCAGGTCCTCCATGGCGAGGAAGATGGCGTCGATCGGGCCGTCGCCGCAGGCCGCCTTGGTGCTGAACTCTTCGTCATCATGGCACAGCTTCAACGTCACGTGCGGCGTTTCATCGGTTCCCGAGGTAACCCGATAGGAGGCCAGGGTCCAGTGATCGGCCACGCTGTGCAACTGTTGTTCGATGAGTGCCGTCAGGTCGCCGTCGTAGATTTCTTTTTTCTTATCGGCCAACTTCTTGAACTGATCGAAGACGGCGGCCAGTTGATCCTTGTCGAGATGGAAGCCCAACTCTCGAGCTCGATCGGCCAGTGCGGCCCGACCGCTGTGTTTCCCCAGGACGAGATCGGTCTTGGTGAATCCGACGTCCTCGGGCCGCATGATCTCATAGGTCGTTCGTTCCTTGAGCATCCCGTCCTGATGGATTCCCGCCTCGTGGGCAAAGGCGTTTCGGCCCACGATGGCCTTATTCCGCTGGACTTGGATGCCCGTGATGTTGGCCACCAACCGACTGGTGGGCACGAGCCGTCGTGTGTCGATGCGCGTCTCGGCATGGTAGTAGTCGCCGCGTGTTCGCAGAGCCATGACGACTTCTTCGAGCGAGCAGTTTCCGGCGCGTTCACCCAGCCCGTTGATCGTACACTCGATCTGTCCGGCGCCGGCTTCGACCGAGGCGAGGCTATTGGCCACGGCCATGCCCAGATCGTTGTGGCAATGGACGCTGATGACGGCTTTGTCGATGTTGGGTACGCGATCGCGAAGCGTTTGGATAACGCCGTGCATGTGGTTGGGTGTGGCGTATCCGACCGTATCGGGGATGTTGACGGTCGTGGCGCCGGCGTCGATGACGGCCTCGACCACTTCACAGAGGAAGTCGCTTTCGGTTCGTGCGGCGTCCTCGGGCGAGAACTCGATGTCGGGGCAATAGGCGGCGGCCCGTTTCACTCCGGCAATGGCCCGCTGGACAATCTCCTTCTTGCCCATCCTCAGCTTATGCTTGCGATGGATGGCGCTGGTGGCGAGGAAGACGTGGATGCGAGGTCGCTCGGCCGGTTGCACGGCTTCCCAGGCACGATCGATGTCCGACTCCTGGCATCGGGCCAGTCCACAGATGGTCGAACCGTGGACCTTCGTGGCGATCTGATGCACGGCCTCGAAATCGCCGGGCGAAGCGATCGGGAACCCCGCCTCGATAACGTCGACGCCCAACGCGACCAGGGCGTGGGCGATCTCCATCTTCTCGGCCAGGTTCATGCTCGCGCCGGGCGATTGCTCGCCGTCACGCAACGTCGTGTCGAAGATAACGATTTGACGTGATTCGGTCTCGGTCATTAGTTCGGTTTCCCTACGATTGATGTGAACGGTTGTTTGCAATGCAGCAATTCATGGCCGACCCTAGGCCGGCCACGGCAACACCAACCATGCCCTCGTCGGGCCACACCGCCGATTCACACCACGGGCCATCGCGATCATCCTCGATCTGGGAAACAAAAAAAGTTCAACTGTACGATGGGCCTCCGAGCCCGTCGATTCGAGATTGTCGACGGGCTCGGAGGCCCATCGTACGCCAATCCCGGATGAAACAAAAAAACCCACGGCCGTCGGGGCCCTGGGTTCGATTTCATGCTATTATCTGGAAGCAACTCGGGTCGAACCCTACGGCCGGCGGCCGGCAAGCGCCGGCAATAGTAACGGCAGGAGGGTCAACCGACGGTTCATCGTAGTCACTCTCGGTAAAACTTGCACATCAGGCAACACAAGGAAAAAGGGGACAGGCACCGAACCCGCGACATTCGTTCGTAGGTTTAGAGTCTTTCGTGGATCGGAGCCAGTCCCCTTTTTCCACTCCCCCGAACCTCCTACTGTACTAGACACACCCCAAATCGTCAAGTTCACGCGGTATGGCCAGCAAATCCGTCTTCTGTCGGCGCCGACCTTTCGCTACCTTAGCGTTTCGTCCAGCGGGCAGGTAAACTGAGGGCCATGTAAGGCTTGCGTAATATGTCCGGCGAGAACCTCGACATTTCCAGCGGCCAAGGGGATCGACGACCCCGCCAACGGGCGGTACGGTCGAATCGGTTCATCGGTGTGCGATTTGCCTGTTGTGACGTCTACACAAGGATTTACGTCAATCGGGAGGAGACGGCCTACGAGGGCCATTGCCCGAAATGTTCCCGGACGGTTCGCATGCGAATTGGCTCTGGGGGGACCGATTGTCGCTTCTTCACTGCCTATTGAGTCGCTCGGCCATTTCGTGTATGCTCCCCCGCCCGTGCGACTTCCGGAGGTGGGGAATCGATGGACTACGAAATACAACGCTGCACGCGACATTGCGCTAAGAGCGGCCGAGAGTTTGCGCCGGGCGAGACGTTTTACTCGGTGCTGCTGGCCGACGGGGCCGAAGTGCAGCGGCTCGATTATGGTTCCGAGGCTTGGGAGGGACCGCCGGCCGAAGCCATCGGCTACTGGAAGTCCCAGATTCCCGACCGCAATGCCCAGAAGATGCATTGGGCCCCGAACGACGTGATGTTGCAGTTCTTCGACGAGCTGGCCGAGCAGCCGGACAAGCAGGACATGCGCTATGTCCTGGCCCTGCTGATGGTTCGTCGGCGAGTCATGCGGCTGGAAGAGACCGAACGAGACGACCGCGGCGAAGAGGTCTTGGTGCTTTTCTGTCCTCGCCGCGAAACGACCTACAAGGTGCCGGCGACCGTGCCAAGTGAGCAACGGGCCGACGAAATCCAGCAGGAGCTATCCAAGCTGCTCGAATAGGAAAACACGGAAACCGAGACGAATCCATGGACGGATATCGACGTCGCCTATCGCTAATCCTCGTGGTCGGACTGTTTAGTCTAACTGGGGGCGGCTGCCAGTGGCTGGAGAACGTTCTGCATCCCCCGCCGCCGCCACCACCCGTGCTCTCCGAGTCGGCCACGCTCGAGCAGGTCATCAACGTGGTCAACCGGAACAACGCACAGATCGTCTCCGGATCGGCGCCGCGTGCGAAGCTCAGCGTCGAGGGCTATCCGTCGCTTCGTGCCAAGATCGACTTCGAGCGGCCCGGCCGGTTGCGGATTCGGGCCGAATCGATCGCCGGACCGGAACTCGATTTGGGTAGCAACGACAACCTGTTCTGGTTCTGGATCAAGCGGAACCAGCAGCCGGGTGTCTTCTATTGCCGCCACGACCAATTCGCCCAGAGCCCGGCGAGGAAGATGATTCCGATCGACCCGGCCTGGGTACTGGAGGCATTGGGCGTCGGCGGATTCGACCCGGCGTTGCCGCACGAGGGCCCGATCGCTCTGCCGAACGGTCGTTTGGAGGTGCTCACACGCCGCAATACAGCCGAGGGGATCGTGACCAAGTCGACGATTATCGACGCGGCAAGTGGCTTCGTGGTCGAGCAACGCCTGTTCGATGCCCAGAACCAGCTAATCACCCGGGCCGTTACCAGCCGGCATCAGCAGGACCCCTACAGCGGGCTGATTATGCCGAGGATTGTCGAGATCGAGTGTCCCCGCGCCGGGTTCTCGATGCGGCTGGACCTGGGCACCGTGCAAATCAATCCGCCGGAGGGCCATCAGGTCGAGATCTGGACGATGCCGAGCTATCAAGGGTCGCCGCTTGTCAATCTATGCGCGCCGGGCGGTGTGTCCTCGCGATCACCAACGGCCGTTGGTCGTCGAGATCCCACACGACTGCGATGACAAAGCAGGGTGGCACTGGGTCGTAGCTACGCTGGCCAGAACGTGGGGCCGGTCAGAGGGTTTCGACCATGTTCTGGCGAACGTAGCTACGACAGTTTCCAGGGCCCTGGGGCACCGCTGCGCTATGCCGCCAGCCACCCGACTCTTCTTTCAACGGGCTGCCAGCACGCGGCGATAGACTTCGGCCACGCCAGCGGCCATGCTCGACTCGGAGAACCGCTCGGCCTGTCGGCTTAGCGCGCTGGCCCGCATGGCGACGGCGTCGACTTCGCCGCGAATGAGACGCTCCAGGGCCGAGGCCAAGCTCCCAGAGTCATCGGGCCGAACAATCAGACCGTCGCGGCCGTCGCGGATCGCTTCGGGGATACCCTCGACGTCGGTCGCCACGACGGGCACGCCCGCGGCCATCGCCTCGAGAATGACCATCGGCAATCCCTCGCCGAATAGGCTCGGCAAAACGAAGACATCCATCTTGGCCAACTCGGCGTCGATGTCCTCGGTGAAGCCGGCCCAGTGGACCGAGTCGACCAGATCGAGTTCTTCGGTCAACCGGACGATCTGCTGTTGGTACTGCGATGTCTCGAATCGGCCGACTGCATGGAGCCCGACCGGCAACCCTTGGGATTTCAGCATGGCGATGGCCCGAAGCAGGACTTCCAATCCTTTCCTCGGGCGAAATAGCGCGACCGTGCCGAAGGTCCAGTCAAGTTTCGAGGCCGACCGCGGGCCGACCGGGCGCCGGCACGGGACGCCGTTGGGTACGACCGTTATCGTTTCGTCCGAGAAGCCTCGCTCGCGGATGTGGGCTCCGAGGCTCCCGGAGACGGCCACCAGCGCCGAGGCCCGACGCAACGACATCCGTTCGACGATCGCGTTGAACTTCCCTCGCCATCGATGTTCGCTGTCGCGAGACGTCGGGCTGTGGACGTGATGGATCAACGGGACGCCGGTCAGCCGGGACGCCAGGCCGCCGATCAGAGCGGATCGGGCCGTGTGGCAGTGGATCAACTCGAAATTCTCGCGGCGAACGATCTTCGCCACCTTCCAGGCGGGGCGCACGTCGAATGAGCGGCGCATCGGCAGCTCGTAAAGCCGAGCCTCTCGAAAGTGGCGCACTCGAGGAAACTGCCCCGGCTTCAGACACGCGAAGGCGACTTGAAAACCGTGTTTGCCCAGCTCGGCCGCCAAGAGGTCTTGCACACGTTCGGCACCGGCATAATGCTCGCCATTGATCACATGCAGCACGCGGACCGTACGATGGTCGAGCGACTCGACGATCGGTAGGCCGGTCTCGCAGACGGGCAATTCGGGAAGCGTGGAAGACGCCATGGGGGGTCTCGCGTGATGAGTATGTTTTGCTCCTTAAGCATATCTCACGCAGCTTGCGAGGCAACTCGATAGATCCGCTTTTAGCGAATTGTCAGGGCCGCCGTGGGGCATGCGGCCGCACATTCGGAGGCGACTTTCTGCAATGTAGCCTCGAATGACCGGTCCAAGGGCACGCTCACCCGGACGTCGAACCCCCGCCCGACGAACGTCAATCCCAGCGGTTCGCCGGCCGTCGAGGCGATTTCGATACACAGCCCACAGTCGATGCACTTGCCCGGCTCGAAGATCACCTCGGCGTGGCGATTCTCGATGTGAAAACGGCGACGCTTGGCGTGATACCGCCGAGGGTCGGCCCCATAGGTCTCGCCGTGCTCGCGAAGCTTGCACGAGTCGAGCGCGCGGCAGTCGCAATGCAGACATCGGGCGGCCTGCCGCGTGGCTTCCTCGGGATCGAACCCAGCCGTGGGACCGGCTGCCGGATCTTGGCGCGGGGCTTTCGCTGCCGTATCGACCAGCTCGGCCAACTCCTCGGCGTCGAACCGCCCGATGCGCGAGTTAAACGGCCGGGGCGTTCCGATCACGTCGCGACCGCAAAGATATTGATCGATCGCGACGGCGACCTCCTTGCCGTCTGCCAAGGAACGGATCACGAGCGTCTTGCCTCGGGTCGCACCGCCGCCGGCAAAGATTCCCTCGCGATCGGTCTGGTGAGTCGCCTTGGCGACGTGGATACCCCGCTTCCCCTTGGCCAGACCCCACGCCTCGGCCTGATCGACCGCCGTCGTGCCGCATGCGATCATCAGGGCGTCGAATTCGCCGGCCAGGCGGGCCAGGGTATCGTCGTCGATGCGGACGCCCGTGCGCAGCTCGACGCCCAATTCGAGAATCGGGATAATCTCGGCGTCGAGCACGTCGCGGGGTAGTTCCTCTTCGGTTGTCTCGTTGCGGATCCGTCCGCCGGGCAGTTCGTTTTGCTCGAACAGGGTGCAATGGTGTCCGCGCTGCACGAGATAATAGGCGGCCGAAAGTCCGGTCGGCCCGGCGCCGATGATAGCCACCCGCTTGTTGCTCGACGGAGCCCGCGTGGGTGAGTAAACGTCACCCGACGCGAGATCGATGTCGGCCACGTAGCGTTTGAGTCGGCAGATTGCCACGGCGCCGTCCGCCGGTTTGCGGCGACAGGCCTTCTCGCAAGGCGCCGGACAGATTCGCCCCAAAACGGCCGGCAGCGCGATATCGGACTTGATCGTCTCGATCGCTCCTCGCCTATCGCCCGAAACGATCCGGCGGAGCATCCGAGGGATGTTCATTTGCGCCGGGCAAGCGAACATACACGGCGCCAAACAATCGCCCAAATGGTCGCTCAACAACAACTCGAGCGCCGACCGCCGGATTTGGTGGACCTCCGGGGTTTCGCTCTGGATTATCATGCCCTCGGTCGCGACCGTCGCACAGGCGGGCACCAGCTTTCCCGGCCCGACCAGCTTCACCATGCAAACGAGGCACGAAGTCGACGGCGTGCAACTCCCGAGGAAGCACATCGTGGGAATCGGGATTTCCAATTGCCCGGCCGCGTCGAGAATCGTTGCGCCCGGCGGGACTTCCACTTCGCGGTTGTCGATCGTGAGCTTGGGCATGGGCGGGAGGTCTCTGGGTTGGTCATTCAATAACGACCGCATCGGCCGGGCAGACCTGGCGGCACGTGTCGCAGCGGGTGCATTTCTGTAGGTCGATCGTGTGTTTCGCGTAAGGTGTCATCGCAATGGCATCGACGGGGCATTGCTGGGCACAAATCGTGCAGCCGATGCAGTCGTCGGTAACCCGATAGTCGATCAGTGCGGAGCATTTGCCCGCGGGACATCGGCCCTCGAGGTGTGCCTCGTATTCCTCGCGGAAGTATTTCAACGTCGAGAGCACCGGGTTGGGTGCCGTGCCGCCGAGTCCGCAGAGGCTACCGGCCTTGACCGTTCGTGCCAATTCTTCGAGTTCCTCGAGATCGCCCTTCTTCCCGTCGCCCGAACAGATACGGTCGAGCACCTCGAGCATCCGCCGCGTGCCGATGCGGCAGAAGGTACACTTGCCGCACGACTGGTCTTGGGTAAACCGGAGGAAGTATCGGGCAATGTCGACCATGCAGTCGGACTGGTCCAACACGACGAGCCCGCCGGAGCCCATGATCGCCCCGACCTGGGTCAGGGCTTCGTAGTCGACCGGCGTATCGGCCAGCTCAGCGGGCACGCATCCGCCGGAGGGACCGCCCACTTGCACGGCCTTGAACTGTTTGTCATCGGCGATACCGCCGCCGATTTCCTCGACGATCTCGCGAATCGTGGCGCCCATGGGCACTTCGATTAGTCCGCCGCGTCGGATCTTACCGGCCAGGGCGAAGACCTTGGTGCCCTTGCTCGTTTCAGTACCCAATTCGGCGAACTTGTCGGCCCCATGACGAAAGATCCACGGCAGCAGGGCATAGGTTTCGACGTTGTTGATCGAGGTGGGTTTTCCCCAGAGTCCCGACTCGGCCGGATAGGGCGGGCGCAGCCGGGGCATGCCGCGGCGGCCTTCGATCGACGCCAGCAGCGCCGTCTCCTCGCCGCAGATAAACGCGCCGGCCCCTTCCTTGATCGACAGGTGCAGCGAGAAATCGGTATCCAACATCCGATCGCCCAACAGGCCGCGTTTCTCGCAGAGTTCGAGCGCCTCGCGTACCCGTTTCACGGCCAGGGGATACTCGGCCCGAATGTAGAAGAAGCCCTCGTGCGCGCCGACGGCCCGGGCGGCGATCGCCATGCCTTCGATGATGCGATAGGGGAAGGACTCCAGGAGCATTCGGTCCATGAACGCGCCGGGGTCACCTTCGTCGCCGTTGCAGAGGATGTATTTCTTATCGCCCGCGGCGGCCCGAACGGCGGCCCATTTTATGCCCGTGGGAAAACCGGCCCCGCCGCGTCCTCGCAAGCCGCTCACCTTGACCTGTTCGATCAGCTCGTCGGGCGTTCGTTCTTCGAGGCAGTGCTTCAGCGTATCGAAGCCGCCGTGTCGCAGGTATTCGTCCAAGTCGGTCGGATCGATCTGCCCGCAATACTCGGTGGCCAGATGTTGTTGACGGCCGAGGAACGCACAAACCGGCCCGTCGCGGACGTCGATCGAATGGCGCGTGATCGGGTCACCCCGTTCGTCGGTCATCAGTCGATCGAGCCACCGCGAGACGGAGTACCCGACCCGCTTAATGAGGCTCGGCGGCTTGAAATGTTCCAGGACGATCGCGGGGGCGTCCTCGGGCGTGACCTTGGCGAAGAGTTTCGTGGGCCCCTCTTTCGGGACGATCTCGACCAGGGGCGTCTGATGGCACATGCCCACGCATCCGACCCGTTTTATCGAAGCGGGAGCCCCGGTCGCGTTGAGCGTCTCGGTCACGGCCTGATGGACCTTGCCGCTACCCTGGGCAACGCAGCAGGAGCCGAGCCCGATGCGAATTTCGCCGATCGAATCGGTCGGTTGGGTGGCCTTGGGTTTTCGAGGGGCCGCGCCGTTGGTCGCCTGTTTCAGGAAATCGTCCAACACGCCGCCGATCATCGAGGGAGTCAGCCCGCCGTAGGTCACCTCGTCGATCTGAACGACCGGCGCCAGGGTGCAGCATCCCAGGCAGGCGACTTTTTCGATGGTAAACAGCCCCTCGGCGTCGGTGTCGCTGCCGTTGCCGATTCCCAATTGCCGCTCCAACGCATCTTGGACCAATCCGGCCCCCTTCACATGGCAGGCCGTTCCGTGACAGACGCTAATGATATGGCGCCCGACCGGTTGATGGCGAAACTGGGTGTAGAAGGTCGAGACGCCGCTGATCTCGGCCGGGCGAATGTCGCTTAGCTCGCAAACGCGCTCCAACGCGGCTGGCGGAAGATAGCGATAGTGCGTCTGCAACGCCTGGAGGATCGGTATTACCGCCTCCGGGGCGCGGCCGATGCGCCGGATCGACTCGTCAACGAAGCTTAAATCAATTTCGGTCATCACTTTCCGATGCAAAACAGGTGCTTCTCTCCTCGCAGATAGATCCGACCGTCGGCGAAGGCCGGGCAGGCCCGCGAACCTTCTCCCAGCGGACACTCGCCCACCACTTCGCAGCCGTCGCGCGTGACCTTCGCCAGATAGATGACGGCCTTCATCATCGGATAGCCGTCTTCGTCCTCTTCCTCTTCGTCCTCGATCTGGCCGACCAGATAGATCAGATCGCCAGCCATGCTGGGCGATGCGGTGAACTCCACGTACTCGAACTCATGGTCCCAAAGGAACTCGCCGGTCGCCGCGTCCATGCACGTAAAGTAGCCGGACGAGGGCATCAGCAGGGCGAACTCATCGGTGACCAGCGGCGAACATGTGTCGGGCAGCCCGTCCACGCTCGTCCAGTTGACGTACTTCTCCGTGGTCTGGGCATCTTTCGTTATGTCGCCCTTCCCGTCGGGCGAGAGGGCCGTGAACTCGCAGTATTCATTGCCCACGTAGAGCAGCCCGTTGGCATAGACGGGCGAGGGCCCCGCCTCGGGCGAGAGGACCTTCGCACGCCAGATCTCGCTCCCGTCGGCCGGGTTATAGGAGATGACCCAGGGATCGGAGCATGTGATCAATTGATCGGTCCCCTTGTGATTGATCAAGATCGGCGACGTCCAAGTGGTGATGACCGGCCGGTCGACTTCCCAAACGGGCTCGCCCGACTCGGCGTCGAAGGCGAAGAGCTTAGCGCTGGTCTTCTTGACGACCTCGCCATAGTCGTATTGCACGAGCACGAGGTTCTTGTAGGTCTCCAAGGACGTCGAATGGCCGTAGCTATTCTCGGGATAGCCCAGGCTCTTGGCCCAGAGTTGATTCCCCGCATGATCGAAGGCCACCATGTCGCCGTTGCCGAAGAGCACGAACACCGCTTGCCCGTTGCCGGCCATGGTCGGCGCCGCATAGCCGGAGAAGGCGGGTTCGGCCTCCTCGCCGGCGCGATTCGGGTCGCCCGGCACGTCCTTCTTCCACCGAAGGGTGCCCAAGTCGGCGTCGAAGCAATAGACCTCACGGGCATCTTTCGTTGCCCCGCACAGGAAGACCCGCTTGCCGATGACGATGGGTGAGTTGAGGCCGGGCAGCGGGATGGGCGTCTTCCAGAGGACTCCCTCGTCGGTCGTGACGTCCCACGAGGTCGGCACGTCGGTGTGTGTCGAGATGCCCGAGCCTTGCGGGCCGCGGAATCGAGGCCACATCTCGGCCAGTTCCTCCTCGGTCAGCGGCGGCGTGGCTTCTGCACTGCCGTTGCCCGGCGTGGTCGGGCTGGTGTCGCCGGGTGTCTCCTTGCCGGTAGCGAGCAATTCGTCGGGCAACCGGCTCGGGTAGCCGGCGCTGAGCGCCAATGTGCCCACGCCCAGAAGGATTCCCACGCCGACGATCGACCAGCGGCCGATGCCGGTCCATCGAGCCTCGACGTCGATCGTCGTGAGTTGCTCGCCGGGCATCGGCAACTTCCGCCGCAACGCGCCGGCCGTCGTCGCACAGAGAACACATAAGGACACCGAACCCAATAGCAGCCAACTCCCAAACATCGTAAACGTCCGCTGACGGAAGAACTCCTCGCGAAGCCGCAAATCGAAATCGCGGAGTTGCTTCTTCTGCTTCTCGTCGTCCTGCTTCTGCTCGAGCGCGTATCGCAAGGCGTTGTAGGACGCCGAATCGAGCGGGTGTTGCGATGCCCGACGGCCGAAGTCGTATAACAACAGCACGCAGACAATGATCGAGAAGACGCCGCACGCACTCGCCACGCGCAGCGCGATGCGATAGGCCGTGTCGGCTTGCGGGGAGGGTCTACTCGGGTCGGTCTCGACCGGGGGCGTTTGGCTCATGCTATTCGCTCAACAGCTTCTTGCTCAGGATCTTGGCAATATGATCGTTGTACTCGCCGGAACTCGTTCGCGGAGGGATCCACTTCTCGTAGTCGAAGTCGGGAAAGTTCAACGGCTCGTCGAGATGATGGTGAAAGACGTAGAAGTCGCGAACCTTTGCCGCGTCTTCCGAACTATCGTAATGGCCCAGCGTGACGGTGCGCTCGGGCATGTCGGTCGTGCTCCGCTGGACGGTGCAGCCGACGTAGACGTGTAGGCCGCGAAGGTCCATCGCGGCGTTGATCTGCGGCCCCTCGCCGTAGTCACCCACCCAGACGTTCTCGTGAACCTCGGTCACGCGATCCGGCCAAGTCACGCCGACCCGAACGTCCGCGTCGGGGGAGAACTTCTTCAGCAGATCGATGAGTTCTTGCACTTTCATTGCTTCGCCTGTTCGTTCGGGCAGTACCAGAAACAGCGGCCGCACGAGACGCAACCGGTCCGGTCGGGTTGATAGTCGGTGCGCCGGCGCCGGACGGCCAGATGGATCAGCTTCAGGCCGATAATCAACCCGACCCAGGCGCCGAACCATCGGGTTGCAATGCCGGTCCGTCGAGTCACATCGACGGCCTCTTCGACGAGGTCCTTGGTCTTCGTCCCCTCGTCCTCAAAGGCTTGGCTGGCGTCGGTTTTCTGTTCGAGTTTACCGTAGCGTATCAGGACGACCCTCCAGGCATCGTCCTCGGTGACGGGTTCTTTCTCGACGAGTCGATCCACTTCCTCCTGCATCTCCTCTTCCAGCAGCACCCGCTCGGCGAGTCGCACGGTCGGGTGCATCTGCGAGAAGGGTACGCGAAGGGCTCCGCCGGCCATGACGCCAAGGCCGATCAACACCGGCAGCAACACGATCAGCATGCCCAGACGCCATCGGGCATGTTTCATCACCTCGGGACGCTGATCGGTCGTCGGCTCGCGAATCGCGCCGTAAGGGCAAACGTCTTCACAGAGTCGACATTGAATACACTCGTTCGGCGGGATCTTCAGATGCCACTGCGAAACTCGCGAGCAGATCCCCAACAGGGCCCCATACGGGCAAAGGAATCGGCAATAGGGCCGGCCGACGAAAACGCCGATCAGCAGGAAACATCCGCCGAAGATCAGCATGTTCACACTGCCGCCGAGGCGGAAGAATGCGACGAACGGGTCGTAACGGCAGATCAGAAACGCGCTGCCCGTGGCGGCCAATGCGACGGCCGCTCCGAGATAGACATAGGCCAACAGGCCCAATGCCTGCTCGAGCCACAGCGGCACACGGATCGGCCGCCGGGCCACGAGTTCCTGAATCGCACCCAACGGGCAAACGGCCCCGCAGAACGTCCGGCCGAACAATAGTGTGAATAACAACGGTAAGGCGAAGATAACGACCGTCGTCATCGGAATCGCATAGTCCGGATCGGCCAGGGCGAGGGTCACGTTCTGGATTGCCCCGATCGGGCAAACGCAGCCGGCTCGCCAGAAGCCCAGCCATGCCAACGACACGACGGCCAACAGGAACAGGCCACGTCGAGAACGCAAATCGATGGCGAACAGCGACGAGAGGACCAATCCGACGAATAAGGCCATCAGGTCCCAGTATTCATACATGACCGAGGCAACGTGCGGATGCGACTTCTCGCGGATCTCGTAGTCGATGAAGTCGGGTGTCGCTACCATTTCAGCCGACGCGGATTGGGCGACGACCGCCATGGTCAAAAGAGTCAGCAGGATGCAGAGCGTCCGAGTCATGCGTTCTCGGCCTCCTTCTCCAACCGCCGGGCCTTCTCCTTCAAGAGGTAGGGAGAATCGGCCGGCACGCGCTGGATCGCTTGCGTGGGACATGCCGCCGCGATGGCACACTCGTTGCAGTTGACACACCGATCGTGGCGTATTTGCAAGTAGAGCGAGCCGTTCATCGTGGCACAGCCTTCGACGCACTTGCCGCAGCCGATACACTTGTCGTCGTCGATGTTGTATGCGAAGTAGTGCGAGCCGGACTGCGATTCGGCCAGTTTCCGCTCGACCGCGTCGGTTGGGCAAAGATGGTTCTCCGCGCCCGTGTCCAGGTCGATATAGTCCTTCACGAGGTAGCCGGGGCAGATATCGCAGAATCCACACATCTTGTAGAACTGAACGGCCTTGACCGCCGACGTATCCAGCACGCAATGCGTTTCACAGTTGCGACATGCCGTACACTTGTCGGGATCGATTTGCCAGACATACCGTTCTCGCCGATTCTCCTTGGAGGCCAGGAACCCACCGAACCCGGCCACGCCCAGCACACCGGCCAGCCGGCATCCGCCTTCGATGAATCCTCGCCGATCGATCTTGCCGTGTTGAGTCGACATGCTGGTTACCTTGTACTTGTAGCTGCAAAAGCGGGAGCCCGAAAATGGGGACTGGCTCCGTCGTCGACCGGCGTGGCGCCGAGGGTTCGCGTGGCCGACGGTGCCTGTCCCCTTTTTCGGGCGTGACTCCAGGGTCCCGTGGACGAAAACGGAGACTGGCTCCAAGCCGCGGCGTTGTTTCGTGGGTTTGTCATTTCTTGTCGCTCGGAGCCAGTCCCCATTTTCCACTCCGCGCCGGGGGAAGGCCGCATCCGGCCAACGCGGCACATTCACGACAATTGGCCCCCCGCGTGCATTGGCCGCCTCTCGCAATCAACCCCGCCGACACGATTGTAATGCCGCCCAGCGCCACATATCGTATCGCATGGCGGAACAGGCCTCGTCGGCTGGTCTTCGTCGCGTCGTTCACGGTGTCTCTCCGTCGTTGGTCGCTTTGGGTTGAAAAACCCGAATGCTTTGGATCGATGCGTCGAGGATCAGCACGCGGCCCTGGCTATCGGCGGCCACATCGGTCGCCAGCTTGGGGACTTGCTTCGGCCCGGCGACCACGCACTCGAAGCGGCCGTCCTCGCTGTAGATCTTGATTCGCGGCAACCCCTTCTCGGCCGTTACGAACCGACCGTCGGGCAAGATCGCGAAATGGGCCGGATTGCAGCAGCCGTAAAACCCGTCGACGGCCGAACTCGCTTTCCCCCAAAACGCCCCTCGCTCGCCCTCGGGCGTGTAGAGTTCCAGCCGCGTCTTGCCCGGGTTGACAACATAGAGTAGTCCGGCCGGATCGATTGCCACGTCGAAATAGGGGCTGGGGATTACGAAGCCGGCCGTGTCGCCCTCGGGGTCCACGTCGCCGATTTGGCCGAGCAGTTTGCCCGACGTGTCGAAACGCCAGACCTTCCGGTTGTCGGCGTCAGCCACATAGACGTTTTCCGGGCCGGCGGCGACCGACGTCAAGTCGGCGTTCTCGCCCAGCGATTCCCAGGCCGGCTCGGGACGGCCTTCCGCATCGATGGGCACGATGTGATCGTCGACGGCCACATAGAGCCGCCCGGGGAACTCGTGCTTCTCATTGCCGATTGCCAGTCGCCTAGGCAATCCGGAAAGGGAAATGTCGCGTTGCCTTGCTCCCTTGGCATTGAACACTCGGACCACACGATCGCCCGCCACATAGATATCATCATTGGCCCCGACTGCGAGGCTTCGAACCTGTTTTAGGCCGGTCTTGATCAGGGCGGCCTGCTCGTAGCGGATCAAGTCGGGATCGATCTCGGCCGCTTTGCGCAGCTCGGCGTCGGCCCGGCGGTTGCGGTCGCTGGCCCGATCTCCCCAGGGATCCATCCACAACAGGGCGACGACACCCACGACGACGGCCACGACGACCAGGACGCCGATCAGCACGTCGAACGCGGCGGCGGCTACTCGATTGCGTCGAATCATCACTCGACCTCCGCGATCTTTAGGCAGACCATTTGCGTCATATCGCGAACGATCAAACGCCCGGCCACCAGGGCCATGGGGCCCCAACTATCCGTGGCGTCGTCGATCACCCGTGTACGCTCCAGCCGTGTATATCCGTCCGGCGTGGCTTGGACCGTGGTGAGCCAGCCGTGGTCGTCCATTACCAGAATGGTTCCGTCGAAGATCATGTAGGGCCCGGCACCGAACTTGTCGGTCCCGCTCTTCCATACTTCTCTTCCGTCGAGGTCGAGACAGACGAGTTGCTCGTCATTCTTCCGCACGGCGTAGAGATGGTCCTGGTAGAGGACGGGAGTCTGCTGCTCGGAGCTGAACTGCTTCGGCTCGAGATGCACGACCGTCTCGGCCGCCCATTGACCGTCTATCTCCTTCAGTTGCAGGATCATGGCACCCGCACCATAAGCGCCGCAGAAGAAGATCTTGCCGTCGGGCAAAACGACCGGCGACGGGCTGATGGACATCTTGTTCTTCCAGGCCGTCGTGTCCCAAAGCAATTCGCCGTCGACCGAGACGCCCGCCACGCCGCCGCTGCCGCAATAGACGTACATCTCTTGCCCGGCGAATTCCATCGGCACGATCGACGAGTGGGTCATGGCCCACTCGCGCGGATTGGGGCTCTTCCAAATCACGTCACCCGTCTTTGGATCGACCGCCAAGAGCAGCGCGTCGCCGCCGGAAGCCAGAATCAGCCGGCCGTCGTCGATTAGCGGACACTGGCCCGCATACCAACCGGGCACCTTGGCCTTATATTCCACCACGAGATCGATCAGCCAGCGGCATTCGCCGGTCATCGTGTCCCAGCAGGCGATCTGGCACTTCGGACCGAAGGAGATCACGCAGTCGTCGACGATCGCCGCGACCGTTCGCGACATGCCGTGGTTCATCGGGACAATGATCGGATAGCCGTTGCGCCAGATTTCCTCGCCCGTCTCCAGCGAGAAGCACCGCATCACGTCGGCCGAACGATCGATCGGCTCGAACTTCCGGCTGCGCAGCGCGGAAATCAACGCCACGCGATTCCCTGCGACCAAACTCTTTACGTCATCGAGAAACGTGGCAGACTGGTCGTCCGACATGGCCGCCCCGTCAGCCGCCCCGTCAGCCGCCCCGTCAGCCGCCCCGTCCAGGAAGATCCGCCGCAGCAGGGTGTCCAACGTCTCATCGAGTTCTTCAGCGAGAGAATCATCGGCCAGAACCTGGGCCAGTTGGTTGCGTTGGTCGGATGAAAGGGATCGAAGCTCGGCAACGGCTTCGTCCTTCACGTAGTCGAGCACATAGACTCGGCCGTCTTGCACGACGGGCGAGGCATATCCCTTGCCCATCTCGACGTGCCATAGTCGCTCGGGCGGCCATTTCAGTCGCGTTCCGTCGTCGACGATCGCATCGCGCCGCGGCCCGCGGAACCAGGGCCAGACGCCGGGGATTTCCTTCGCCGCGGCGCCCGAAACGATCGGCTCACGCGGCACGGGAGCCACCGAATGGCCGGATCGGGCTCCCGAGGCAAGCCCGTCCTTGCCAGGCTCACGCTCTATAATCTCCACGGGATCCGGCACCCCCCCGAGTGTCCAGAACGCGAGCAGTCCAACGCCTAGGAGCGTCAAACCGAGCGTCAAACCGACGGTCGTCAGGAATGTCGAGGGTGGCGGCTTCATGCGATCGTGGTCAATAGGCGGGGGGAAGTCGAAGAGCGACACGGCAGGCTATCCTTTCTTGATATCGGGACTTGCCACCGTTGTCAAGCCTTCGTAGAGTTGAGTGTCCCCCCAATCGAGCCGCACTACCACCCAATTTCCCATGACGATGAACATGCAATCCTTGACGTTGTTTACCTTGACGCTGATCGGTTTATCGACAACTCCCGTATGGGCCGAGCGAACTTGGACCGACAGGGCCGGCACTCAGAAAGTCGAGGCGACCTTGTTGGATTTCAACGACGACAAGGTCTGGTTGCGTCGCGACGACAATCGGGCGTTCGCGATCCGTCTGGAACAACTCAGCGAGTCGGACCGAGCGCACGTCGGCCAATTGGCCCGCCGCCGGGCAAAGCAGATGGCCGCCCAAGGCGAGCCCGGGCCGGGGCAGACCCGATATGGCCCGCCACGCAAACTGGGCCAGTTGAAGAATCCTCTGATCGCCGAGGGAAGCGGTATCGCTCGATCCGGGCGAAGCAAGGGGCTCCTCTTTACGCACAACGACTCGGGCGGCGAGCCGGTCGTCTATGCGATGGACCTGAAGGGCCGCGACCTGGGCTCCTATGTGCTGCGCGGCGTTCGGGCGTTCGACTGGGAGGACATGGCCTCGTTCACGTTCGAGAAGAAACACTATCTGCTGATCGCCGACGTCGGCAACAACGGCCTCGGGGCCCCGGTGCAGATGCTCTATGTGGTCGAAGAGCCGGTGCTCGATCCGGCGAACCCACCTCGCGGCCAAGTGATCGACGTGGGGCGAACGATCTTTTTCAGTTATGAAGACGACCATCGCGATTGCGAGGCCATTGCGATCGACCCGACCGACCGTACGATCCTGCTGGCGACCAAACAACGCGAGGTCGAGTCCCACGTCTATGCGATTCGCTGGCCGGAGAAGGCATCGAATCGAGCAATACTTGCCAGAAAGCTTGTCACGCTGAAGATCCCGCCGGTTACTGCCATGGATGTGTCGCCCGACGGTCGTAGGGCCATCCTCTTGACCTATAGCCACGCCTACGAGTACCGTCGGGCAGACGGCGAGGACTGGGCCGTGGCCTTTTCTCGCCCCGGCCGGATGATCGCCATGCCGCTGCGCGAACAGGGTGAGTCGATCTGCTACGGCGCCGACGGTCGAACGCTCTATCTGTCCAGCGAGCAACTCCCCGCGCCGCTTTGGGAAGTGCCCATCAAAGGACAGTGACAAGCCGAAAGCTTCCGTAGGGTGGGCACTGCCCACCATGGAGCAAAGATAAGCGGTAATTCCGTGGTGGGCAATGCCCACCCTACGCAGATGGCCTACTGCCGCGTAATCTCGACGCCTTGGAGAATCGGTAGTTGGTTCGGCGCGAGCGACTCGCCCTTGGGTACCAATTCAATCTCGAGGTTGCGGTCGACCGCTATGCCGTCGAAGGTCTTCAATAGCGTGCGAGTTCTTCCACCGGCGGCCTTGATGATATCGAAATCCTTCGCGACCACCTTGCCTTGCAGCTTGATATCGAACACGCGTTGCCCGGGCTTGGAGTTTTCCGGATCGGCCAACGCCAGGGCGACCCGATACACGGCCGAGTCGTCGCCGTCGGCCAATAGCGGAATCGAGCACTTGCGCAGCCCGGCGGCCGCCGAAGCGAATAGCCAGGGATCGTCCGTATCGTCGAACGGCGTATAAGACGAGCTACCTCGAACGAACCGTCCGCCGGGATGAAACGCCACGTCGACCTTCAACGGCAGGACGAGTCGGCCCTTATAGGGGCGCGGGAAACTCAGCCAGAGGTCCCCCGCCGCATCGTTTCGATCACCGCCGGCGCCCAGATTGATCGCCAGCCGCTTGACCGGCGTGAGCGGCCCGGGCGTACTATACATGCCGAATCCCTTCTGACGATCGGCCGGCTGGAAGACGACGGTACACATATTGGGGAAGCTGCACATACAGCCGGCGCTCGCCTCGGGCACCAGCAGCAACCCGGCGGCCGGAATGAAGTTAATCCAACAGCCGGCCCGATGGGCGCCGAAGTGCATCGTCCCATAGTCGCGCAGCAGATCGTAATAGCCCAAGTTGTAGGATCGGAAGAACAGGCAATTCGGCGCGGCGCAAGGACAGCCGCAATGGTGCCCCGGCCGTGCAAACTGCCATTGGTCGGTCGCTCCGGTAATCGGGTTGATCCGCATTCGCTGTTCGCCCGTCTTCAGATCGAAGGCCCAGGGCTCGGTGTGCAACGTATCGCCGACGATGACCGGCCGGACGCGGAACCCGACGGATCGCGACCAGAGCTCGCCGCCGTCGTTGCCCGAGAACGCCACGACGCGTCGCGAGTCAAAATCCCCGGCGAAGAATTGCTCCCAGTAATGCCCGTCGAGATAGACGCCGAACAGGACCAGCACGCCGTCGTTGTACATCGCGGCCATGAG
>SDBT01006769.1_pt1 | contig 18946 bp, 19 predicted proteins | sample 2277101 | NCBI WGS metagenome assembly SDBT01 (sample SAMN10404973, study PRJNA504765) | marine sediment metagenome | isolation source: marine sediment core GS10_PC15, 103 cmbsf | place: Arctic Ocean: Southern Knipovich Ridge | collected 2010 | reverse complement strand
CTCAGGTAGAAGATGCTGGTGGTGATAGTGGAGGAGATGATGGTGGAGATGACCAAGGTGGAGGTGAGGACAAGGTCTAGGCATAGAATCACTCACATCCAAGGGTTTATTACTCTCAATCCATGATGGCAGAATACAGCTTCAAGCTATCCTCAAACCTCACTAACCTAAAGGTGCTTTATAGAACTTCAAACTGTCTTGGAAGTTAACAGACCTAGTGTATCCTGCAACATGCCTAGTTTTCCCCGTTTACCTTACGATAAAGCTCCAGAGCATTATCGAAATCAAACGTTCTAGAGTACCTCTCAACCATTGTGATATTCTCCCAGCCACCAAGAGCTTGGACTACCCGTGTAGATAGACCTGATTTAATCTGGTGGATGCAGAATCCTCTCCTAAAGCTATGAGCATTGCACTGGATACCACTTTCAGCTTTTACTCTCTTGAGCATAGTTTGAGCACCACCTTTTGTGACCTCAAAACTATCGTGTTCATTGAACCACTGTTTTATAAGCCCGTTACCAGCAAGGCACTTCCGATAACGATTCCCCTTACCTAATACAATGACAATCCCCTCTTCCCAGTTGAAGTCACTCGTCTTTATATTGATAGCTTCTGATATTCTCATTCCTGAATACCATAACAAACTAATTAAGGCTTTATCCCGTTCACAACGGCAGTGATTCAACAGGACTTCTAGTTGCTCTTTTGATACGGCAGGTAGCAGCTTCTTTTGTATTCTAGGTGGAGAGACCTGTTTGATTGGATTAGTGGAAATATAACCTCTTTGGTGAAGCCAATTACAAAGTGCTCTGAGACAGGAATAAAACTTAGCTTTACCGTTATTGCATGTTAAGCTATTGAGATAGGTAGTGATACCCTGAGCGATAATGGGATAGCCCACAAAGCCATCCAGAGTATAGTGATAAGCTTCAATACTGCGGGAACTTGTCCCACACGGACGGGATGTGATAAACTTTCCGAGTAACTCGGTTGTGAACTTTTGTGAACTTTTTTGGTTATAATTAAGCGTGGCGCATTCGTCTAGGGGTTTAGGACACCTCCCTCTCAAGGAGGAGATCACCGGTTCGAATCCGGTATGCGCTACCAACTGCTTGACTTTAATACCGTTCATTTTTATAATATTTAGGCTAATTAAACTTGATAGCAGTGCCTGAGTAGCTCAGTTGGTTAGAGCAGCTGTTTTGTAAACAGCAGGTCGCGGGTTCGAATCCCCCCTCAGGCTAGGCTTGTTATCTTGCGGAGGGCAGCCTTGGGAGGGGTGCCGGAGTGGTTAATCGGAGCAGACTGTAAATCTGCCGCCCTAAGGGCTACGTAGGTTCGAATCCTACCCCCTCCACCAGCTTTTAAAAACATATATAATAGGGAAAGTGCCCACATAGCTCAGCAGGAAGAGCACGTTCTTGGTAAAAACCATTTTTCTTATACTTATGTTATCACCGGTTTCGTAGCTAATTCTAACTAATCCTTCCTTCATTTTTTGGTTAATTATGTGCTCTCTGTGGTCTGTTTTTCTATCAATATTTTAGTATTTTCTGCTGTCACCTCCTCTCATTTAAGACTGTAATAATATACTACTTACTCCAATTCCCTTAATCAATACCTGATTTATCTTGAATTTCAATTATTAGACATTTAGATACCATCTAGCTTCCGGCAATACAGATGCATTATATGATGTAGGTTCAGACTTGAATGTAAAAATTTTCAACATTGGTGGTAAATGAGTAGACCTATACTCGTGGTAACAAACCTATGTTAACCTGAATACCCATAATACCATGACTTAGCTCTTTCCTATCCTGAACATCTTAGTGCCACATGCAGGGCACACACCCTGAGTTGCCGGCCTACCATTCTTCATAGTTATGCTTCTAGCATCCTTCATCTCCCTTTTGGCACGGCATTTCACACAATATGCTTGCATTGTTTCACCTCCTTTTTAATTATGAAAGATAATCTATCCTCTCCGCAATGTCAATAGGCGAAGAAGTTAGGTTCTACGTCAATAAGTGTGAAAATTATGACCCTGCTCCTTTGGAATTAGTTACCAATATCCTCAATCGGAAGTTATCCCTATTCCGGTAGCCATAAGCCGTTCTCTTTATGGTCTTAATACGATTGTCCTTTCCCTCCCTTTCAACTCTGCCGAATCTTATTTTAGTGAACCGACCTCTCAATTAAGTCCCAAAGAGGGGAAATGATGATGTTACAAAGGTTTCTTAAAAGGAAATGGGGGCGTAAAAAACGATAGATGGCAGGATTTAAACGATAGCAACAATTAAAGCGACCCCTATTTAGATTGGGTCGCTTTGTCGAGATTGGATGACAACCTCCCAGGCCAAGACAGAGGCGCGGGAAGAGGGCCCCATGGTTCGGCAATCGCTGGGAGCAACTATATTGTAAAGGTGATAAACTTGTTCGTGGCGAGTTGGGAGGTAACGCTCCCCACCAAAATTAGGCCAGAAAACGAGCAAGAGGCAAAGGAAAGGGTGTTACATGGTCCAGTGGTTTGGTTTATCTGGACTTGAGAAGCATGTATCCGATGCCAATTCTAGTGGAGATATACTTTGGGTCTTTGGGATCGTCACCTAACTTCTGGCGGAGCCTCGAGATGTTGAGCTTAACCAGGTGGGCCTCGCCCACATATTCCTCCCCCCAAACTGCCTCCAGTATCTGATCTGACGTTACTACAATGCCAGCGTTACGAGCTAGGTATGATAGGAGACGATACTCGGTGCCGGTAAAGTCGACTTCGTGGTCAGCAACAGTCACTCGCTTTTCAGCAAAGTCGACCTTGAGGTCCCCACTAATAAAGGTAGGCTCAGTAGGTATTGCCCCGACCGCCTCCTCAGTGGGCACCACCTGTTTATCGCGGGATTCCTCCAACTCTAAAAAGTGAGATATCTTGATAGCAACACCTAGCTGGCGCCCGACCAACATAAGAAACCGCATGGCCTCGGGACCAAACTCGCGCTCGGCACGCGAAATAAGGTTTAGCGTCCCCAGCACCTGGTACCTGGACAGTAAGGGCACACTAACGAAAGAGCGGTATCCCTCTTCCCTGGCTACTACTCTAGTAAATCTAGGATCCTTGGAGATATCCTTACTGAAGATTGGCTCACCCAGCTGGACTACGCGACCAGGGATGCCGTCGCCCAATCCTATTCTCGTGCTTTTCGAATCTTGGACAAAGCTGTCAGACAGTCCATGGTAGGTAGTGTAAACCAGCTCCTCCCTTTCCTTGTCCCATAAGTATATCTCACCCGCTTCGATCTCCAGTGTTTCTAGTGCCTGGCGAAGTATTGCATTCAGGTTTTGGTGAAGCTCAGTAGTTCTGCTGATTAAAGTACCAATAGCCTCCAGGGCTAAGAGAGTTTTCTCCCGGTCTTCAACTTTCCTTAGTAGTTCTCCACTTCTTTTCTCCAGCAGATAAATGCAATTTTTGATTCGGTCATATTCTACCTTCTTAGACTCTATGCGCTCCTTTATAGCAAGGCGATAGTCAGTCAGTGCCTCCGAAAGACACTGGAAAGAAAGACCAATAAAGCGGGGTTTTAAAACAGCCGGTAGCTCTTTCATCATGTCGCGCACCACTTCTAAGTGGACAGCTAGTATTCTCTCTGGACCAATGTCCTTCTCTACAAACTTTCCACCAAACTGGAAGAGACGGCTCAGGTTAGCTTCAGTCCGCTCCTGTAGGTAGTCCCTTAGAATGTAGGCATATTCTGAGACTAAATCTTCACCTTGTATCATGGCTCACTACATCTTTCATTGACGGATTAGTCTCGCTCAAGCTCTTCACTATTTTGTACAGCTGCTGAAGGTACTGATAAAAACTGCGCGCTTTTGTTGGTTGCATGTAGATATAATTATCATCTTGATAGACAAGCAAGTCTGCTTCATTTAGTTTGTCGACTGCTGAGAGCCCGTCTATAGTCCGGGGCAAGAATAGACTCAGTCTACCTATCTCAGCTGGTGTATACTTGATCTTCAAATGTTCCCAGTTCGCCTCTTTTTTATCCCCATAGACTCGTAGAAAGAAACGTATTGAGTTAGGACCCAATGAGGCTGAATATAAAGCTTCAGTTGCCTCTTTGCCTGCCCTTCTTTCAAATTCGCGCAGCGCATTCACAGCTTGTTCCCCCAGTGTGGTACGCATATATTGTTTGCTGCCACTAATCTCTTCCGCCCGTATCAATCCAAACCTCAAGAGCTTATTGAGATGACGATGGTACTCATTGATACCCGACTCGGCCCTGAGTTTCTCTATTGCCGTCTCGTCCAAGGGAACCTCCAATGCGTGGAGAAAGCGCAACCTGAAATTGTCACCTCTGGGGGAGGTGAGGCACGCATGTAGTTCGGCTATCTCTTCAGCCTTCTTGAATATCTCTTTGATTATGTTTCCGACCAACTCATTTGCTAGGTTCGCACCGGCCATAATCATGACCTCCTTATCCACTTACTCTTCGCCTTTTGGCTTTTCTGCTAGGAATCTCTTCTCGTAGACCTCATTGAGTATAATGCAATACACATAGTTGTTAGTAGTATTGGCTCCAGTTCTAAACGAGTCCGGCAGGCCAAGCTGCAAGCCGAGATATAAAGCCAAGAACAGAGGTAATGCCGCAGCAGGGATATCCAAAATGAGGGAAATTGGCCCAGCAAAGAGGAGAAGCTCCCCGGGAATGCCCGGTATGCCAAAGCTAATAAGAAAAGCCACTGGAATAACCAAAAGGAGTTCAAGCACGGAGAAACGGAGTCCTAAGATGCCCCCGACAAGACCTATCAGAACAAAGACGGAAATTAGAGTTCCATTGGTGCACAGGGCACTACCGGCACCAGCAACTAGCCTTCTTACAGTTGGCCTTACATAGGGGGCGTATTTTTTCAGTATGTATAAGTTAAGTGGCGTGGCCAATGACTCGGAACTGGTAGACCACAACAAGGGGTAGGCCTTTACCCAGTAATGCTTGAAATAATCTCTTACAGAGAACCGCTTTACTTTATATTTGGCCAGTGCCAATATCCCAAAGTGCCATACAAAACAGGCAATGGCTACCAAAAGGGCGCCCACAACATACGCTGTTACCATACCGGTTGTGGTGATGGGATCTATCTGGAGACCCAGAATGCTCAAGGTTTGAAAGCTTGTCTGAGTCCCGTCTAAACCTAACTGACCTATCAGGTTTGTAGGCAAAGACTGTATATATACTCCCACGGCTAGCATAAAAACTGGTATTAGCGGTTGGAGATACTGTCCCGCATATTCGATACCTGCTACACCTTTTTCTAACAATCTGGCTAGCCTTTTAACCTTGAGGGTAATAAGGCCGATGACGATTGAGGCGTAGATCGCCCAAAAAAGATGGCTCTGGATTGCGGTTAACAAAAGAGAGTTCGAGGTGTGGGCTAAGGCAGCGCCTATTGACGAAGAATTCTCCAAAAATAAAGGCAAGCCGAATATCGCTGCTGTGAATAAGACTGCCCACAGCATCGCTACAATCTTGGTCACAGATAGCCAACCTAAAACGTAGAGCCCAAACTTCCCCTTTTGTTTTGTAGAGAATATTCTAGACAAGGCTGGGGCCAAGACTATGAAAATGAGTACCGGGGCGAAAAGGCTGTACCCATCAACAAAGGTTGAGACTGTTCGGTTTACGGCATCGGAGAGCGTCTCTGAAATCGCGCCTAAGAAAATGCCGATGGCAAGGGCAAGGATAGAAACGAGGGGAAGGAAGATGCTTGCCTTCGCCTTCATTGTGTGCAGTAGGCCAAGAGCGTGCACTATGGACAGGACTGTGACGGCAGGATGTCTCGCTCTGTCTAGATTATGAGTACTCTCTCCTGTTTTGCTAAAATTCATTGAACACTACCTAATATGCTAATTACTAGTTAGGTTGTGGGGGCCAGTCATGCTATTTGGACCCCCACAACCTGGCGTTACTGAAGTAGGTGGCGTCTAGCTGATTCTCGATCGGCCGGGGCTCTTGTAATTAGCTTACTTTTGCCTTAGGGTTCATCCTCTATTGTGTCCCCCATCCAGTCTGCGATATCCTCCACCAGATCCTCTGCGGCTTGCGCATGCTCCACCAAGGCTTTGACCAAGTCTTGTATCAGTGACTCATCTTTCAGTAATGCCGCAACATCAGCTTTTTGTATGCCACCCATAAAGTTTCACGACCTTTCTTTTAGATAGCCTTAACATTCAAGGTTTCCTCTTTGCTTGTTCTAGGTAAACCCGGGCTAGCCGAGCTCATCAATCAGTTTCTTTACTATCTTCTTCTTGAAGTCCGGGCTGGCTATCGCTGCCTGGAGTATCTTTGCCTTCAGCTCCGGGTCATCCTCCATCTGGTCTGAGAGTTTGTCTGCGATATCTTCAGCCAGATCATCCATGGCTGCTGGATCTTCCACCACGGCTTTAGCTATATCTGCCATTAGCTCCGGATCTTGCAGCAGCTTTCGGACATCATCCTCTTCTAAGAATCCCATCGATGTTACCTCCTTTCCTTTTTAGATTAGTCGATATACTATAGGTATCTTCTCAGTACATAGGCATCACCTCCTCAATACACTAGTCTTGCCTCCCTACGTTGCAAATAGTCTGTGATCTCTCCTACCGTAATTTCTTTATAAGGTGGTATATCACGCGTCTGCGAAAATAGGGATCCTTCAGGTATTGCTTGAGGACTGTGTGTTTGAGGGGAGGCCTCTCTTCTGGCGCCAGCTTCCTGAATAAAACGAGCGGTATTTCTGCTGCCGATTCTCTTGCTTCTTCCACCTCTTCCTGTGGTTCTTCTACCCGTCTTTCCTCTGCGCCGGGTCTTGTCGCCTTAGTTTCTTCTTCGGCCGCCCTCTCCTCTTTAGTTTTCGGCCTTCTTACCCTTTTTCTTTTTGGCATCTCGGACATTTCACTCCTCCCTGACACTGGGTTCTAGGCATATATACCCTTGGTCTGCGAGTTTGCCAATCGCCTTGACTACATCCTGGTCAAAGAGATTCCTCCATATCCCGATGTCTACAACCTAGGCACCTGCCCTTACTTCCTGACTAAACATAGCGTCCAGGTTCTCATCAATCGACTTACCGTCGGCTAAATCAATGATTCTCTCTTCCAGGTGTCCTTGACTTCATTAGCCCCTTTCACTCGATAGACAACTTGCTGAGTAACCTCTCGGCCTACCGTGTTGGCGGTAAACTAGAGTACTTATTAGTCGCATGACCTTAGGCTTTTTGGTCGGTTCTCTACCCGAATGAAGCCTCTTTGCTCAAGACTTTGCAAAGCTTCGCGCATCCATTCCTGAATCCAAGTAGCCCACACCAAGTCGCCCGTTGCGATTCTGCGTGTGATCTCTGCTACTGAGCTGCCATCGGCGCACTCTATGATGCTTCGCTCCAAGCGAGTATTCGTGTCATCTACTTCTTTGAGCCGAAAGAGAAATTGTTCCTCTTCGTCTGTCCTTTTGCCACCTTTTAGTACTCTTGCTAACATGTTTACTACATTCATTATGCGAAGCCTCCTTTTATTTTGTTGCGCTCAACTTGATGGACTACTTAGTCGTTAAAGTTCATAATAACCAGCTTGACCCCACCTTTATCTTCGTCCCCCTCCACATACTTCAATATCGACTCTATATTCTTGTACTTAGGCTTGGCATATTTAAGATTGGGAAAGCTGCTTCCAGTTGCGGATACCTCATCCTCGTCGTCATCTTGACCGGTGATGCCACGTTTCTCCAGCTTTCTCTCCACCTTCTGTAATTTTGCCTCAACATCCTCATCGGACAGGCCTTGGCTAACATTCGCCTCCTTGAGTTGTCTCACCACCTCTTTAACCAGTTGCTGAAGCAAGAGATCGATGATACTTACTGAAGTAGACCTTTCCACAGACTGATGGCTTTCCATCTCCAATACCAGGCGATGAGTTATCTCCTGAACTACACCCTGTAACGCCTTATTCAACTTGCTACCCTCCCACGGACTTCATTACTTCCTTGCATTAATAGAGCCCTTTTAAAGGAGACTCCGGCTATTTATATGTTTAAACCTTTTCTGTCCGTCCTAAACATTCTCTATAAAGGGAAAACCTGGCAGGAATCTATGGCAAGGGTAACTGATTTACCGGGGCTTAGATTCTTAGCCAAAGCGTCACGTTTGGGAAGGGCTATCGTAATCAGCTTCCCGTTCCTAAGTTGTACCTCAAGCCGGACGGTGCGACCTAGAAATGCATGATCTACGATGGTGCCTGCTAGCTTGCCTTCTCCTAGTGGTTCCTCGCTGTCTGAGGGGTCGACGGAGATGTCCTCCGGACGAGCAATCACCTCAAGGCGTGCCCCTTTCATCATTCTGCTGTAACTGCCATCCAGTTGTGTAACCCATATGTTTACCCTGCCGATGAAACGAGCTACAAACTCGGTTGCTGGGTTATCGTATACATTTACAGGGGTATCAATCTGCTCAAACCGGCCTTGATTCATGACGGCCACCCTGTCGCCCAGTTCTAATGCCTCTCGCTGGTCGTGGGTCACCAAGATAGTAGGAATCTTTAACTCTTGCTGCCACTTTTTGGTATCTGCCCTCAATTTTTGGCGTACCTTGGCATCTACAGCACCAAAAGGTTCATCCAATAGGATAAGTCGTGGCCAAGGGGCTAAAGCCCTGGCCAGAGCCACTCTTTGTTGTTGCCCACCGGAAAGCTGATCGGGCTTTCGGCCTTCAAGTCCCTCTAGCCCCATCAGTGAAGCCAGTTCCTCGACGCGCAGCTGGCGTTCTTTCCTGGGGATCTTCTTTATTTTCAGCCCGAAACTTATGTTATCCGCTACCGTCATATGCTTGAACAAAGCGTAGCCTTGGAACATAAATCCGATGTTACGGGCCTGGGGCGGGATACCATCGACTCTTTGTCCGCTGATGTAAATCTCCCCTGCCGTAGGCTTGTCCAGACCGGCTATCAGTCGCAGGATGGTTGACTTGCCACAGCCGCTGGGTCCAACCATGGTTAAGAATTCGTTCTCTCCCACGTCCAGCGTTACCCCATTTAGGGCAATGCATTTATCCCCGGCGTTGCTGGAGCTGGCAAAATACTTAGTGAGGTTCTTAAGGGATATCGCGCTTTGCACTCTTTGTTCCTCCTTTTTCCAATATTTTGGCTATGACTTTAAAGCCGAAGAACAGCACGAATGAAATGATGACCAGGATCACCGACATTGAGCTGGCGGCTTCTATGTTGCCTTTGTTAAACTCAGAGAATATAAACAAAGGTGCGGTTTGAGTTCTTAACGCCAAATTGCCTGAAACCATAATAGTGGCACCAAATTCGCCAAGAGAGCGGGCAAAGGTGAACACAGACCCGGCTATGAGGCCTCCTTTTATGGAAGGTAGGATAACGCTGGTGAATATTTGTAGATCGTTGGCACCCAGTATTTGCGCTGCCTCTTCTTGACTTTTGTCCATTTCCTGCAAGATAGGGCCAACGGCTCTTACCACATAGGGAAGGGTCATGAACGTGTGAGCAATAAGAATCCCGGAAAAGGCAAACATGATTGTTACTCCTGCCTCCGAGAATATTTTGCCCAACAGTCCCACAGGGCCATACAACAGTAAGAGTGTAAACCCGGTAACTGAAGCTGGGATGGCTATCGGCAGGTCAATGACTGAGTCAAAAAAGCCTTTGAGCGGAAATCTACGCCTTACTAGCATGAATGCAATTACGGTACCCATCACAGCATTGATAACCGTCGTAGCTACGGCAAGAACAAGCGTAAACCTCAGCGAAAATAGGGCTTCCGGTGAGGAGATAGCCTCCCAAAATACGCCCAGGCCTTTGCTTACGGCGTAACCAAACATATAGCCTAAGGGGGCGAGGACTAGAAGTGCTAGAAAACCTAGTCCCACCCCTATCAAAGCCCATTGGTTAAAGCTCTTGCTGAAAGTCCATCGCCTGAGGGCAGCAGCGACTGCCTGGCTCACCAACTTTAACCGTATTTCCTTCACTTGATCTCCCTTTGAACCTCTCTCCAAACCCTATCGATGATAGTAAAGGTAGCCTCTTCCCAACCGCCTAAATAGTCGACGGTAAAGGGTAATTCAACCCTCTTGTACCGGCCGGTATATTTCGCCATGATTTCTTCATCTGCCACCCGAAAATTGTACCTTGCGAAGGCCTCCTGAGCTTCCCTCGTCCAGAGGAAGTCCACAAAGGCTCTGACCACGTCTTTTTGACTCTCAGTGATGTTCTTATCAATTATCACAACCTTCGGCTCAATGTATATTGTGCTCTCTGGGACAACTACTTGATATTCTTTGCCCTTCGAAATGTCATACAAGGCTATATTTTCATAGGTGAGCAGAGCGTCTCCATAGCCCAGGCCGAACTGCGTTAAGGCCTTTCTGGCAGATTCTGGGAGACTGCTAGCATTTAAGCTGACACCCTTTAGTAGCTCTCTAGCAAGTGATTGGTCCGGCATCCCAGTAGTAACTTCGCTGGTCTTTAAGGCTGAGCCATACAATGCCAAAATTACCCACTGGGCGCCGCCAGAGGTAGTCGGGTCCGGATATATCACCTCCACACCTTGGTTGGTTAAGTCCTCAAAGGATAGAATGCCTGTTGGGCTGCCTTTACGGGTTACAATGCAGGTTAAGGTGTAGGCAAATGTTCCTTCGTTCTTGAAGCTTCTCCAATCGGTCGTGACCAGGCCTGCTCTCTTGATATTGAGGGCATCCAGTTCAGTTGATACCATCGCTAGCTGGGCAGGCGCTCCAAAGACTATCTGGTTAGTAATAGTGCCTGAGCCAGCAAACGAAGTTATAAACCTAACCTCCTGCCTGGTTTTCTCCTTCCAATCTTTTTGAAAAGCGGGGATTATTTCTTCTTTCAAAACATCTTCCGTGATGCTAAATCCATATAGAACAATTGTCTGGGCTGGGCTTTGGCTGGGCTGGCAACCACTCAAAGTAGCCATAAGCAGAACCACGGCCCCAAACATCAGCACGCTACGGAGCTTTCTAATCATTCCCCATATTCTCATATAACATCTTCGGAAAAGAGTCTTTATCAGAGAAAGAACTTTTTCAGTCGTTATTCCTTCGCGGATGGCCCTGGGTCTTTACCCCTCCACATGGAGAACCCACACTCTTTCCCCTGAAATTAAATTAAACCTCTCTGCGATTATCTAAACATTCACCATTTGACAAAAGCCCCCGGACACGCCATTTGACAAAAGCCCCCGGACACGTTAGAATCACAATCCCAATGAGGTTTAGAATCTGCGAGAGGGGTTTAAATAATATTTAGAGGTGTCCGTCTTAAAGGAGCGCTACACATTCAACATGCGTGCCAGATGGAACCATCAGCCTACGGACAGACCATGAGCGGCTATATGACGAAATCGAAAGGGAGAAGCTGGACCAATGACGTTATAGAGTTACGACTTCCGTTAAAACCCGAGTACTTACTTATTCTTCGGGCAACCACGGGGGTAGTCGCTGGTGTCATATCTTTTAATTATGAGGAAATAATGCAGCTCCGCGTGGCAGTATCCGAAGTATTTGAGCTAGCTATCAAGCATGTTACGCCGGGGAGTGGGATCTCGGAAGTGAATGAACTGGTCGTCCGCTTCTCAGTTTACCCTGAGAAAATGGAGATTCTAATCGTGGGTCCGAGAGACTACATAAGCTATCTTAATACGGAGGAAGGGAAGGAAAGCCTGGCATTGCTCAGGAGTTTGACCGATGAAGTGGAATTTGGCGCCGCGGTAGCTGGCAAGACTGTAGTGCACATGGTTAAGTATAAAGCATAAATGTGAGGAAAATGACAGTAATCTCGACGGGCCTGGGGTTGGAGATGCTCATATGAGCGTGCACGAGCATGAAACATTACTTTTTGTGGGTTACGCGAGGCTGCCAGGAAACATAGTTTCCGGGCGTGGCGGCGACCTTCTCACTTTAGAACTAGAAGTTGACCCAAGCACAGATCTCGTAGTCAATGCCTCTTGCTCCTGTATCCCCGCACTAGGACAGAAGCTTATCCTCAATGTGCTTATAGATTATGACCTCAAACAAACGTTAAGCGGTCCGGAAGATGAGATACGCAGCCGTTTCTTCGGGTACGCCCAGAAGGCAGTAATAGCTGCTCTAGGAAAAGCCTATGAAGGATACTTGAGATATAATAATTCGATGTTACAACAAGGAAAAGCTGACAAGTCGTTATGAGACTAGCTCTCGGTTTTGAGAGCGAAATTATGATACTAGTGGCTGTTCTGTCCTTGCGAACATAGGGTTACCCCCCTGTGTTATCGAGCAGGAAGACCCCAGCTTCGGCACTTTGAAGAAGTATCCCTCTATAAATGAGGGAAAAGGAAGCTGGGGTCTACATTTATCAAGTATATGCGGAGGTAGGTGAAATGGAAACTAAGGTCTACGCGATATTACACACGAAGCAACTGCTCCAACAGTATCACCAGTCGGGGGACATGGCATCCCGGGAACGTTTGGTGGAAGACCACTTGCCCTTGGTACGCAGGCTATGTAGAAGATTCAATCATTCAGGCGAGCCCCTGGAAGACCTCTTTCAAGTAGGAACCATAGGATTACTTAAAGCCATTGAGAAATATAACCCATCCCGAGGAGACAATTTTGTAGCCTTTGCCGTCCCAAAGATAGTTGGAGAGATCAAGAATTACTTCCGTGATCACGGCTGGGCAGTTAAGGTACCCAGAAAGCTACAGAGGCAAAAGATGGTGGTAGGTAGGACGGTTGAAAGTCTTACCCAGCAATTGGGCCACATGCCCACCATCCCGGAAATTGCTCAGGCTACGGGTTTTTCAGAAGAGGAGGTGTATGACACCTTCGAAGTGGACAAGTGCGGTAAGCCGTTATCCTTAGAGGCTGAATACAATGGGGATGGTACTGGAGAATCATCAAGCCTTATGGATTACCTGACAAGTGAGGACGCAGAATTTGAAAAGCTTACAGACAGGATAGCTCTTGCAGATGCCTTTCGTAGTCTTAACAAGCGAGAAAAAACCATCATAGATTTAAAATTCTATAAAGGTCTAACTCAAGCCAACATCGCAGAGCATTTGCGAATCTCCCAGATGCACGTTTCTCGGCTGCAACGTAATGCTCTCACGAAACTTAAACAAATTTTGCTGGAATAGTGTAATGCCTATCAGATACGGCTGTTGCTTTGCTAGGACTGGCTATAACGTCGTCCACAGGGCATCTCTCTGCCCCCAACCGTGCAAAAGCAAATAACTTCAACTAGCAAGCGCTCTACACTACTATCAGTTCCTCCTTTTATTAGATTACCTGCCTTCTTACCCCTTGCTCTAACATTAAAACTGGGCTCCTTTTCGGGGGTAGGTCAGGTGCTTGGTGAATTCATCAGCAAAGGTGTAACCGGGGCCGCCAGTTCCGGTAGGGTCTTCCCCCTGAGCCATAAAGCCGGAGATAACACGATGGAACGTGGTGCCATTATAGAATCCCTCACGTGCGAGAAATACGAAATTGTTAACTGTTACAGGCACATCACCGGCGAATAGCTCCAGTACCAAGTTTCCTTTTTCTGTTTCAATGACGGCAGTATATAGCTTACTGGTATCAATCGTCACGGGTGGTGGTGCTGAGTATCTCATAGGCTTTGGTGTTGGTGCTGGCTCTGATGGTGTAACAGCACACGAAGTCGCAAGAAGTGTTACTAGAACCAGGATAGAGCCAGCTATTCGGGACAAACTCCAATTTGCCACAAATCTTCCTTCTCCTTTCTTATAAAGAAGGCCAACAAGGCGAACCTAATTTCAAACCTCTATTCTTCACTGCCGCTTCGTTTTCTCAAGTCGGCAATGGCCCATAACAACTCTGGTAACCTCTCATCCAATCTCAACCTCCGAGCGCACCCGCCACACAAACTATGGAAGACCTCCTCTTGGCCATTACCGTCTTTCTCGCCCATATCCGTACCACAGAAAAAACACAACTTTTTCATTCCTTGATTCCCCCTTTCTCATTCAAGTTATTTATTCTTTGTATTCTTCATCACTCGAAGCAGTAGTGTATGAAGATGCCGTAGCTAATGCCCCGGTAGCATTTACCAAGCCATATCCGTACTGGTTATCCCATTCTGGAGTTCCCAAATCTTCTGCTGTGCTTTGCAGGATTTGCCTTATCTTAGTGTTGTTACTAACACCGGAAGCAATCAGCAGGGCAGCCACTCCCGCAATGTGAGGTGATGCCGCCGATGTAGCGGTAAGGTTGGCATAGTCACCACCCGCACGAGTGGAGTAGATGTTGACTCCCGGTGCTACCAGTTCCAGCGTCTCGCCGGTGCTGGAGGAGCCATAGCGGTTATCAGCTTCATCAATAGCTCCCACCGCGATAACCTGTTTATATTCACCTGGAGCCCACATGGTATCTCCCTCGCCATCAGCAGTGCCTTCATTACCGGCTGCCGCCACGATGACGATTCCCGCCTGATATGCCTCTTTAAGGGCTTGTCTTACCTCATGTCCCAGCTTTGCCGCGACACCGAAGCTCATGTTTATTACCTGCATATCATTGTCGATTGCCCACTCAATGCCTCTTCGTATCGTTCTCATGGTGCCTGTTCCCCTTCTGTCTAAAACCTTGACTGCGTAGAGCTCCACTTCCGGGGCAATACCGACTGTCCCAATGTCGTTGTCCAGCGCCGCTATGATGCCTGCAACCAGAGTCCCGTGGCCGTTATCATCATCGCCGCTGGTCGTCCCTGGAACGAAGGTAACATCGCCGGCTACCCGCAGGTCAGGGTGGTCGAGGTCAATGCCGGTATCGAGGATGGCAACCTTGATGCCTTGTCCTTTGTTCTGGCTGTGAGCTAATTCGGCACCTATCCGCTCTACACCCCAGGGGAGTACCTGCTCGGTAGCCGGTGTGCTGATGCCGGCTATCTCTACCCGGGCTGGCGGGTCAGCGGAAGCATAGCCGGCTGGTCCGAAAATCAAAGCAAAAGCTAGCATCATGGTGAAGTGGAACATTAACCTCTTTTGATCCCGGATGGTTTCGAAAGACCTATTGATGTCCTTTCCCTCCCTTTCAACTCTGCCGAATCTTATTTTAGTGAACCGACCTCTCAATCAAGTCCCAATCAAGTCCCAATTAGGTCTCAATCAAGTCCCAATTAGGTCTCAATCAAGTCCCAAAGAGGGGAAATGATGATGTTACAAAGATTTCTCAAAAGGAAATGGGGGCGTAAAAAACGATAGATAGCAGGATTTAAACGATAGCAACAACGATTTAGCGATCCGAAGTTAGTACTTGTAGTAGCCATATTTGGTGCCGCTATGTTCAATGTTAAAGAAGTAGAGAGAGGCCTTTCTTCCACTTTTTCTCCACTTCAACCTTGGTTTATCGTTGATCACTCAGGCTCGTGCCTTCCTGAAGGATTCCTGACAGGTTTGCGAAGGCTGAGGCCCCAAGGCGTGGGGATAAGCATCCTGCCAAGGGGCCTTCTCCCTCGTTGGCAAACTATGGGCCGTAGCCGACTAGCCCGCCTGCCAAAGCCGTTTCGGGCGCGCCTAAAGCTATTGCGGTAGCCGCCATAACGGTAAGGACAAGCAGAGCTCTCAGCACGGCGCTATGTCGCGCAACCCCGTGGAATAGCTGTCTCATGCGTATCACCTCCTTTCTCTTGGCGTTGAGAGGAACACGAAGCTTCAACACAGCAATAGTAGGGGGTGAGTTCTTACCAACCTCTTACCGAGACGGCGAGAGCGTGAGACAAATATAAACGGGGCTTGCTTTTGAGCAAGCCCCGTTTATGCAAGGGTAAGTTTGAAGCTGGATTCGGCTTCAGGTAGTTTCTTTGACCATCAGTATGCGCTTATGCAGTGCCTGCATGTGGGCTGGGGGAACAAACTCGGTCTCTCCGGCCATGGTATCAACGTACCGGTTGTATGTCCGCAACGCGGAGGTCCGATCTCCTACCGCCAGATGCCACCCAATTATTCGACAGTATATCTCATCCTGATAGGGGTCAATAGTGATGAACTTTTCGAGAAGCGTGATGGCTTCGTCATGTCGTCTCTTGTCGGTGTAGAAGCTGGCCAACAATGAAAGAGTCTTCAGGTACTTGTCCTCAAGTTGATGGCGATGCGTTTCCGTCCACTCACTATAAAACTCCTCCATGAACGCTCCTCTGTAGAGTCGGACAGCTTGCTCGAGATTGGTCGCCCTGGCTTCGCTGTCAGGAGGCAGATTCTCTGCCCGAGACAACAGGCCTTCGAACTCTGCTACGTCAAACCAGATATTGAGGTCGGGGTTGAGCTTGTATCGCCCCTGTTCAAGCGTGAAGATTCCTGGAAATACTGCCCTGCGTATTCGGTACAAGCTGATATGGAAGTTACTAGTACCCTTGGCTGGAGACAGGTCAGGCCACAGCGCGGCCATTAGTTGTTCCTTTGTTTGCCCGGCGCCACAACGAAGCATATAAAAGAATAATTCCTTGGCTCTGTTGCTTCTCCATTCCGCCTCACTAATTTGCCGACTATTAACGAGAACCAAACTTTCTCCCAAAGTGCGAGCTTCAATGTCAGGCTTGGCTGTCACACAGGGTACGATGGGGACGTCGGCAGTTGCTAGTTGCCTTTTGATATCGCGGTGCCTTCTGATTTTCTCCATGATGCTAACGAAGCGTTTGCCGCCCACGCGTTTTAAGACAGCATATTGAACAAGAAGAACCGCGCTTCTACCTTCAATTGCTAAGAAGTCTTCGTAGCCCAGCTCTTCGGCTAGCCGAGATACTTTCTCAAGCCAGTCAACAGCCGAGTCATACTTCTTGGACGAAAACGATATCTGGGCGAGATGAAAGTATGCCTTAGCCAAAGCGTCTTTGTCTCCTATCGCTTTAAGACGCTCACAAGCGCTTAGGAGGATTGCTGTTGCAGTGTCATATTGACCTCGCTCATATTCGATGATTCCCAATTGTATGGCAAACAATGCCGCTCCATAGGCCTGTCCCTGCTCCTCAGCCTGGGAGATGGCTTCCTTGAGGAGTACCTCTGCCTTCTCACGAGCACCAAGAAGCCGATACGTTTCAGCTATTCCCGCCGTGGCATACGTCACGTAATACGCTTCCATGACCTGTCTCGCCAGCTCTAGTCCTTCGCGATATGCCGTCAGCGCATCATCGTATAAATCTAAGTTTCGCAGCACCTCTGCTATGTTGATAAGAATCAAAGCTTCGGTTCGTCGGTATCCGGTTTCTCTAGCTTTCTCCAGGCCGGAGCGAAGGGTATCCAGCGCCAAATCATATTGACCCTGGTTTTGATAGATCACACCTATATTGTTAAGTGTTAAAGCCAGAGACCCGTAATTCTTTACCTTTTGCCACCCTTCCCTCGCACGCTCGAAGTGCATGTTGGCCTTGGTGAGGTCGCCAAGGCCCTTATAGATGTTACCCAACGAGTTATGTACCTGAGCAATTAGCCCTACGTCAAAGATGGAGGAGTACTGCTTTAATGCACGTCGCTGGTACCTCAGAGCCACACGCAACTGCCCCCGTTCTGCATGACTGTCTCCCAGGCGTCTATACGCATCACCGAGAATGTCAGCCGGCCCGTCGTGCTGCTCCAAGAGACGAATGGCAGCCTGAATGTCGCGCTTGGCTTCAGCAAAATACCCAGTTAGACGAAAAGCAGCACTTCGCCAACTGAGTGCCCTTGCCCTATAAAGCCAGTCTTCATCGCCTGTAACTTGGCGTAGCAGTCCAGTCAAAAGGTGAGCCGCCTCATCTACTTGTCCCACGTGGATCAAGCTCTGAGCATGAAGCAGCACTAACTCAGGATCAGACATTCGCATGTCTCTTGGAAGCGCCTCAACCCACTTGGAGACAGTCGTCCATTTCCCTGACTTCAGAAAATCTTCACCTATAGTCTTGATAACTCTCAGAGCTTCGTCATGTTTCCTGGCTGCTAGAAAGTGAGTAACTGCCTCGTTCCACCTCTGGTCTTCTTCCAAGAGTGAAGCCGCTTTACAATGCAAAAGCGCAAATTCCTCAGGGTTTTCCTCCAACAGCTTCGCTTGAAGAAATTCGCGAAAGAGGTGATGGTAGCGATACCAAGCTTTTTCGCCGTCGATGCGGCTCGTGAAGAGATTCCGCCTTTCAATGTCCTGAAGGAGCTTTTGAGAGTTGACGACTCCCAGTAGCCGCTCACAAATCTCTGGTTCCATGTCACTAAGTGTGCTTGAGGCCAGTAGGAACCTCTTTATATCAGGAGGCTGCCTCTCATAGACCTCCGACGCTAAATATCGAAAAATATCCTGTCGAGACAGTGTCAGGGCGTCTGTGCCTGGCCTGCCTACACTTTTAGCGTAAGTACTCAGCAATATACCTGCTATCCAACCCTCCGTCTCGGTGGCTAGCTTTTCTGCCTGCTCGTCTGACAACTGAAGGCCGTGCCGTGTGGCCAGCAACTCCTTCACTTCCGTGGCAGTGAAGGAAAGATGCGATGTGCCAAGGCTTGACGCACAGCGCTGCAACGTTAGCGAGGCTACAGCTGACAGTTCAACAGAGGTACGGCTGGAGATTATGATGTGGCAATTCTCCGGAGCACGGTTCACTAAGAGGTCCAGGACTCGCTTTGCCGGTTCGCTATCCTCGACGAAGTGATAATCCTCAAGTACAAGAACAAAATAATCGGGAATGGCCGCATAGATTTCTCCGGCTAGAGTACCCACCAAGTGAGTGGTCTCTGCTCCTATGTCTTGGGCCATAAGCAAACGGGATTGTGTCTGCTGGCCGAAGCCAGCAAAATGGAAGCGGATCGATGCTAAAATACCCTCAAGAAGCAGTTTAGGGTCTTGGTCTGAGACATCCAAGGAGTACCAGCAGACTGGTATCTCCACATCGTTCGCAAAATCTACCAGCAGAGTTGTTTTGCCGTAGCCAGCTGGC
>SDBT01006768.1_pt1 | contig 18946 bp, 13 predicted proteins | sample 2277101 | NCBI WGS metagenome assembly SDBT01 (sample SAMN10404973, study PRJNA504765) | marine sediment metagenome | isolation source: marine sediment core GS10_PC15, 103 cmbsf | place: Arctic Ocean: Southern Knipovich Ridge | collected 2010 | reverse complement strand
CCATCAGGAGTTGATCCATAACATGCTGACCGGCGCGACGCAGGCCGGGGCCGCCATCCTGGTGCTGGCCGCGGATGAAGGCGTACAGGATCAGACCCGGCGCCATGCGCTGCTGCTGTCCCTCCTGGGCATCAACACGGTGATTGTGGCCGTCAATAAGATGGACTTGGTTGATTACCGTGAAAAAACGTTCCGGGAGCTTGCCGGCGCGGTTGCTGGATCGTTAGCACAAGCTGAAATCAGTCCTGTGGGCATGGTGCCGGTGGTGGCGCAAGCCGGGGACAACCTGATCGAACATTCCGCCCGGATGCCGTGGTATAAGGAGAAGACACTGCTTGAACTGCTCCATGAACTGGAACCGCCGGCAGCCGGGCTCGACGCCGTGCGCTTCCCGGTGCAGGATATTTATAAGGTCAATGGAGAATCAGTGGTAGTCGGCCGGCTCTTGTCCGGCACGATCAGCGAAGGAGATGGGCTAGTGCTTTGTCCGGCCCGGGAACCGGCCACGGTCGCTGAAATCTGCCGATTTCCCACAGACCACCAGCCCGGCGTGGCCGGAGAATCACTCGGCTTGGTGCTTGATGGTGTGCAGGCTGAACGCGGCGACGTGTTGGCCTACCCGGATAACCTGCCCGTGATAACGGACCGCTTTCAGGCGCGGGTGTTCTGGCTGGCTGAAGAACCGCTGGCTGCCGGTGATGAACTCACCTTTCGTTGCGCCACCCAAAAACTGCCGGTCGCCATCGAAAGTATCCAGGAACGTCTCGATACGGCCACGCTTGAATCTTTGCCGCCGGGAGCGCCGCTCGCTCACCTGGAACTGGGCACGATTACTATCCACGCCTCTGAACCCCTGGTCATTGAGCCCTTCTCCCGAATCCCCGGCCTTGGCCGCTTTATCCTCGAACGCCACGGCCACCCCCTAGCCGCCGGCATCGTGCTGTAGATTTGGGTTGCGATATGAAAAACACCCGAGGGATTGAATAGCCAATATCCAAGAAGGAATGTCCAGTAATGAAGGGAAGTCAGAATACAGCAGGAAACTTTTTATAGAACCACAAGAAGACGAAGGAGAAAGTTATGGGTGAACATTGCGTGCTCTTACAGGCGGGCGAGATCAGCGCCATTGTGGGCGACGACGTGGCGCGAGGCCCCGGCGGGCGGCAGTACAGCGGGGTGTGGAACCTGTGGCATACGGCCCGGCATATAGACCCGTTCCAGGCGGGTTGCGCCGGGCTGATCGCCGGCACCCACCGCGGCTCGGAACCGGTCCTGAAGCAACTTGACGAGAGCGCGGCGCAGTTGGTACGCACGCCCTGCGACCGCAGTCCATACGGCGCCATAACCGGTACCTACCGGCTGGTCGCGCCGCATTACGTGGATTACACCTATGAAGTCGCCTTCAGCACTGATGCTAGTGACATTCCCAACCCGTACCGGCATAGCTGGTGCAGCTACATAAACAGCCCGCAGGACGTGTCAATCCATTTCATCGAAAACAACGTCTGGACTACGCTGACCCCGGTGATACACGGCGAGGCGGCGATGGTCTTTCCCACGGGACTTGACGAGGCGCATCGCTGTGACTGGGAAAAACGCGCCGGCGAGGCGCGGTTCCGCGAGCAGAAGGGTTTCGAGCAGTCATTTTCCGGCAAGACCTTTGATTATCCTTTCTACTACGGCATGATTCAGAACATGGTTTATCTGCTCATGGCCGATTGCCAGCGGGATTTCCGTTTCTTCATCTCACCGTCGGGCGGCGGCGAGTCAGCCGTGCCGGGCCAGAATTCGCCGGCCTGGGACTTTGCCTGGCGGATCTGGGACCCCAAACCCGGCGAAACCCGCACGCTGAACCTGCGGATGGCCTGGTTTCCGTGGCCACAGTATCTGGTGTCCCAAAGCGTCTGGCAGGAATGGGAAACCTTTCGTCAACAATACCCCACCCAATGAAGGTTCAGGCGATGTCTATCTGACGTTTGCCATCCGCCAGTTTGATCGCGGCGCGGCCGGGGACGGGCTGGTCCGCCAGCGCCACGCCCGGCAACTTTTCAGGGTTGAGTACGAAGATGTCTTGTCCGTTCGGAGTCTCGACCGCAAAGGCTTCGGCCCGGTACATCACCTGACCTCTAAGCGGAATTGGTTTCAGGCTCAACTCCGGCACTTCATTGGTGAACGGGTAAAGCACGGCGGCAAAGCCGAGACAGCCCTGGTAGCCGACCGGCATCCAGGTGCGCGCGCGGAGGTGATGCCACTGGTCGTAGGGCACCCTATTGAAGCCCTTGCCGAGGTCCTCGGCGTTGAAATCCAGGCCCGTCTCGAGCCGCTGGAGTGTTTCCGGCCGGGCAAACGCCAGCAGACAAGCCGTGGAACCGTTGGTCCGCACCAGGCCGGGGCCGAGAATACTGAATCCGTGCGGTGAATGCCACCTGCACGAGGTCGCCCGGTTGAAGTTCTCACTGTCTTCAGGGCGCACGGAATCAAGTGCCAGCGCATAGCCGGGGTCTTTCACGAACACCACGGTGCGGCGCACGATCAGATCGCCGCTGGCAAGATAGTCACGATGTTCATTGCTCGGGACTGTCCGATACGCCCGGTGATACGCGGAAAAGTAATCCACGTGCTCATCGCTGTACCAGGCCGCATCCTCACCGGCCACCGGTCGGCAGTCATAATGGAATCCATCCACTAACAACAGATTATGCGCTTCGGACTGACGCCAGACCAAGTCCAGGGGATGTTCATACGGGCCAAAGCGCGGGACTTCCTCGAGCAGGACCTCGCCCTTGGCCCGGAGGTTCATGGATAACAGGTCCTGGTGCGAATGCCAGCCGGCAAAATCACCATAACTGAGGTTAAGATAAGCATCCTCTTTCCCCGCGCCGTTGCGCATGACAGCCACGCGGGCGCCTTCCATGAGATACGACTTGCGGCGATCAACCCCCAGGTCCCGCGGCGCGTCAGGCGGAAAGAAGCCGGACCGCCGCGCCTGGTCGAGCATGCTCTCCTGACCGTCCATCCCCTCATCGCCGAAGGCGGGGCACAGTTCGTTCGGGCCGAGGGTCTTGGCGTAGAATCGGTAGGCCCGCTGCATCCCCTCGAAGTAGTGTTTCTCGCGGCCGCGCATGCCGCCGGTTTCCGCCGCGAAGTGATAGGCCAGGCCCAGCCGCCAAAGCGTATGCGCGCCATAGCCCCAATTCCGCTCGAGATGGCCGCCGTCGGGGAAAAACGACCGGTCGAAGTCCGTATCGAGCTGTTTCAGCGCCAATTTGTCCCAATCCGGCGCCTCACTGAACTCAGTCATCGTGCGGGCCAGGAAGAACAGCCCGAAACAGCCGGCAGTAAAGATATTGTGCACAATGTACCGTTTCGACTGTTCAGACATGGCCCGGCCCAGCCCCATGATGAGCTTCAGCGCACCTTCCGCGGCCTCAGTAGGGACCTCGCCGGTATGCGCCAGGAGCAGATAGATGTGCCAGAAAAAGTGAAAATGACCGTGGGCCGGCAACTGGCTGTTGAGCGGGTAGACTGCGTCTTGGGCGAGCTTTTTGCGGTGACGATAGCAGGCGACGAGGACGTCGGCCAGGAACCGGCGCCAGTCCGGCGCCGCCGTGCCGCGATGAATCAGGTGCATCACCAGCGGCGTTACGCGCCCGGACAGCCGTTGCAGGCCAATAATCTCGGGCGCGACAGCTTCACCGATGATTTCGGTGATTTCGTCAGCGCTCAGCGGCGCGGATTTTGCCGCGGTTTCGCGGGCCTTTTCCCACGAATGCGTCCGGGCCGCGCGATGGAACCCGGCCAGTTCGGCGTATGCCCGGTCTTTTTCCCCGGCCAGCCCCAGCCGGATCACCTCGGCCAACTGTTCCGCCCCAGTCGTTTTCTCCGGCACACGCAAATGCCGCCAGAACTCATCCTCGCCGATATTGTAGATACGATCCGGGAAAGTCATGTTATCCTCAGTCTCTAGATTAACGGGCGGAGCACCGGCTCATAGGCATCGGCCATGCGCATGAAGCCGAGGTCGCTCGCGTGCGCCCCGTCAACCGTGCTTTCCCAGTCATGTCCGTACAGGTGAGTGCCCTCGAAGTAGATCAGGTTCTCGACGCCGGCATCCAGAAGACGTTGATAAGCCGCCTTCAACGGGATATTCATCCGGCCCTGCCTGGACTTCTCATCAGGCGCCGGGCGCAAATGAGCCGATTGCCGGATAAAGTCCTCGACCAGAACGATCGGCGTCGCCGGCCGCGCTGCCCGGATGATCTTGACGAATGGTTCGATACGCTCCTCTACCTGCGTCGGGCTCATGTTCGGCAGTGGATTCAACACGTAGACCGACGGCTCGAGCTCGGCCAGAAACTGCGCGAACTCCGGTTCGGCCCAGGCGCTGCCGGAAAAGCCCAGGTTGATCACGGGCCGTTGCAGCCGCCGGCTCAGGATACTGGTGTGGACCATGCCCGGCCGTGAGGCGCAGCCGCCCTGGGTGATCGACGTACCGTAAAAGACAATCGGCTTATACGGGCCGCCCGGCCACTCGGGCGCTTTCGCCAGCCTGGCGCCCGCGGGCAAGCCGAGCGCGACCGCATTGACCCCGTTGTAGAGCGGCAGATAGAGCATGAACTGCCGCTCTTTAGATTCTAGGTTGCCGAGCAGTTCGACCGAGTTGTCCGGAAATTGCTGGGGAATCCCGACCGCGGCCCACTTCCAGGTTCCGTCAGCCAGCACGTAAAGATCAAGCCCGCTGACGCCAAGGGCCGGCATGTGCGGCATGGCCAACGACTCGTGGCGCAGCGTCCAGCGCGCCGCCAGCCTCGGCGCGTCGGTCACGAACCGCACATAGACTCCCGCGGAATTATGGGCTAAGTACCAGTTATTATCATTCACCACCTTATACGCCCGCAGCGGCAGGCGGCACAGGTATTCGCCCGTGGCCTCGAATCCCAGACCTTCAACCTCGAGACCGGCGATGTTGTACCACAGCAACTCACTGTCTGCCGCATCGCGCGCCGCGAAATTCGGGTCGAGTTCCTCGATTTTGGATTTGACCATGCAGATAAGTCTCCGTTTCCGGGTTCACGCTGGCACAAACGCAGAGCCGTCCTTCCGCTTACCGTAACGGCAGGATCGGTTCAATGCAATAATGAACTCTTTTTTGCCGATTCCCCGAGTATTCCGCCGCACAGGCTGCCGCAACGCGCGGGTACTACGCCGGTCACCGATAGCCGAACCTGAAAAATCTATGGTGGGCTTTGAAGGCAAGCAAAGCCCACCATAGAAATATAGCTGAGCATTGACACTCTTGCAAGTAATGGTCAGGGCCTGAGGAAGAAAGAGATGCATCCCAGGCACTTGATTATCTTCAGGCAATATAGGCTGCCGCAACGCGCGGGTACTACCCCGGTCACCGATAGCCGAACCTGAAAACATCTATATGGGGCTTTGCCTACCCTCAAAGCCCCATATAGAAATATAGCTGAGCAGTGGCGCTTTTGCAAGTAATGGTCAAGAAAGTGGTGAGGACTCTGTAAGTAATGGTCAAAGATGGTTTGGCAGAGACCGCGGGACAGATTAATTACGATTACGATTCTGATTATGAGGGTTAAGAAAAATGAATCGAAGAACATTCCTTTAATTGCGACGCGCTCATTTTCTTGGATGCCGGGGAAAAAGGGTGTACGGCAGGGGCGGTTCCCAGGCAAGGAACGGGATACGGGTCAAGCTGAATTTGTGAAGGGCGGGAAATCCACCGGGGCGGACTGGCAAAAGCGCTTCGCTGGAGCTAAGGTACGGATTAAGCGGGACCCGTGGTATCCCGGTCAGGCGCCAAAATCGAAAATTGGCAATGTCTGAAATCATCCGAACAGGCCGTTGAACCAGATGCGATTGCGTAAGATATCCTTTTTCTGTACGTTGCTGCTTGGCGTGGTCTTGAGCGCCGGGCTGGGGCTCCCCCGGCTTGCGGCCGGGGACGTTGACCTGGCGCCGTTGTATCAGGTCGAGCGCAGCGTTGAACGGACATTCCACCGGGCGCTGGGCCCGATTATCGAGTGGGGCCACGATGCCAAGGGCCGGCGGATGTGGGCGTTCCGGCCGTTCTTCTTCCGCTACGAAGATATGTCCCGGAAATACCTGTCCATTGATTTTCTGTATCCGCTGGTGACTTACCGCAGACACGGCAAGAGCTCGCGCTGGCGGGGCATTCTCGACCTGAAAGTCGTTTATGACGTGAACGACCCGAACAGCGCCTGGCAATATTATTGGCTGCCTTTTTACTTTCGCGGCCGCACTCCTAAAGGCCAGAAGTACTTCGCCATCTTTCCGTTCGGCGGCACCATCCGTGAAGTTTTCGGTTACGAGCTGATCAAATTTTGGCTTTTTCCGTTTTACCTCAAGACGGTTACGAACAACATTACGGCCACGCACTGGCTGTTTCCGATTTATGTGAGTGTTAAAGGCCCCGGCGTCAGGAAATGGCACATCTTTCCGCTTTTCGGGTATGCGCGGCGTGACGGCAAATGGCAAAGCACCTTTTTTTTATGGCCCTTATTCACCTGGGGCCGCAACCTGGACCCGGACGTGAAAGGCCGCGCCTGGGGTTTGTGGCCATTGTATGCGCACATGTATCGCCGGCATTTGAAGAAAGATGAGTGGTTCGATAACCACACGTGGCTGTGGCCGTTGTTTTCCGTGATCCGCACGCACGATGCTTTCCAACTGCATCTTCCCTGGCCGTTTTTCTGCTACAGCCGCGGCATGAAGGGGCCCGGCAGCAGCCGCTTATGGTTCTGGCCGCTCTGGGGCCGGACAAAAACTTCCAAGGCACGGACCGAATTCTGGTTATGGCCGCTTTACCTGGATCAACGCCAGAAAAGTTCCACGGTTTACAGCAGGCTCCGCACCATCGGCCTTTTCTGGGTGCAAAGCATTAGCCGCAACCTGAAAACTGGGGAGCGCAAAAAAGCTACCCGGTTCTGGCCCCTTCTCTCGTCCATGTCCAACTCGAACGGTGACCGTGACTTTCGAATGCTCCATCTTTACCCATTGCGGAACAACAAGCTGATCGAGAACAATTTTGCGCCGCTGTGGACTCTCTACCGGTTCCGCGCCTCAGCGAAACGCTTCCGCCACGACTTGCTCTGGGGCTTGTGGCAGTTTCAAAAGCTGAAAGGCGAACACGTCGAAAAGCATGCCCTTTTCCCCCTCTTCAGTTATAAGAAGTCCCCGGACGGCAAAGCCAACCGGTTGAACCTGCTGCTCGGCTTCTTCAATAAAAGCAACGATGGCGAAGGCGGGAAGAGCTACCGGTTTTTATGGCTGGTGAACCGTAAATACAAAAACGGGCGTCTCGCGAAGCATTCTTTCTTCCCGCTGTACAGCCGCCAGAAGTCCCCGGACGGCAAGAGCAAGAGTTTCAATTTCTTGACGGGCCTCTACGGCTCCGCCACTAAGCCTGACGGCAGCCGGACATACAAGTTTCTGTGGATCATTCGCATCAAACGGAAGGGAAAAAAACGATGAAAACTCAGAATTCAGAATTCAGAATTCAGAATTCAGAATTTCGGCGAGTCACGCGCGTTCTGGCAATCTTTTTTGCCGCGGCAGTTCTGTCAAGCGGCTGTAACCGATCGCCGCGCGAGACCAAAACCGAAACGCCGGACGCAGCCATCGGCGTCAAACCAGCCGAGGATCAGGCGGGAAAAATCACGGTCGAGGTGCTGGAGAACGGGCTGACGGCCATTGTCCGGGAAAACCACACCGCGCCGGTTGCGGCCGTGCGCATCTACGTGAAGGCCGGCAGCATCTACGAGCAGGAATATCTGGGCTACGGCATTTCGCACGTGTGCGAGCATTTGGTCAGCGGCGGCAGCACCACAAACCGTAACGAGGAGGAAATTACCGAACGGCTCGATTTCCTCGGCGGCCGTAATAATGCCTACACCCGGCGCGGGCACACCTGCTACCACCTCACCACCGCGGCCGGCGAGGTCAATCAGGCCCTCGAATTGATGGCCGATTGGATGCAGAACAGCGTTTTTCCCCAAAACGAGTTCAAGCGCGAGATCAACGTCATCCGCGAAGAACTGCGCAAAGGCCGCGAGGAACCCAACCGGCTGGTGTGGAACGCACTCTATGAAGCAATGTTCACCGCCCATCCCGTACGCTGGCCGGTGATCGGCTATGAGGATTTGATCAAACAGCTTACCCGCAAAGATATTATCAATTATTACCAGCGGATGTACGTGCCAAAAAACATCGTGGTGGTGGCCGTAGGCGCCTTCGACAAGGCTCAGGTCCTGGCGCAAATCCGCCAGGTTTTCAGCGACTTCAACCGCCCCCCGCCGCCGGCGCTGGCCCTGCCCGCCGAGCCGCGGCAGCTCGGCAAGCGCGTCCGCGTCATTCACAATCCCAAAATCCGCGGCGCGTATTTCCATCTGGGCTTTCACTCGATTATGATTGACCACGAGGACCTGTACGCCCTGGACGTGCTGAGCTATATCCTGTCCCACGGCCGCAGCTCGCGGCTGGTAAAGACCGTGCGCGAAGAACAGCGCCTGGTCGCGAGTATCTACAGCTATTCCGATACGCCCGAGTATGACGGCGGCATCTTCGGTATCGGGGGCAAGTGCACGGCTGAAAACGTGGAAGCCGCGGTCGAGGCGATTCTCGCGGAACTGAGAGAAGTCCAGGACAAGCTGGTCTCCGGTAGGGAACTCGAGAAGGCCAAGCGCCAGAAAGTGGCCGACAACCTGCTCTATATCCAGACCGCTGCAAACCAGGCCCACGACTTAGGCACTAATATGCTGGTCACCGGTAATCCGGAGTTCAACCAACTCTACCTGGCGAAGATCAAGGAAGTGACGGCCGCGGAAGTGCGGCAGGTCGCCCGCAAGTACCTTTTCGAGGACAACCTGACCGTGATCATCATGCGTCCGGCCGACGCCGCCAAGACGGAAATAAAAGCCAAACCCAAAGCCCGGAAACACCCCATCCGGAGGGTGAAGCTGCCCAGCGGGCTGACGCTGCTGGTCAAACGCAATCCCGAGCTGCCGCTGGTCTGCATCCAAGGTTATTTCCTGGCCGGCGTCCGGCTCGAGAAACCGGCCCAAGCCGGTCTCAGCCGGCTTACCGGGCTGATGCTCACCCGTGGCACCGCCAGCCACAGCGCCGAGGACATTGCCGGGGCGTTCGACGCCATGGGCGGCAGGATCAGCTGCATCGCGGGCAACAACACCTTCGGACTGAACGTCGAAGTGCTCAAGGAAGATTTCGGCCCGGCGCTGGACATTTTTGCCGACATCCTCCACAACGCCAGCTTCCCTGAAGGCGAGTTTGACAAGCTCAAACAAATGGCGCTCAATGCCATTGACCGCCAAGACGATGACTGGGATGGCGAAATCCAGCGGCTCTTCCGCCGGAACTACTTCAGCAAACACCCCTACGGCAATTTGCCCTTGGGCAGGAAAGAAACCGTCAGCCGGCTCACTGCCGCCGATGCCAGCGAGTTCTTTCGCGAACACGCCGTGCCGGCACGCGGGGTGATCGCGGTCTTTGGCGATATTGACGAAGAAACGACCATCGCCCAACTCAAAGAAAAGTTCGCTGAATTCACTCGGCCTGCCAGGCCCCTGCCGGAAATCGCGCCCCAGCCGACCGCCGCCGTGGCGCGGACGGTCAGCAAAAAGGTCGCGCGCGGCATCTCCACCATCTTTGTGGGCTGTCCGGGGGTGAGATACACCGACATCGGCAATCGCTACCCCATGATGGTGCTTAACGCGCTGTTAGAAACCCGGCTGCATAACGACTTGCGCGGCAAGCGCGACCTGGTATACCTGGCTTATCCACTCAATTTTGCCGGGCTGGAGCCCGGCTACTTTGGGGTTATTGCCGCTTCCTCGCCGTCGAATATGCCCAAGGTCCAGAAAATCATCCTCAGAAACATCGTGAGAATCAAGAACAAGCTCCCTGACGACAAGGAACTGGCAAAGGCCAAAGCGATTTGTCTTAACTCGGAAATCTTGAGCAATCAAACCAACGCGCACATGGCCCTCCAGACCCTCCTGGACGAACTCTACGGCCTGGGTTACGGACACGGCAAACAGTTCAAGAAACTCATCAACAAGGTCTCCCCCGAGGACATTCGGCGCGTGGCCCGGAAATACCTGGTGAATCCGCTCATTGTCCGCACGGACGGCACACCGAAAGACAAATAATTCCCGCCCGGAAGCCCTGAACCCTGTAGAACGCAGAACCGATGAATAAGGAACTCAGAAGGCAGAACTTTTTCATTCTGAGTTCAAGTTCCTGATCCCTGAACCGGGCGCCCGCGGCGTTCAGGGCCGCCAGAAGCAGGCTATTGTCCTCGCTTGTACTGGAGGCCGTCCGTTATGACTCACGGGCGAGAATGCGCACGAAAGAACTTTGCCATACGCTAATCCGCCAAGCGTTTGAGCGTGCGGCCATATCTTCGGTTGCTTTCCTCCAAGGCCTTGGCGAACTTTTCGTGGCGCGCGGCGTCCGGTAACGGCGTGATAACCAGAACTTGGCCATCGGTCGAGATGTCCAGCGGGGTGTCCGCGTCAATTTTCAAGAGATCAAGCACGGCGCGGTCAATCACCAGTGCCAGGCTGTTCCCGTGTTTTGCCAGCTTCTTGGTCATATTCTAAGCTCCAGACAGTCTATCTTTGTAAGTACAATGTATCACCATAAGTCTGGCTGTTAAGTCCTTTTTCCGATAAAAGCGATGCTTTTTACCATGAGTGTTGGGGAAAGGATTGCGGATGGGGCCGGCGGGCTCAGCCGCGATCGAGGATGAGGCGCATGAGCCGGTCGCCCGCCAGCGGGCCGAGAGCGCCCTCGCGGGCGGCGCGCTCGCCGTAAGTCTGGACGCTGTCGGGCTGGATGTGTGGGCCGCAGACGGCGACCGGCACGGGCGTGCGGGTATGGACGCGGAGCTTGACCGGGACCGGGTGGTCCGGCGCCAGCGCATAGCTTATCTCCTCTCCCGCAAGCCCGGCCATAACCCGGCCGATGATCCGTTGGTCGAAATCCGCGATGGCCTGAAGTTTCTGTTCCAGGTCGCCGAGATGGCCGCATTCGTCAATGGCCTCGACATGTAAATAGATAAAGTCGTTGCGCGCGAGCGCGTTGACTGCGGCGTCGGCCTTGCCTTCGTAGTTAGTGTCAACGAAGCCGGTGGCGCCCTTGACCTTGATCAGTTCCATGCCGGCGGCAGCGCCCAGCCCGAAGATCACGTCCACGGCGGAGATAATTGCGCCTTTCACGCCGTACTTTTCCTCGAATGAGGGGATTGCGGGCCGGCGGCCGGGACTCCAGGGCCAGATCATATTGGCGGACGTTTCCCGGCCCTGATTGACCGGGTGCTGCTCAAGGAACGGCCGGGTGCGCTGCATCAGCTCGATGAGGAATTGACAAGTCGGCGCCGACTCCGCGATACCCTCGACCGGCCGGGGCAGGATGTCCGGAATGTGCCGGCCCTGTGAGGCATCCGGCTTGTCATAGAGAATCTGGTCGGTAAATTGCGCGCCGTGCAGGATCAGTAAATTGCGGTAGCTCACACCGGGGTGGAAGGTCGCGGTGTCGGTGTTGAACTCAGCGGCCAGGTCGTTCATAATCGCTTTGGCATCGGCGGTATTGATATGTCCGCCGGAATAATCGGCCAGGGTGTCGCCGTCGGCATAGATCAGGTTACAGCGATAGGCCACGTCGTCGGGTTCGAGCTCGAGGCCCTGGCTCAGCGCCTCGAGCGGCCCGCGGCCGCAATAGCACTTTGCCAGGTCGTAGCCGAGCACGGACATATTAGCCACGTCAGACGAGGTGGGGAAGCCCTCGGGCAAAGACAGAAAGGTGCCGCTGGCGCCGTCCCGGGCAATGCGGTCCATGTTGGGCGTGTCCGCATACTCGACCGGCGTCTTGCCCCCGAGTTCTGCCAGCGGCTCATCCGCCATACCGTCAGCCAGGAACAAAATCGCTTTGCCCATCGAGAACCTTCTGCTTTTCAGCTTGGATTATGACCTCGAGCAAAGTAGCCTGCTTCGCCGGCTTTGCCAGCTTTCACCCGCGGATTTTCCGCGCAAGCGTTGACATTTCCGCTCGCAGGGCTATTTTTCTCGGGTTCCGGGAACTAAGTACTAAGAACTAAGCATTAAGAACCAAATGAACTACATCTCGACACGCGGGGGAATTGCGCCGGTTTCGTTCTCGGAAGCGGTAATGATGGGCTTGGCGACGGACGGCGGGTTGCTGCTGCCGGCCCGGATCCCGGACGTTTCGGCCCGGCTGAACGCTTGGCAGAACCTGCGCTATCAGGACCTGGCGACAGAGGTCATGAGCCTGTATATCGGTGAGGACGACATCCCGCAGGCGGACGTGCGCCAACTGCTCGAACGGAGTTATGCGACTTTCGATGATGAACTTATCACCCCACTGGTGAAGACCGGCAGCGTGATCATCCAGGAGATGTTCCACGGCCCAACCTTGGCGTTCAAGGACTTGGCACTGCAATTCCTGGGCAATCTGTTCGAGCACCTCCTGGCGCGCTCGGGCCGGCGCCTGAACATCCTGGCCGCTACCAGCGGCGACACCGGCAGCGCGGCCATCCACGGTGTCCGCGGCAAGGCCGGGATCAACATCTTTGTGCTGCATCCGCACGCTAAGGTCAGCCCGCTGCAGGAACGGCAGATGACTACCGTGCTCGACGACAATGTGCACAACATCGCCATCGAAGGCACGTTCGACGATGGCCAAAGGATTATCAAGGAATTGTTTGGCGACCTGCCCTTCAAGAAGCGCTATGCCTTGGGCGCGGTGAACTCGGTCAACTGGGCGCGGGTTCTGGCGCAGATCGTCTATTACTTCTACGGCGCTTTCCGGGCGCGTGAGATGACGGGGAAAGATCAGGTTATCTACTGTGTGCCGACAGGTAATTTCGGCAATATCTTCGCGGGTTATCTGGCCAAACGCATGGGCGCGCCAATCAGCAAGCTGATCCTGGCCACGAACAAAAACGACATCCTCGCGCGCTTCTTCCAAACCGGCGTGTACAAGCTCGGCGAAGTGTGTCCCACCCTCAGCCCATCCATGGACATCCAGGTCGCCAGCAACTTCGAGCGCTACCTCTATTATCAGGTCAACGAGGACAGCGCCAGACTGGGTGAATTGATGCAACTGTTTCGCCAAACCGGGGAAATCCGTCCGAAAGGACCCGTGGACAGTGGGTTCGCGGCCAGCCGGGGCGATACGCAAGAGACCTTGGCGGCGATCAAGGCGTTGTCTGAAAGTGATAACTACGTGGTTGATCCGCATACCGCCGTCGGCGTGGCCGTAGCGCAGCAGTTCCTGAATGAAGCTGAGCCGATAATCTGCCAGGCGACCGCGCACCCCGCCAAGTTCCCCGAGGCCGTGAAGCAAGCTATCGGCGCCGAGGTGCGCCACCCCGCCTTGGATGGGTTGAAAAACCTGCCGACCCGGTGTGCGGTGCTGCCGGCCTCGCGCGACGCGGTGCAGGCTTTCATCGAAGAGAAACTGGCCGGCTGAAACGCGGAAACGGGCGCCGCAAATGCAAGTCAAACGCTTTGCCGAGAACCCGATAATCACGCCGCATATGGACGCGCGGATGGGCGCGAATATCAACGGCCCGTCGCTGATTCGCGCACCGGACTGGCTGCCGGACCCGCTGGGCAAATACTATCTCTACTTTGCCCATCACCAAGGGCAGTATATTCGCCTGGCTTATGCGGACAGCCTTGCGGGACCGTGGCAGACCTATAAGCCCGGCGTTCTTACGCTGGAGCAGAGCCCCTTCCGGCATCATGTCGCCTCGCCTGACGTGCATATTGACCGCGAGAATCGCCGGATCATCATGTACTGCCACGGGCCAGCGCCCACCGGCGGCCAAAGAACTTCGGTCGCCACTTCAACTGATGGCCTGAATTTCAGTTCGAGCCCCGAAGTGTTCGCCACGAGTTATCTGCGGGCGTTCAAATGGGAGGGTATTACCTACGCGATGAGTATGCCCGGCATCTTCTGCCGCTCGCAGGATGGGCTGAGCGGCTTCGAGCAGGGGCCGACCTTGTTCAGTAAAGACATGCGCCATGCCGCGCTGAAACTCGAGGGCAATATCCTCAACGTGTTCTATTCCAATGCCCACGATTGTCCCGAGCACATCCTCCAGAGCCAAATTGAATTGACGGCTGACTGGCTGGACTGGCATGAATCTGAGCCTGAATCCATCCTCTTGCCGGAAACGGATTATGAGGGCGGCAATCTCGAGTTGAAAGCATCGGAACGCGGCAGTATCCACGAGATGGTCCGGCAACTGCGCGACCCGTGTATCTACGAAGAAGATGGCCGCACTTACCTGCTCTACAGCGTGGCCGGCGAAGATGGCATCGCCATCGCCGAACTCATCGAGTAGTACTGTCCGCCACGTTATGCTAAATCACAGCAAGAAAAAAAGTTCGATTATTTGGAATCATGGCTTGAAAATTCTGTATTGACCATTATAGTCTTAATAATAGAGGATCATTATAACGGCTTATGAACTTACTGCAGGGATTCCACAACGGATAGGCTCCTGATGCGTCAGGCGGGGCCACGGGGGTTGGGCAATGGCTCGAAAACACAGGTTCGTCGGGGCACTCTTTCATTTTTGGGGAAGTCTGGCGGCCGCCTTTTTAATTTTCTTATTCATTGCTTTTGAAGCATATACTCTGATCATACAATTTATTGACGGTGCGAAAGCCTTGCCACCCACATTTGGCAACTTTCCGCGAAACCGAGAAAAATTGGCCAATGAAAAGCTCCGCGATGAGTTTTCCTTTGCCGTGGTTGGCGATCTCCACAGCCGCGGTACGTTTGCGAAAATCGCCGAGCAACTGCGGGGAGAACCAATATCGTTCGCCGTGCTGGTGGGAGACGGTGTTCACAAGGCCACAGAAAGCTATCATAAACATTTCAGGGCCGAGTGGACCGGGGGCTATGCCCTTGACTTTTCCGTATTTTATGTCGTCGGAAATCACGACGTTGACCAACAACATTTTCCACTCTCAAGATTTGAACAACTTTATGGCCCAAGCATCTTTTCATTTGAATACCAGAATTGTTTGTTTGTCGTCCTTCGAATTCTGAATAAGTTCTATACGAACGAAGAAAGCCATCAATTTCTCCAGAAGTTAATTGCCGAAGACGCCGCTTCTCAATATCGCAAGATATTTGTTTTCATGCACATTCCTCCGCCAATTTCTCCCGATTTCAGGGCCAGGAGATTCGAAGGAGAAAATGAGCTGATCTCGCAGTTAAATGAGTTAAAACCAGATTATGTGTTTGCCGGAGATTATCACGGCTACGCCAGGATAAAGGTAAAGGATACCGTTTATTTAATCAGCGGCGGCGGCGGCGGTCATCTTGTGGCAAGCAAGTTCGGCAAGTTTTGTCATGCGATGATCTTGCGTATTGGAGGAGACTACGTTTCCGAAAGGATACTTTATGTGAAGCGGGCAAGTGATCTTAAACACCGGTTGAAAAGATTTGCCCTGGCAAGATTTCAGCCATGGCTGTCTCGAAACCAGTTCATTGCCGCGGCTCTTAACTTCCTGCTGCTCGCCTGTCTTGCGGGAATTTGCCGGCATCTTTACAAACATTTCAGAACTGCCAAATTCAAAACCGCTGAGTCAACCTGACAGGATTCGCAGAAACGCCCATGCTCAGCCATCTTTCTGGCGCCGGGTGCGGAAGAAGGTCTGGAGGGTGGCGCGGCAGTCCTGTTCGAGGATGCCGGGGGTAACTTCGACTTTGTGCAGCATGCCCGGGAAGCCGGTGATGTCCAAGGCGCTGCCCGCGGCGCCATACTGTGGATCGGCCACGCCAAAGACCAGCTTGCCCAGCCGGCAGTTGACCATGGCCCCGGCGCACATGGCGCACGGTTCCTTAGTGACGTAGAGCGTGGCGTGTGACAGCCGCCAATCGCCGACGGCGGCGGCGGCCTGGGTCAGGGCCAGCATCTCGGCGTGGGCGGTGGCGTCCTTGAGCATCTCGACTTGGTTATGCGCCTTGGCGATAACCCGGCCGTCCTGCACCACGACCGCGCCAACGGGCACTTCGCCCGCTTCGCCCGCGCGCGCCGCTTCCGCGAGCGCCAAGCGCATAAAAGCTTCATCATCGCGGTTCAGGACGTCCATCGCACACTCTCATCTTGCTGAGTCTGTCGCAATAGTCTTGAGTTAAGGACAATGAACACACTGACGGAGACTTACAAGGGATGGAAGCTGCTATCGAGATTGTCAGCCTTCAATCTCGATAGCAGCGGTAATATAGCCAGCCAACGGAGATTTTACCAGTAATATGGGAAACAATTATCCGGCCAAGCGGCAGCGGCAGCGCCACTGCCAAAACAGGTTTACTTATCTATTTGGAATTTACTTCCGGTAAGGTTAATTCGCGGGTTCACCAATCGCCCTGGATTCGCGGGTTCACCAATCGCCCTGGATTCGCGGGTTCACCAATCGCCCTGGATTCGCGGGTTCACCAATCACCCTGGAAAAGGAATCTATTGAAATTCCGACGTCCATACTGCCAAGCTTCAGTATGGACGTCGGAATTTAATTGCCTACTGGACATTTTACCAGTAATAACTGGAGATTTTGCCAACAATCTGCTAAGATTTCCTGCCGGAAACAATCTCCCGCCCCAGACTCGTCTCTTAGCCAACCATGCTGAGGTCGAGCTCGGTGCTCAAGCCCAGTTCGTGGTCCGCGAGCCAGTGGTAGTCCTCGCCATCATCCGGCAGCGCGGTTATCACGTGCTTCCAACGTTTGCGGAACTTGGCCGACTGCGCCATAATATTGCGCCAGTACCCCGATTGGCCGGACGAGGCGGTAGTCTTGCCCTCGAAGTGGTAGATTTCGACCATCGGGGTATAGGCACAGTAATAGCCAGCCTGGTTGACGCGCATGCAGAAGTCCAGGTCCTCGTACTGCACGGGGTGGAACAGTTCGTCCAGGCCGCCGAGTTCCTTGAATAACTCGCGGCGTTTGATCCAGCAGGCGCTGATGAGCGCGGGCACGGTCTCTCGCCGGGCATATTTCGGGTCGTGCCGCTCGCGGCCCCGGCCGCGGAAGCGGATGCGGCCCCGCGGGCTGATGCCGACCCCGGCGCACTGGATCGGGTGCGGCACAAAAGGATAGACCAGTTTTGGGCCGAGCACGCCCAACTTTGGCTCGGCCTCTATCTCGGCGACCAGCAGTTCGAGCCAATTCCGGGTACAGACCACCGTGTCGTTATCCATGAACAGCACGTACTTGGCGGTGGTCTTTTCCCAGGCCTGATTCCGCGCCAGCGAACAACCAAGGTTCTCCTGGTTGGTCCAACTGACAAAGTCCACCCCCGCCTGCATAAATCGCGGCGCGAAGCTGTCCACTACTTCCTGCGTGTTATCGGTCGAGCCGTTGTTGACGACGATCATTTGACGCGGCGGGACGGCGGCCGCGAGGATACTGTTCAGGCTGTAACCGGTAAACTCACAGCCGTTGTGGGCCAGCATCACGATCGAGCAGTCAGCGAAATCCGGCATCGTCAGTCTCCAGCGAAATTGGCTACATTTCCGGCATTAACCCGTTTACAGTACCGCGTGAACCATAAACTGCAATCCCCGTCAGTTACACCTTGGCCGCTAACGCCGGGGCGCCGAGGGTAAGGAAGGTGTCGTAGGCCCATTGGTCCCACTCGGGCTTGACCCCGATGCCGTGCAGGTCGGAATAGTTCTTGGCGATGAAGCCGCCGCGGAAGGTGTTCACCAGCCGGGCGGTCTCGCGCTCGATCAGTTCACGGTCACCGGTGGGCATCACCTGCTGAATGTCGCAAGGCGCGAACAAGCCGACGCCGTGCTTTTTCAGTTTTGCCGCGAGCGCGGGCTGGTCGTAGACCGCGGGCTGGTCGAACTGCAGGCAGTCAACCCCGGCCTGGCACAGGTCGTCAACAAGCTGCCAGTTATAGCCGCAGGAATGCTGGATTACTTTCATGCCGTAGTGATGGGCGCGGCTGCTAAGGCGTTCATAGAGCGGGCGAAAGATGTCGCGCCACATTGCCGGGCTCATCAGCAGCCGGTCCTGGACGCCGAGGTCTTCGCAGTACATGATCGCGTCCATGCCGGCCTCGCCGTAGCGGGCGATTACCCCCTCGAAAAGCGTGGTGACCCGGTCGTGCAGAACGTCAATCCGCTCGCGCTCGGCAATCAGGTCGGTGAAATAGATTTCCATCTTGCGCATGTAACGGCAGGTGGCAAACGGCCAGCCCGGCATCCAGCCGACGCGGAAAAGCTCGGTGTCTGAGGCGCCGAGCTTGCGGGCGCCGGCGAAATAATCCGGGTTGTCCAGGTCGGGCAACTCGAGGTTGTCCAGGTCGCGCCAGTCCTCGAGCACCGCCTTGAACACTTCGCCCCCGGCCGACATGCTCGCGATCCGATGCCAGGTGTTGCCCCAGATATCGGTTGAGAACTCGAAGTCGCCCTCCTCCCATCTCTTGGTTTCGAGGTCATGATTGCAGCCTGCACCCGTGAAATCGTTGATCCGGTTCTCGCCGCCGGTGAAATTAAGCCCGATCCGGTCGTCGCAGGCGAACTCAATATTAGCCAGAATGATCTCCCGAGGCGTCATTTGTTCCCTCCATCTTCCGCGCCCGTCGTTGCTTCCGCCTGAAAATGGCGGCGGATAAAGGGCCAGGCGCCGTCGCGGTAATAGCGGTGTCCGCCTTTGCCGATGTATAATTCGCAGTTGTCCGGCGCCCCGGCGACCTGGTAAATGCGCTGCAGCCGCGAGAACGCGAGCTTGGCATGCTCGAGGGGAAAGATGGGGTCTTCCGCACCGGCAATGGCGCAGAACGGGCGCGGGGCAGTCAACCCGGCGACGTCGTCCATCTCACCCAGCCGGAGGATGCC
>SDBT01006767.1_pt1 | contig 18950 bp, 15 predicted proteins | sample 2277101 | NCBI WGS metagenome assembly SDBT01 (sample SAMN10404973, study PRJNA504765) | marine sediment metagenome | isolation source: marine sediment core GS10_PC15, 103 cmbsf | place: Arctic Ocean: Southern Knipovich Ridge | collected 2010 | reverse complement strand
TCTTTGTCCTGCTGGCCGGGCAACGCCAGACGCTCGCATACCGGCTGATCGTCGGCGGCGGCATGGTCCTCTTACTGCTGATCGCCCTCCTGGTGAGCATGGCGCTGGTGGCGCTCAAACGTCGAGGTCGCCGCCACGCTACTCCGCTGATCTGGGGCGCCGCCGTAGCCCTGCTGCTGATTGTGCTCATCCCAGCGTTTCGAGGGCATCGCATCAGTAATCCGGCCCCGGCCGAAATCGCGCTCAATGCCGACGGCCCGCGCCCCCATGTGCTGCTGGTCACGCTCGACACGCTGCGCGTGGACTACCTGGGCTGCTATGGTCACCCGTGGATCGAAACCCCCACCGTGGATGAGCTGGCGACGCACAGCATCGTCTTCGACACCGCGATCGCCCAGGCGCCCAGCACGGCCCCTTCCCATTGCTCGATCATGACCAGCGTGTATCCGTTCGAGCATGGCTCCGAGAACGGCAAACCGATGGCGCGGGGCTTGATCACCGTGGCCGACGTGCTGCGCGCGCACGGATACGAGACCGTTGCCTTCACCTCATCCACCACCACCCGCTCGATCAACAGCGGTCTGCAGCAAGGCTTCGAGCGCTATGTTGATTCACTCGTGCCCTGGGCCGAGTTCTTCGGCCGCGACGAGTTTCAACACCTGATCTTCTTTTATCTGGCCGGCATTCTGGGTCACAACCAAATCCCCGGCGCGGTGGTCAGCGACCGGGCCCTGCACTGGCTCGAGCGGCGCTCGGACCGGCCGTTCTTCGCCTGGCTGCATTACTTCGACCCGCACCTGCCTTACGGGGCTCCACCGCCGTTCGGTGGCAACTATCAGGGAAAAATAAACGACGGACTGCCCATGGCCCTGGAGCGCCAACGCTACGCCGAGGACATCGCCTACACTGATTTTGAGTTCGGGCGCTTCATCGCCGCGCTGCGCGAAAAAGGGCTGTACGACGACACGCTGATCATCGTGGCTTCGGACCACGGCGAGGCTTTCGGCGAGCGGCACGGCGATGTCGTCGAAACGTCGCACGGACACTATCTGTACGACACCACGCAGCACGTTCCGCTGATCGTAAAGCCCGCTGGCGCACGGCTGCCGGCGCGCCGCGTGGCGGAGCAGGTCGAGCTAACCGACGTCGCCCCGACCATTCTGGACTTGCTGAAGATCGATGTCCCCAACGCCTTTCGCGGCAAGCCCCTGACCGAGCTGCTCGCCGGCCGCCCATTCTCGTACGCCGGCCGTGACGCCTACGCGTTCAACGTGATCGACGTGATTCCGCCCGGGGCCCCTCGACACCAGGTCTCGTTCGTCCAGCAGTTGGCCGTGCGCTCGCCGGAGTGGAAGTTCATCGCGCGGCCGCGGCTGGCCGAGGAGGAGCTGTATAATCTGCGCGACGATCCGCGCGAGCGGAACGATCTGGTTGGCGCGTATCCGGAGATTTCCGCCGAGTGCCGAACGCGAATCATCCCCTTCTGGGATTCACAACGCGACGCCACGCAGGATCCGCGACAGCGGCTGGCGCCCGCGCTGGTCCGCGAACTCCAGGCCCTCGGCTACATGGGCGGGGCCGACGAAGATGAGCCCAACGACACCGAGGACTAGCCTGGGGCAGGCCGAGAGAAGAGACACGCGGTATGAGCCAGTCGCTTGCCGAACGAATCGGTAGTGAATTGCTGCCGAATGTGCGCCGCCCGGCGCAGTACATCGGCGGCGAGGTCAACCAGCTCGTTCGCCCCGGCGATTGGCAGAAGGCCAACCTCCGGGTCGTCATCGCCTTCCCCGACACGTATACGATCGGGATGTCACATCTCGGCTGCCAGATTCTCTACTGGCTTTGCAACCACACGCCCGGCGTCTGTGCCGAACGGACCTTCGCGCCGTGGGTTGACGCCGAGCAGATCATGCGCCAACGCCAGATTCCACTATTCACTTGGGATACCCGGCAGCCGGTCGCCGCGGCCGACATTCTGGCGATCTCACTGCAGTACGAGTTGTGCTTCACGACCGTGCTGAACCTGCTCGACCTCGCGGGCATCCCCCTCCGCGCCGCCGAGCGCACCGACGACCATCCGCTCGTTGTGGTCGGCGGGCCGCAGGCTGACAACCCCGAGCCGCTGGCGGAGTTCATCGACCTGGTCGTGATCGGCGACGGCGAGCATAGCCTGGCCGCCATCCTCGATGCCTGCAAGGAATACAAGCACGACGGCGTGCCGCGCCGTGAGATGATCCTACTGCTGGCCCGGCGGTTTCCGTGGATCTACGCACCGAACCTCTACGACGTCCGCTATCACCCCGATGGCACGATCGCCGAACTCGCTCCAAAGGTCGACGGGCTTCCTCGAGAAATCACGCGCTGCACGACGCCGGACTTCGAAGACGTAGCGCTCCCGCTGCGCCCGCTGGTGCCGTGGGTCGAAACGGTGCACGACCGGATCGCGATCGAGATCATGCGTGGCTGCCCGCAGCTCTGCCGCTTCTGCCACGCCGGATGCACCAAGCGCCCCCTGCGCTATCGCAGCGTCAGCCGCATCGTCGACGTCGCGGAACAGGCGTATCGCGCGACCGGGCACCACGAAATCGGCTTGCTCTCGCTCTCGACGGCTGACTATCCACACCTGCGCGAGTTGGCTGACCGCCTGAACGAGCGTTTCGCGCCGCGGATGGTGGGTCTGAGCTTCCCGTCCCTGCGTATCGACAAAATGCTCCAAGACATCCCCTGGATGAGCAACAACGTGCGTAAGGGCGGGATCACCATCGCGGTCGAGGCCGCCCGCGACGACCTTCGCCGCGCGATCCGCAAGAAGATCACCGACGGCGACCTGATCGAAGGCGTTCGCGAGATCTACCAGGCCGGCTGGAAACGCGTCAAGCTCTACTTCATGGCGGGCTTTCCCGGCGAGTGCGATGAGGACATCGAAGGCATCTGGGACTTGAGCCTGGCGGTCAGCAAGGAGCGGCAGAAGCTCGGGCAGGCGCCGGCCAGCGTTACCACGTCGGTCGGCTGGCTGGTGCCCAAGCCGTTTACGCCCCTGCAGTGGGCCGCCCAGCCGCGGAAGGAGTACTTCCTCGAAGTTCGTCGTCGACTGATGGAACTCAAGCACAGCCGCCGCTCGGCGGTCCGAATCCACACGCACCGCGTCGAGATGTCGATCCTCGAAGCGGTCATGGCCCGCGGCGACCGCCGCCTGGGACCGGTCATTCACGAGGCCTGGAAGCGTGGGGCGCGTTTCGACGGCTGGTCCGAAATGTTCGATGACTCAATCTGGCAAGACGCCTACGCCGCCACCGGGGTTGATCCGGCGTGGTACGCCCACCGCGAGCGCAGCCTCGACGAAGTGTTACCCTGGGATCACATCCACCTGCACGTCGGGCGTGAGTTCCTGGAGCGAGGCTACAACGACTTTCGTCAGCGAATCACCGCGCGGGCGTAGCGTTTCGGACTGCTGGGAGTCGTGGCAACCGCGGGTCGAGTAGCCGGTCACCAACCCGACCGTCGCGTACCGACAACTCCCGCGCCAATAGAAAATCTGCCGAACCTCCGGCGGGCCTTCTCGAAGCGCTCAACAGAACTCACTGGGGGACCGGCCTCTGGCCGGTCAAACGACAGGCCAGAGGCCTGTCCCACATGGTATTGACAGGTACTCTTATTCCCTCGGCCGCAGACTGCGTGTTTGCGCCGCTACTCGCACACCGTGCCGTAAACTGACAGCAGCGTGGCAAGATCGGCTAGATCGACGTCACCGTCCTCGTCCAGGTCACCGTCTTCGTACGTCGCGCCGCCGGTTACGCCGTAGTTGCTGAGCAACTGCGCCAGGTCGGCCAGGTCGACGTCATCATCGCCGTCCAGGTCGCCCAAGCACGGGTTTGGATCTTCGCAGATCAGCCGGCTGACCATGAAAGCATCGACGCCGGCCTCCACCACCGACCCTTCGTTTAGGTCGGACGCCTCGAAGCGGACCTTTACTTGTGCGCTCGGCGTGACGAAGTCGCCGACCGCGAATGAGTGCAAATTCCAACCGGCTGCGCTCGCCGGCCCGACGGTCTCAGCCAGCACCCAGTTCGACCCGCCGTTGTTCGACACGTAGGTCTTGAACAGATCGTTATGCGGGTCGCCGCCGAAGTTGTTCGTGTACCACAGGGCATACGTTATGTCAGCGTCACCGTCGCTGAGGTCGATCACCGGTGACATGAGATAAACGTATCCACCATCGATGTCCGAATCCCCGGAGGCGTTGCCGGTCAGGTAGCACTGCCCCGACCCGTCGTAGTCCGTCTCCGGATCGCCGCGCTCTCCGCCGCCAACCGGAACGCCACGCTCCCAGTGCCCGGTGCTGGCGTTGCCGCTGGCTGACCAGCCCGTATTGGTTTCGAAGTCGTCCTCCAAGAGCACGGTCTCCCCGTAAGCCGCGGTCGCCGCGTGGGCGCTCAGCGGCGCGCTGCGTGGATCGGTGAAGATCTCCCCGCCCACCGCTTCGGCACTGACGTAGTAGCTGATCACGGCACCGCAGTCGGCACCTGGGAAGACGGCTTCATAGGCGTTCTCGCCCAGCACGTTCATCGCGACCGTTTCCCAACCGGCGCCGACGTCGTAGTGCAGCATACCGGTTCCGGGCTCCGGAACGCCGTCGCCGACACCGGTGACGTTGACCTGCACGCGTGTCCCGCCGCTGGGGGCGATGAATACCGGCTGCCCGTCGGGATAATCGAACACCAGCGCGTTCACTGGCACGTCCACACCGGCCGCGTCAACCAGGTAGCCACAGACCGACCTGGTCATGCGGACGGCGTACGGGTAGTTGATGTTGCTCGCGTTGTCGACGCTGTCTTGCGAGGTGTGGTAGTAGGGGTTGTTCCAGACCTCACCCTCGATCAACAGGCAGGCCTGGTAGCCGGCGGCGTCAAAAGGAGCGTGATCGCTCTGCCCGTTCCAACCTCCGTCGGTCGAGGAAAGCAGGACACCCAGGTACTCGCCGTACTCGCTGATCGCCGCGCGCAACGCATTCTTGAGCGGCAACGCGGGGTTGTCGCGACCATAGATCAGGGCGTGGTTGGTCCCCGGGTCGTAGGCCACCATATCGGCCTGGACCATCGCCAGGATATCGTCGCCGGCGTGGTCGTCGACATAAGCGTAGGCGCCGTACAGACCCTGCTCTTCGCGCGTAAAGGCCACGAATCGAATCGTGTAGTCGGAGTCGTACTGCGTGAGGACGCGCGCGCAGTCCAACACCAATGCCACCCCGCTGGCGTTGTCATCGGCCCCGGGATTACCGACCGAATCGTAGTGCGAGCCCAGCACGAATTCCTGCTCGGGATAGAGCACACCGAGCTTGGTGCCCACCACGTTGTAATAGTAGGTCCCGCTGTAATAAACGGGCTCGAGCGTGACCGTCAGCCCGTAGGCTTCGAAGTGCGCCGCAATGTTGTCACGGGCCAGATCGTGATGGGCCCCACCCACGCCCCGGTCATGTCCGCTGTGCGTATAAAGAATCCCGTACTCGCTCAGCGCGTCACCCAGGAAGTAGCGATAGCTGGCGTCCGTAATCTCGTCGGCCGCGGCCTGGCCGGCGTCCGACGCGACGGTGGCCGAGACCACCAGAATACTCAGACCCACCGCCAGTACCCGTCCGACTCTCCTCAACACCTGCTCTGCGTGCACAGCATTCACCTCCTGACGCCGCCGGTCGCGCAATTCACATGCAACGGCGCGCCTGCGTCTGACCCGAAAGAAAACCGCATTCCCCACACTGCCTCCAATTCTCCAGTCTAGCGAAGTGCCCGCCCCGGTTGCAAGCCCGCCGGCCTGGGCCTCCAGAAACGGGGTGCATGACACATTTGGCGGGCTGGGGCAGCGCTACGGCTTTCGGCCGCAATCAAAGGGTGGCACAGGCGTCTCGCCTGTGGAGGATACCGCCCGGGAACCACACAGGCGGGAGCCTGTGCCACCCTGACAAGGGTAATTTTTTCGCCAGCCACAAAGAAAACAGACCTTTGCAGTGCAGAGTGGGCACCGCTCGCCGATCGGGCTGGGCTGTGCCGCGTTGTGGCAGAAGTTGAGCCGGAGCAGCCGGGTCCGCGTCGCGTTCGAAGCCCGGCGCACGGCGGTCTTCAACTCACGTTCATGGCAGATCGACCCGCGGACAAAAATAAGGCTCATCCGGCTTTTCCGGGAAACTCGAACCGCCAAGGCGCCAAGTCGCCAAGGATCTTGGGTTGTGCCATGCGTTCGGCGAGGGCTACTGGAACGCTGGTCGATTGCCCCGGCAGCGTCTCCGGGTCCGGAAGTACCGGTCTGCTGGTAACGCCCGGAATCGATCTCCTCCCATGATTGTCTCGTTCTTCTTGGCGCCTTGGCGTCCTGGCGGTTCCCGGAAATCCCGGATGAACCAAAAAAAAGAGCGCCGCGCGAACCCTGTCCCGCGGCGCCCGGTTACTCTTGATGGTGATGAGGCGTCGCTATGGACAAGCTGTCCCATAGACCGACAGCAACCCGGACAGGTCGGTCAAGTCCACGTCGCCGTCGCCGTCGAGATCGCCATCTTCGTACGTCGCACCTTGGCTCGTGCCGTAGTTCGACAGCAGTTGCCCGAGGTCGGTCAAGTCCACGTCGTTATCGCCGTCGAGGTCCCCGTTGCAGTACACCAGCACGCCGGCCTGATCCACCAGAAAGCCGACGATCGAGCGGGTCATCCGGACGGCGTAGGCGTAGTCGATGTAGCCGGGCATATCGACGTTGTCATTCGCCGTGTGGTAATAGGGGTTGCCCCAGTCCTCGATCAGGATGCAGGCCTGAAACCCGGCCCACTCGAACGGGGCGTGGTCGCTGTAGTCAGACTGGCCACCGATCGCGTAGGCCAAGCCCTCTCCATATTCGGTGACGGCACTGCCCAGCGCGTACTTGAGCGGGTTGGAGGCGTTGCGCCCTTCAATGTCCGCCGAGTTGGCCCCGTTGTTGTAGGCGACCATGTCGGTGGAGATCATCCCCTGGATGTCGTCCAGGATGTGGTCTGCCACATAAGCCTGGCTGCCGATCATGTATTGCTCCTCGCGGTCGAAGGCGATGAAGCGGATCGTGTATTCCGAGTCGTACTGGGAGATGACCCGGGCGGCCTCGAGCACCAGGGCGGTGCCGCTGGCATTGTCGTCGGCGCCGGGATTGTCCACGGAGTCAAAGTGCGCCCCGATGATGTACTCCTGGTCGGGGTACGTGGTTCCAAGCTGGGTCCCCACCACGTTGTGGTAGGTGTACCCGTAGTAGGTGAACGGTTCCAACGTCACGGTCAGTCCAAAGCTCGCGAACTCGGCGGCGATGTTGTCCCGCGCCAAATCGTGCTCCGGGCCGTACCCCCGGTTGTCGCCCACGTGCGTGTACAGGATGCCCGCCACGCCCTCGTTATCACCAAGGAAGTAGCGATAGTTGGCCTCCGTAACCTGATCGGCCGCGGCCTGCCCGGCGTCCGACGCGACGGCGATCGAAACCGCGGCGACGCTGACGCTCACGGCCAATATTCGCCCAGCTCTTCTCAACACCTGTTTTCCATGCACGGCATTCACCTCCTGAAGCCTCCGGTCGCGCGAATCACTTGACGCGGCGCGCCTGCGTCTGATCCGAAAGGAAATCGCATTCTCCACACTGCCTCCAGTTCCCAGTCTAGCGAAGTGGGCGCCCCGGTTGCAACAGCGCTTACACGCTCCGTCCCATATAATCTCGGCCGAGGCCCCGCTGCGTGCGCCGCTCATCACCACGTCCGGCAATGTTGAAAGTGCACCGCACCTTGAGAGCCCGCCCAATCAGCGCCTGCTGTTCTCGGTTCTTGTCAGTGCCCAGTATGCCCAAACCCCCCGCTGCTGCGAGCGGTCTCGTTCAATTCCTCCACCTCCACCACCTCGACCTGTTCGATCTGGTTGACCACGAGCTGCGCGAAACGCATCCCGCGCTCGATCGTATACGGGGCGCGCGAACAGTTCGCCAGCACCACCTGCAACTCGCCGCGGTAGTCGGCGTCGATCGTCCCCGGAGCGTTCGGCAGCATCAGCCCGTGCCGCAGGGCCAGCCCGCTACGAGCCCGCACCTGGCCCTCGCAGCCCACCGGAATCTCCAGAAACAGGCCGGTCGGAATCAGCTTGATTTCACCCGGCGCGATCGTGATCGGCTCGTCGTTGGCCGCATACAGATCCAGCCCCGCCGAGTGCTCCGTCATGTACTTCGGCAGCGGCAGATCCTCGATCCCCGGCCGCCGCCGCACCTTCATCACCAGTCTCATACGCCCTCCTCGCCGCTCAGCGGCTCTAGCGCGTCTCATTTTCCATGTAGCGTCCGGGCCCCGCACCGGACGTCGACTTTTCACGTAGCGTCCGGGCCCCGCACCGGACGTTGACGTCCACGGCCGATACAGGGCTCGGCCGCTACGGGCTTTTTCTTCACGTAGCGTCCGGGCTCTGTCCCGGACGTTGCAATCCACGGCCGCTCCCGGCGGTCCGGGGCTGGCAGTATAGTCCGCAGTGAACGTCTTGACATTTTGCCCGCCGGCTCGCGAAATATCCGTAATCAGGTCGCCCGAACAGCAAGGGCTGGTTCCTCCACGGGAGTACCACATAATGAGCAGGCCCGCGCCCGAATGCGAAAACCCGAGCCCAAGCCATGACCTCGGCCCATTGACGCTGGCGGCCGCAAAGGATCGCTGGTGCTTCACGCTCACCGCCCCAACCGAGATGACGCTCGAGCTGCCCCCGGATTTTGGCCAGTTCCTGCATCAGAGGCTGGACCCGCTCTTCCAAGCCGCCCAGCAACCGACGATCGAGATGGACTTGCAGGACCTGCCCGCGATCAGCAGCCGGCACCTCGGCCTGATGCTGGCACTGCAGAAAACACTCGCCGAGCGCTGCGAACGCCTGCGGCTCACCGGCGTCAGCCCCGCCGTCCGCCGCCTGCTGGACCTGACCCGCACCAACCGGTTCTTCGACGTCGTCTGACCTCACCGCCCGCCCCGGGAGTGCCGATCTGTGGACAAGAACATCGTAACAGTCTTCGGCAGCTCGCACGCCGAACCACTGGGGCAACTGTACCAGACCGCGCTCGAGCTTGGCCGGACGATCGCCGAGCTCGGACTGACACTCTGCAACGGCGGCTACGGCGGAACGATGGCCGCCGCCGCCCGAGGAGCCGTTGAAGCCGGTGGGCACACCATCGGCGTTACCTGTACCCGGTTCGGGCGCGGCGGGCCCAACCCCCACATCCGTCAGGAAATCCCGACCTTCGACTTGTTCGACCGCCTGAAAATGCTCATCCGGCTCGGCCGAGCATACGTCGTGCTCCCCGGCGGAACCGGAACACTCGCTGAGCTGGCGTTGACCTGGGAGTTGCTCAACAAGAGCCTGCTGTACGGCGAGCGCCCCCTGATCGTGCTCGGCGATTGCTGGGACCCGGCGATCGACTGCGTGCTCGAGGCCCAGCCCGATGCCATCGCATTGCACCACGCGCCGGATGTCCCCTCAGCCCGCGTCGTGCTCGCTCGGCTAGCAATCAAATGATGTTGTTCGCCGCCCGCGTTGTCCATATCTAGTGGCTGCCATCACGACCGCACCCACTTCGTGGGCCTTGCGCCAGCGAGACGCGCCCCTGTGACGATCCGTCGTCACCAGCGGCTTGACCGTTCCCACTGGGCGCGAGTACGATGCTGAACTGGTTGGTTTTTCGCGCTCGGCAAACCCGGGGCGCGGATGTGCCTGGGTCCCGACGCAACGAGAGCTCGCCGGCTATGATCGTCGATTGTCACACCCAAACTTGGGATGCCAGCGTACAACTCGGCGAGGCCACCGAGGCAATCGTCGCTGACGCGCTCCAGGCCGATTCGGCTCGACACCTGGAAGCCGTCGATCCCGTCGATCGCGCCATTGTCCTCGGCTTCAAGAGCAAGTATCTCCACGCTGAAATCCCCAACCGCTACGTCTCCGAGTACGTCCGCCGCTACTCCTCGAAGCTCATCGGATTCGCCGGCATCGACCCGACCGACGACGACTGGCGAACCGAGTTGGCCCTCGCCCAGGAAGAACTTGGCCTCAAAGGCGTGACCATCTCACCCGGCCTGCAGAACTTTCACCCCACCGATACCCGCGCGATGGAGCTCTACCAGGAGTCGGTCCGCCGCGGAATGCCGGTGCTCTTTGAGCGCAATCATCGCAGTGCGGCGGCAAAGATGGAATACGCCCGGCCGCTGCTCCTGGATGAGGTGGCCCGCGAGTTCCCGGAGCTGCGGATCGTCGTCTCGCACCTGGGCTACCCCTGGATCCACGAGACCGTCGTCCTGCTCTCCAAACACCCCAACGTCTACGCCGACGTCGCCGGGCTCTCGCGACACCGCTGGCTCAGCTATAACGCGCTCATGCCGGCGTACGAATACGGTGTGATCGACAAGCTGTTGTTCGGCAGCGGTTTTCCGCACCGTTCACCCGCCGAGTGCATCGAGGTGCTCTATTCGCTCAACCAGATCTGCGCCGGGACGAATCTGACCGCGATCCCCCGTCAGAAGCTGCGCGGCATCGTCGAGCGTGACGCGCTGGCCTTGCTCGGCATCGAGACGCCGGCGCCCGTCGTCGAAAAGCCCCGGACCACCACGCTCGAGCATGATGATTAGCCGCAAGCCCTGCCGATTCATCGAGTTGCTTGTCGTGGCAGTCCTGTCGCCCCTGCTGCTGCTGGGCTGTGCCCGCCCGGCCGGCACGCTCGAGCTGACCTCCTACAAGGATCCCTATCTCCCGCAAACCTATCTGGTCGAGTTCGACGATTGCGCCTATTACTGCGGCCCGGGCGGCGACTACCACATCATCGGCCGCGCCACGCACGCACCCGCGGGCGATCCGAAGGGCGAAATCACCCAGCTCCTGCACGTGCACCTGTTCTGGCGCCCGCGACCCGGCAAGACCTTCGATAACCCCACCACCGTCGACGCCACCATCCGCTACGCGATCCTCACCGAGCAGGGAGCGGCGATCTACTGCGGCACCGGCTTCGCCTATGCCAGCCAGCGGCGCATGAGCGACCTGCTGGACGTCAAGGTCGAGAACGCCCGGCTCCGGCTCGAACATCAGTCCGGCGATACCCCCGACTTGATCGGCAACGCCCGCGCTATCGGAGAACTGCTGGCCGAGAACAACGCCGGCCTGGTAGTCGACCTGCGGCGAGAACTCGACCTGCGCGCCGCACCGCGTGAACCGTAGTCCCGCTGACACGCTACACGGAGAGGGATAATCAGGAGCCGCGGGCTTGAAGCCCGCGCGGCCGCTCGAATACGCCCCCCGAGACCGCGCAACACCCATGTTCGTCCTCTTGGAACACACCACCCGCGATGGCGTCCATTGGGACTTCATCATTGAGGTCCCCGGCCGCGAACTGCTGCCCACCTGGCGGTTGCTGCAAAACCCGCTGACAACCGCCGGCGACATCCCCGCCGAGCCGATCGCCGACCACCCCCCGCACTTTCTCGACTACGAAGGTCTCTTGCGTGAAGGGCGTGGCAGCGTGCTACGCCTCGATCGCGGCGCGGCAACCATCCTGAACTTCGACCCGCGTAACCTGCGCGCGGAACTGAACGGCGACCACCTGTGCGGCGAAATCAACATCACCACCGAACCAGATGGCCGCGTACGCTTCCACGCGCCAGACTGCCCCGAGCGCGCGGAAGGCGCATGAGTAGGGTCCGCCGTGCGGACCGATTCGGTGTTGGTGTGAGCACCCCTTCTCGCGTCCGCCGAGACGGGTTCTCGCGCGGGACGGGATGACGCAAGAATCTTGTCCCAGCGGACGGTCCGCATGGCGGACCCTATGGCGTTCCAGTGTCCCGCGTGCCGACCCCCACGCGACTCGACCCGAAACGCACTGCGCCGTATAAGACGATCTCTGCTTGTCGACGACAATACTGCCGCCTGGGGCGTAGCGCCTCGACGCGGCGACGGAGGATCAACCGTGCCCGACACACCCTACGACGCGTTCATTGAACGTGTGAAGGAGTTCCAGAACATGCGCGCCGTCGAAGCCCTGCTCGAATGGGACCACGAAACATACATGCCCAAGGGCGCCGCAGCCGACCGCGCTAACCAGTTGGCCGTCATCGCCGGCGTCGCGCACGAGAAGCTGACCGCCGACGAACTCGGCAGCCTGCTGATCGAGCTCGAACAGGAAGACTTCGGCGACGATTTCGCCGCCGCCACGAACGTCCGCGAGATTCGCCGCGAATACGACCGCGCGGTCAAGCTTCCCAAATCGCTGGTGCAGGACATCGCCCGGGCCACCACTCTGGCGCGAGCGGCCTGGGGCCAGGCCCGGCAGGAGTCGGACTTCTCGAAATTCGCCCCGCACCTCGAGCGCCTGCTCGACCTGAAACGCCGCGTCGCCGACCTGATCGGCTGGACCACCGAGCCGTTTGACGCACTGATGGACGAGTTCGAGCCGGGCGCCCGGGCGGCCGAGGTGCAAGATGTCTTCGACAGCGTCAAGGCGGAACTGGTGCCGCTCGTCGCCGCCATCAAGGACGCCCCGCGCCAGCCGGACAAGTCGATCCGCGAGCGCCATTGCCCGCGCGCGGCTCAGGAGTCATTCAATCGACGGATCGTCGAGGCTATGGGGCTCGATTTCAACATCGGCCGCATCGACGTTTCCACGCACCCGTTTTGCACCGGTATGTCGCCGCGCGACGTGCGCCTCACCACGCGCTTCAACGAGAACTACATGCCGATGTCACTCTTCGGCGTGATGCACGAATGCGGGCACGCGCTTTACGAGCAGGGGCTCGACGCCGCTCACACCGGCACGCCGCTGGCCCAATCCACCTCGCTCGGCATCCACGAATCGCAGTCACGCCTCTGGGAGAACCAGGTCGGCCGCGGGCGGCCGTTCTGGCGGCACTTCTATCCGCAGTTGCAGGAGGCCTTCCCGTCGTTGGCTGACGTCGCCATGGACGACTGGCATTTCGCGATCAACACGGTGGAGCCGTCGTTCATTCGCGTCGAGGCGGACGAGGTGACTTACGGTCTGCACATCATGCTGCGCTTCGATCTCGAACGAAAAATGATCCGCGACGAGATCGCGCTCAACGATATCCCCGACGCCTGGAACGCCGGCATGAAGGAGTTGCTCGGCGTCACGCCGCCGGACGACGCCCAGGGCTGCCTCCAGGACGTACACTGGAGCCTCGGCATCTTCGGCTACTTCCCGACCTACGCGCTCGGTAACCTCTACGCCGCCCAGTTCTTCGAGGCGGCCCGAAAAGCCCTGCCCGACCTGGACGAGCAGATCGCCCGCGGCGAGCTCCAGCCGCTGCGTGAGTGGCTGCGCGAGAACGTACACCGCCACGGCAAGCGCTACCGCGCCAACGACCTGGTCAAGCTCGTCAGCGGCCGCGACCTCTCGCCCCAGCCGTTCATCGACTACCTGAAGACAAAGTTCAAACCCCTCTACGGCCTGGCCTGACAGTGTAGCGGCCGGGCCCCGCACCGGCCGAACCGTAGCGTCGGGTCTCCGTGCCCAACGAATGTTGCTGACAATGTAGCGGCCGGGCCCCGCACCGGCCGAACCGTAGCGTTGGGTCTCCGTGCCCAACGAATGTGGCGGCCGGAACACGGCTGACACAGCCGTGCCACGCGGCGCAGCAGCCAAGCACGACCGCTGGTGCGAGATTCCCATCCCGCACCCTCACTATCGAGACTCCATTCCCACGCCTGACGATTACTCCACGCTGATCACTTCCTTGACTTCCGGAACGTGTTCACGCAGCGCGCGCTCGACTCCCATCTTGAGCGTCACCGCTGCGTGTGGGCAGCCGGTGCAGGCCCCGGACAGCCGAACCGTCACGACTCCGTCGTCCTTCACATCGACCAGTTCAATGTTGCCGCCGTCGTTCTGTATGTACGGGCGGATGCCATCGATCACCTTCGTGACCCGTTCGTGCAGATCGGAATTCTGCTGGGGTGCATCAGTCATGATTCTCTCGTTTCGTTCCTGACATCGGACCGCCGCCCATGCGGCGATCTCACTGGGGCAGGCGGGATTCGAACCCGCACTGGAGGAATTTTAAGTCCCTTGCCTCTGCCATTGGGCTACTGCCCCGCCCATTTTCGCCACTAACTGAACATTCTATGGCCGTTCCACGTGGCCCGCACCTGCTCGGCGGGCATGGCCGTGTCGGCCGGGTATGCGGCGAGCGCGCCGCATTCGAGGTCACGGGCCGGTGTCCAAGGCGGTTCCGCAGCCGTTCCTTTACAATACGCACATGACCGAACAGCACGATCGGCAAACCGCGGGCCGTCTTCATCGGGCCGGAATCGTCTCGATCGGGACTGAGCTGACGCTCGGCCAAACGCTCGACACCAACGCGGCCTGGCTGGCCCGGCAACTCGCGGCGCTCGGAATCCGTACCGAGCGGCACGTCACGGTCGCGGATGATCTGACGGCGATCCGCGACGCCCTCACGCACGCCGCCCGCGCGAGCGATCTGGTCATCGCGACCGGCGGCCTCGGCCCCACGGCCGACGATCTGACCCGCCAGGCCTTGGCCGACGCCGCGGGCGTCGAACTGCGGACCGACATGGCCAGCCTCGGTCAAATCCGCGCGTTCTTCGAGAGTCGAAAACGCGAGTTCTCCCAGCTCAACCAGGTTCAGGCCCAGATTCCGCGCACTGGCCGCGCCATCGAGAACGCCTGCGGAACCGCGCCGGGAATCTACATCGAGTTGCAGGCGACCCCCTGCTACGCATTGCCCGGCGTTCCGTTTGAGATGGAACGGATGTTCGTGCGTGACGTGCTGCCGCGCGTGCGCGCCGGGGCCGCCGGCCGCTTCCTGCGACAACGCCGACTGAATTGCTTCGGCTTGGGCGAGTCCGACGTGGGCGAACGCCTGCATGATCTGATGGTCGCGCGGCACAACCCGCAGGTCGGTACGACGGCCGAGCTAGGCGTCATCGGCGTGCGCCTCACCGCCACCGCCGACACGGCCAACGCGGCCGACGCACTGCCTGATCAAGCCGAGGCGGAGGTGCGCTCCCGGCTGGGCCGGGTCGTATTCGGCCGTGATGCCGATACGCTCGCCGCCGCCGTCGGCCGCCTTCTGACCGCCCGCGGCGAAACGCTTTGCACCGCCGAGTCCTGCACCGGCGGTCTGATCGCAAAGATGCTCACCGACACGCCCGGGAGCAGTGCGTATTTTCTGGGTGGGACCGTCGCGTACGCCAATGAGGTCAAGCGGAAACTGCTCGACGTGTCCGCGGACGTCTTGGAAGAGTTCGGAGCCGTCAGCAGCCCGGTCGCCCAGGCGATGGCCGTCGGCGCCCGAAGCGCTTTTGGCACAACGTATGCTCTGGCCGTCACCGGCATCGCCGGCCCCACGGCACCTGAAACCGATAAGCCGGTCGGCTTGGTCTGCTTTGCCTTGGCGACCCCCAACGGCGTAACCACCCGCGAGATCCAATTCGGGAGCGACTCCCCGCGCGATGTCATTCGAGCCTACGCCGCCCACACCGCCCTGAACCTTTTGCGCGTATCGATCGTAGCTTGAATTGGCGCGTGGTGCAGGGTCGCATTGGTGTCGTGGTTTCGTCGCTGGGCGAGTCGCGGAAAAAAGTTATGCCGGAACACCTTGCGAGCCGGCCGATAATACGTAACGTGCGCCTCTCTGGCTGCGCACCACGCCCGCGACCGCCGCAACTGTGCGATCGCCGGGGTGGGCGGGGTTGCCCAATGGCCACGCGGGAGTCTAGATGATGAAAAACCTGTCGGTTTTCTTCGGGATACTGTTGCTGTTTTCGCTGTCGGTTGCCTTTTGCTCGGCTCAGGAGCAACCCGCCACCCAGCCGGCCGGACAAGCCCAAACTGACGCCGCGCTGCTGGCCGAGATCGAGCGGTACGGAGCGGCTCATCAGTATTCGTCCGCGCTGAATAAGGTCAGAGAATACCTCCAGCGTGGGCCGCAAGACATCTCCGGGCTTGCCGGCGTGCTGGGCGATCTCGCCGGGGCCGCCAACGACATGACCGTCCCGGAATTGCTCGAATTGGCCGACCTCTTTCGCCAACTGCGCCAGTACGCCCACGCCATCGGCCTGCTCACCGATGTCCTGCAGCGCGACAAGAACAACATCGATGCGCTGCGTTTGGCTGGGGATGTCGCCTGGGACATGCAAAAGGCCGAGGAGGCCGCGAAGTACTGGAACCTCGTCAAGCGCATCCAGTCCAACGACTTCGCCGCCAACTGGGGGCTTGGTCGCCTGTGGCTCCGCTCCGGCCAGCCCCGCCAGGCGATGGGCTATCTCGAGACGGCCATCACGGTCATCCCCCCCGACCGCCCTGAACTCGGCGCCGAAGTGCTGATCGCCCTGGCCCAGGCTTATGGGGGGGCTGGCGACCACAGCCGGGCGATCGACACCATCAACAAGGCCCTGGAGATCGATCGCCAGAACCTGAACGCCTGGTACGTGCTCGCCACGCTGCGGTCAAACGCCGCCGTCACCCTGGACGATTTCAACGACGCCCTGGGCGATACGTCACAACTGATCGTGCTCACCGACGCTGACATCAAAACCAACGGAATGACGCCGGCCCGTCTCCAGAGAATCTCGGAAGCCTACGACCTCAGGCTGAGCGTGCTTTGGGCTCATCGCGGGCTATTCTTCGAGCGCAACCCTGACGGCAATCCCTCCGACCGGCTCTTGCCCGGTATGGCCCAGACTGCCGCCCGAAACAATACCGCGGTGATCGACACCTGGATGAAGCGCACCGACCTGCAGCGCACCAGCCAACATTTTCGCATCCTGGAGTTCGCGCAGATCGCGGCCACTTACGAGAGCGGCGACCAGCCCGAGTTGCTCTTCCGGCTCGGCTCGCTGCAAGTCGCGACCGGGCAGTTCGATGACGCGGCCGAGACCTTTCAGCGCGTGCTGGCGCTCGACCCGACCAACGAATTGGCGCGGCAACAGCTCGACGCGCTTCAGGCCTATCAGCCCGCGTCGGCGCCAGCCGCAATACCCTGAGTCATGCGCCAGATCGATAAAGGTGGTGTCAGCGGCGAAATGGGCGCCGACCCCCGTCAGCGGTCCCGCGGTAGACCGTAAGCGAATCCCATCGCCGGCCCGTCCGCCAGACAGCAGGGACACGGGCCGGTGAACGGTCTCCGCTACGGCAACGGTCCGCGCGGGTCGAAGTCGTGTACTTCCGCCCCCGATTGGTCGGTGACTCGCCAGAGTAACTGAGGAAACGGCGGGTTGGTGTCCTCCCGCACGAAGACGTACTCGATCAACCCGCCCCGCAGAAACTCGTTGCAATCGGCATCCAACGCCCCGGTCCCCGACGGTGCGAGTACTTGAAACGGCTCCTGGAAGCCCGTGCACTCACACCCTGAATCCTGAATCTCGCTGGGTATTCGCCGGGCGGATCCCACGCCCAACTCGACCGAGCCCGCCAGCAAGTCGTTCTCGTCCACGTAGTAGAAGGCGTCCTGATTACACTCCGGGTCGCCCACCTGGAACAAATCGTTGCACGGCGCGAGTGCATGCTGGCTGATCTGGCGTGCATCGCCCTCGCCCGTGCCCGGGTTTTGGAAGTAGATCCGGTCGGGAACCGGCACCGACGCGCCCCCACTGGTGAAGAAGTTGTCGAACGTGGCGTTGGTGCCCTGCGCCGGCCCGATCGCGGAACCGAGCTGAGACCCGCCCGACCCGCCCCCGGAGCGAAACTGTCCGCCCAGGTGGAAATAAATCAGCGCCGGACCTTCGAGGCAGAGGTTACCGAACTCCTCTTGTTGACCCTCGGAGATGTTCCGGTATCCGAACGACGTATACAGCGCGACGTCTTCGGGACAAACGTTGCCGTCCGGATACATTTCTCCGTTGACGAACGCGACCAGCGCCAGGAAATAGTGAATGTGGGTGTCTGACGCCGAGTTGCGCATCGAAATCCGCACGAACTTCCGCGAATTCGATTCCGAGCACGGATCAACGATCGTGCGCCCGCTGGTGTCAAAGAACGAGCTTGGCGCCCCGGTTCCGCCCGTCGCGGGTGGCGCGACACTGCCGGTGTTCGGGAATGGCGGCCCGCCCAGCACGGTTTGGTAATAGGAAGCGCTGCCGCCGCCGCATCCGTTTGCCAGCAGCGAGCTGATCACCACCCCCGCGAGCAAGCACACCGCCGACCGCCCCGGCATATTGAACCGACTGAACATGTTCACACTCCGATCGAAAACAGGCGGACTTCGCCCATCAACGGTTCTCCACGGGCTCGCGCCCGCCGTTCCCGTAGCCCCTGTTCCATCTGGACTATATCCACTCCCCAGGTTTCCCACAAGGTTTCGGGTTTGCACCCGCGGCGGCTTTCGGCCAAACTGCAGTATTCGGACGCACGCACAGGATTGACCGCCATGCCAAGCGACGATACCGCTGCCGCCACCGTCTTGATTGCCGACGACAATCCCCAGATCCTCGAGTTGCTCGAGGCCTACCTCGATCCGCTTGGGCTGCGGATCGTCACCGCCCGCGACGGGCAGGAAGCCCTCGACGCCGTCCATAAGCACCGGCCCGGCCTGATCCTGCTCGATATCATGATGCCCCGCCGCAGTGGCTTCGAAGTCTGCCGCATCCTCAAGCGGGACCCGACCTACCAGGACATCCCAATCATCATAGTCACCGCGCTGAACGAGGTCGCCGACATGGAACGGGCGCGTGAGTCCGGGGCCGACCACTACCTCAGCAAGCCGGTCAACAAGCTCGAATTGCTCGACCGCGTACGCGAGTTGCTGAAGCTCGGCGATCCCACGCCACCGGCGCCCGCCGAAGATTGAACGCCGTCGATCGCGTGCGCCGGCCGCCGGCCTCTGACGGCGGTGTTCGCCAGAGCACTTTTCGTGTTTCCCCAGCGGCCGAGCCCCGCATCGTTCGAGGCTACGAACGTCCGGTACGGGGCCCGGA
>SDBT01006766.1_pt1 | contig 18951 bp, 24 predicted proteins | sample 2277101 | NCBI WGS metagenome assembly SDBT01 (sample SAMN10404973, study PRJNA504765) | marine sediment metagenome | isolation source: marine sediment core GS10_PC15, 103 cmbsf | place: Arctic Ocean: Southern Knipovich Ridge | collected 2010 | reverse complement strand
CTTTCACTAACCCTCTTCATCTCCATTTCACCTACGTCTCCTTTTCTGGTTGCAGACAATGAGGGCAGTACACCTCCCCATCAAATACCTGCCACCCTTCCGGTAGCGGCTCTGCTAGATGCATGTGCTCACCGGACTTGCACACCAGCATATCTACTCTAACGGTATTCCAGCACTTGATACACTTGATCGTTACCACCAGCTTCTCCTTTCGTGGTGTCATCTGCACCTGCCCACAACACTGCGTTATGAGCACGTGGGGTGACACCACTGCCACCCCTGCGCCTACTGTACCCAGTAGCTCAGCCTGTACTCTTCTTTCGTTGCCCACTCCACCCTCCGACTTGTGCCTGTACTGCTCGACTATGTAGGCTACCTCCAACCAGCGCCACTCGACTCCCAGCCTCTTAGGTAGTACGAGGAAGCAGCGTCGGACGCGGGTATCGTATAGACTAGGCCTCCGTGCGACACACGCCACACCACATGCACACAAACCGCATGGGGGTACGATTCGTGTGCATGTGGGGTGGCGGGTACCACCCCTATTTTATTGTTGTGCACACGCAAAATGAGGTACGTGGGCATTTGCACTACCGTTGTCAAATCTGACCACGTATATCGGATCGACAGGGTTGTCACTTTCGTACCTGAACCCCACAATTGTACCCCACATACCGATAATGAACACGCGTTTCCCATCGGGTAACGGCTGTTTTGGCGTGTACATGTCCGCGATCACGGCACGTAACACGTCACGTTGATGTCGTTCGGTATCCACATTCACCTCCAATTATTGGTTACATCCCGTGTCAATGTCCATGTATGTTTCCGTTGCAACGCCTTCCATTTCGTCGCGCATGAACAACATTGATTGGAATGCTTCTCGCACCCATGCCGTGTCGAATTTCATGTACGCACGTTCGCGTCGGGTATATCGGAACAAATGGTATACACATTCGAAAACCATACCGCGGTCCGGCAATGGTATGATGGACAATGTTGCACACCGTTCCCGGAAATTCATCACCATCATCTGCGGTTGTTGCACACGTTTCGCGGTGGCAACACACGTTTCGCACACCCGCACGCGTTTTTGGTTGCGTGGGTCAATTTCGATCCACGTTTCCGTTTCCGGATATCGTACACCGCATTTGACACACATGTACGTATTTGGAACACGGTCCAATTTGGTACGCATACGGATTGGTACATGTACGTGTTGCATTTTCATCACAATACCCCCATTTGATGTGTACGTTCACGTATACCCGTGAACACACGGGTGCACATATACCCCATGGCATATGTGCACACCGTTTGGTCACGTGTTGTTACGCGTCGTCGCGTTCGTTTTGTTTGCGTGCAGTTTCCGCGTACATGTCATCGTAAAAACCCGCCGCATGGCGTTCCGCGATAATGACATCAATATATTCCAACGGGTCCGACATTGACACGTGTCCCGATTCGCAAAACGGACAATGTATGGGCGCACGTGTCGATATGTCATGATGGTCAAAAAAGTCCATACCACACGATACGCACCACATGCGTTCGATTGCGCGTTCATCATGGTCGGCCAGTCCGTATTGTTTCGGGTGTACGTATATTGTTTGTACCGCGTTACGCACAAACGGTGCCGGTGCACGTTTTTCGTGCACGTCACGCACATGGTCCAACACCGCACGTTTTTTGTCGTCCATGTCCACCATGCGTGCCGTGCCCAAATGTGGATGTGTGGCCCGATTTATGATAATCATCAAATATCGGTATGTCATAACGTCCGTGGTATACGTGTTTCCAAATTCGTCCGGTGGCAATAATTTGTGCACGAAATTCGACCATGCCATTGACATTTTATCGCACGCATCGTAATGTTCCGGTGTTGGTATAAAATTGATCATATCATCGTGTTTATGTGGCATTGTCGCCATTTACCCCCATGTATTGATTCGTGTTACCGTATACAATTTGCGTACATGTACCATAATCATGATACATGTTCAATAACAACATACCATATTATACCACATATCGGCATTCGTGTCAAATTCGTAAATGTTACGTAATATAACATATATAACATATATAACATATATAACACATATAACATATATAAAAATATATAAAAATATATAAAATATATAGCATGTATATTAAACGGATACAATTATACATAATATAATGATATACATAATATAATGATGCATTTGTACATTGACGTTGACACGTTCACATACACACATACACACACATACACACATACACACATACACACGTACATTAGCACGTACACATTTACATGTACCTGTTTACGGGTTATGGGTTGTAACACGAATGTACAAACACGTCATTATATTTATTATATATATGTATTTATTATATTGATATATTTTATGCATGTACACATACACAAACCGAGCCCGTACCACATGGCGCACACGTGTTCGAAGCCTGCGTGTATGGTCGGTAATATAAGCATGTATCACCAATCCGCCCTGTGTCCCGTGGCGGGCATGTTGACATAACGTGGTCCCGTGCGGCAAAACAAAACACGTACACATAATGTGTACGTGTTCATACCATGTATGCAATTCCCATTATTTACACAACACGCATAATATGCCCACACACCCATATGGGCAACGCGCACCGAATGTCGAACATGACCAAAAACATGCCGTACCGACGTTGTGTTCCAACATTGACAATTGTACCATACCGGCCATTACAACACACACGCATACCCAATTTGAACGTTACCACAATTTCCTCCATGTTCGGGAATTGCATACATGGTACATATCCCCACGCGTTGACATTATTTGTTGTTGTTACCACGTTTGGCATATTTGGCATATTTGTTGTCCCAAACGCGTTGGTATGCGTCAATGCGTGCCGTGAACAATTTGCGTTGTTCGGGCGTCAACGTGGTATCGTCGTCGATCTTAATACGTATCCGATTGCATGATGCCGTTGTCGGTCGGACACGTTTACCGGTTTCGTACGATGCGGTAACATTTGCGACACGTTGCGCCGCGATTATCAACAACGCGTTCTGGATATCGTCGTCGGGTATTGTCCATTGTCCGGTTTCCGGTGATTTACGCGCATTGGGGAATAATGCACCCGCGCGACATACACCGGACATTTTACGTCGTGTTATGCCCGTCAATAACGCAACGTATTTCGTGGAACGCCATACGGTTTTCGGCGTGATGGTGACGGGTTTTATGTCGCCAACCGATTTTACATCAATGGTAAGTTTCATTTTACATAACCCCATTTCGTGTTGGTGTGGGGATATGTACCATGTATGCAAATTATGATGGTTGCCCATGTTTGTTAATGTGCGTTCGTGTTCGATTACATTATACCCCAAATGTGGGGCACTTGCTACAAATTAATGTCTGTCTAGACTGGGCAACTATGACTTGAGTCACAGGCACAGTACTGCCCATGTCAATATAGTTAGTCTCTAACTGCACGGATAGGTGCTACCCACGTGCGCACCGCCTGGTATTGGCTTGCATTGTACGTAGAAGTGTGGTATAATGTAGCCGTCATGAAGATACACACTGCACTGCCTGAGACTGATGTACTAGCTATAGAGCAGTCCGAGCACAAGGTGGAGATACACGGCCTTCTCTGCTCAGGTGTATCTCCAGCTCGCGTGACTGTCCTCATGCAGCAGAAATACAGTGAGGCGCTAACGATCCAGGACGTATCGCTGTTCGCTGCTGCAATACCGGAGGGCTCCTATCTGAAACCGGGCGAGCTGCAGAGGCGCGTAGGATTCATAGACGTTGAGATAGACATCTTCGGGGAGATGGCAGCCGCTCTACGCTACATGAAGTCCGAGTTGGAAGTGTCCATGATCGCCACTAGAGTTACCAACGGCGACGGTACTACGATGCAGGACACACGCAAGCTGATGAACCAGTACTGGCGTATGCTGAGTCAGTACGGAGAGCTTCAGAAGGAGATGGGTATAGTCGTCCCTGCCTCTCCCGAACCAGCGCCACCGCCGGAGACTAAGTTACCTTCCCTGCGCGAGATCATGACGCCTACAGTAAATATAGCAGTCGCTATAGTCCCGCCAAGGCCGGAGGCACTACAGCCAGAAATCATAGACGTGACAGTCAAAACCGATGCGATTATCACAGACGGATCTTGAACTCATACGGGACGCACTTCTGCGGAACTTCAGTGTGGAGAAACTCGAGGAGAGTGGATGGCTGGACAGCCCGCCAGATGCGAACCTCAGGAGGCAGCTGGGAGAGATCGACCAGCGCTTCTTCGCACAGTTCTATCTGAATCTGCACTTTACCAAACCATTTGCCACTATGCACCTGGCCCTTTTCGCACGTGTGAAGAGAATGTTCGCGACACAGGGCCGAGTCAACGCAGTGGCCGCCTGCCCTAGAGGACATGGGAAGACTACTATCGTAACGCTGGCCGTCCCGCTACACAAGACACTCTATCAACAGAGACGGCATATTCTAATCATCTCTGACTCCTTCGACCAGGCCAAAGAGCAGCTCGCTACTGTGAAAGACGAGCTAGAAAACAACCCACGTATACTGGAAGACTTCGGCTCGTTGAAAGGCCCCAAATGGCAAGCAGCAGAGATAGAGACGACCACAGGCGTTAAGCTAGTAGCTCTAGGCGCACGTATGAAGATACGTGGTAGGAAGTACCGACAACACCGCCCCGACATGATGGTAGTTGACGACATAGAGAACCTGATAGCAGTGCAGTCAGCACTGCGTCGTGACGCTCTGAACGCATGGTTCACGCGATCTGTCATGCGTGCGGGAGGCGACGACGCGAAGGTTCTGGTGGTAGGTAACTTCCTGCACCACGATTGCCTTCTGGCACGACTGGTCGCCAACCCCATGTTCGGTAGTCTGCTATTCCGAGCTCTAGAGACCTGGCCAGACCGTATGGATCTCTGGGACGAATGGAAGGAGCTCATCACTGACCTTTCCCTGCCCGACAAGGAGGAGGTAGCTAAGCAGTTCTTCCTAGCCCGCAAAGAGGAGATGCTAGCTGGAGCTAGACCCACCTGGCCAGAAGCGTTTCCAGTGTACGACTTAATGGTGATGCGAGTGTCTGAGGGAGAGGCGTCCTTCAGTATGGAGCTACAGAACGAACCAACTGACCCATCGAAGGCGCTGTTCAAGGACGTTAAGACGTACCGGTCGGAGTACCGTGTACCACAGGGAGCGCCAAGCACAGAGGGGGAGGTATGGTTAGTACCGTCCCACACTGGAATAGCCGTTCCACTGAGCGCCTGTGCAATATTCGGCTTCACAGACCCCTCGATGGGGAAGACGCTATCGTCCGACTACGCAGCCATAGCTCTGATAGCGAAGGCACCTACCAACCAGCTGTTCTCTCTGGTGTCGGACTGCCGTAGGCGCCCTCCTGCTATCATCATGCGAGCCCAGACCAAATGGGCCAAGGAGTATCCCATACTCCGCTGGGGTATCGAGAGCAACGCGTTTCAGGCTCTGTACGCCACGGAGAGTGCTAGAGTAGCCATGGAAGAGGCAACGTATTTGCCTATCCGTGCAGTTAACCAGATCTCCAACAAGGCCCTCCGGCTGCAATCGCTGGAGCCAGACTTCACAAACGGCTACTTGTTGGTTCCAGAGACAGGGCAGGAGCTGCTAAAGAAACAGCTCCTTGAATATCCTATGGGCGCACACGATGACGCCCTAGATGCTCTCGAAGGAGCTCGCTCGTTAGCGCGCGAGTGGGTACCCCTTAAGAGCACCGAGGTAGTGCAGGGAGCCGTTCACTCTTTTGCTGAGTCCCAGGGGGTACACTCGCGCCGAGTCGCAAGTACCGATCCTTGGGCCGAGTATGACCGGCTGGTGAGAGCCGCGATACTCGAAGAGCGTGAACGCCTTGAAGGCATCCTAACCGGCCAGGATCTCGAAGAGGCTCTAGCAGACCTGCCCTTAGAAGCTGAAGCGCCGGAAATCTTTGTACCACAGATGTATGTATAGCCACAGGGGGAGACTGTGCAGCGAATAGACCTAGTAATACCTGTATATGGTGCGTATGACCTACTACGTGCCTGTCTAGCTTCTCTGAGGAGGCACACTGCACACAGATACAGGGCCATGCTAATCGACGACTGCAGTGCTAAGCTGCCGCACAACAGAAAACTACTTGCATACCTGATGTCCCTCTCGGAGGGAGGCATGTTCGTCCACCTGGCAAGCAAGCGCCTCGGCTTCCCCGGTAACTGCAACAGAGGCGTGGCCATGTCGGGGAGTGACCTGTTTCTACTGCTTAACTCGGACGTTGAAGTACTACCCGGCTGGTTGACGGCTCTAGTTGCAGCCGCCGAGGACCCCGCTGTGGGTGTCGTGGGCGCGCGACTGCTCTTCCCACCAACACGAGACGCGCAGTTCGCGGGTCGCGTACAACACGCTGGAGTAGCCTTCAACGAGGATGGTGCACCCTTCCACCCGTTCCGCCTGTATCAGGCCATGGCTCCAGAAGTAACGAGGAAACTGGAGATAAACGCGGTTACTGGTGCGTGTATGTTGATACGCAGGTCGGTCTGGGACGAGCTAGGCGGTCTGAGTATGGACTTCAAAGGCGGGCAGTATGAGGACATAGACTTCTGCCTGAAGGCAAGACAGAAGGGCTACAAGGTAATCTACGAGCCGGCAGCGACTCTCTATCACTACGAACACGGGTCAGGGGAGGAGTATGTTATGGAGAGCTCGGAGAGAAATCGTGCACTTTTACTGAAGAAATGGCCGAACGTGCCCTGTGATAAGCACTTATTTGGGTTAAAAGCAGAGACTCAGACGGGAAGGGGACTGAATGATTAGTGTAATAGTGCCAATCTACAATCGCAAGGAACATCTGTACCTAACGTTGACGGCGCTTGACTGTCAGGGCTACCGGGACTTCGAGGTGATAGTAGCTGACGATGGTAGCACGGACCACCCAGAGCTTGTCGTCGCGTACTTCAGCACACTGAACGTAAAGATGATCACGCACGAGCACGACGGTTTTGGAGCCAACAAATGCAGAAACGAAGGCGCCGAACTGGCAGAGGGCAACGCACTGGTATTTCTTGACTCCGGAATCCTTCTTAATAAGCACGCCTTACAGCACTACGTTAACCTGTACGAGGGGAACGGAGACAAACTTATCGCTGGACGCTATGACTGGCTGCCGCCAATGAAGATCACGCCTGCGGACATCATAGGTAACTGGCAAGGGCTAGTAGAGGCACGTCTGCCCCACTCACGCTCATGGAACAGTATGGAATTAGAAGGCATCATAGGTGTAGATCCACGCGAGGCGAAATATCCTGGTATCTTTAACTGGCGTATAAACGGAGTAGCAGATAACTACTGTCTGGAACTGTATGGCGGGAATCTGCTGGTACCTAGAACCATCTTTGAGGAGCTAGGCGGTTTCGACGCAGAGATGACCAGACACGGTGGGGAGGACTGCGAGTTCGCGATTCGTGCACAGGAGGCAGGTTACCAGGCGGTCTTCGCAGACGAGCCTATCGGCTACCATATGTACCACACAAGAGATCAGGAAGTGAATGAACTTTCCGTAGCTGTAAACATAGCGTACATACGTGCGAAGCACGATCTGCAGAAACTTGGAATCGTAGACGGTGAGGACGAGCAGCTCCCTCTAATCAGGAAGGAACCGAATGGGGACGAGGATAGTAATAGTAATACCGACCTACAACAGAGTCAAGAACCTGGAGCTGGTGCTCCACGCGCTGAGATTGCAGACTGACCCGTTCTTTTCAGTTGTGGTATCTGACGATGGGAGTACGGACAACCCAAAGGCTCTCGTGGACGAGTACAAGTTAGATAACCAGATCCGGTTTTGCACGCAAGAGCACAAGGGCTACCGAGTAAGCCGCGTCCGGAACGCCGGCGTCAGAGTCTCAAAGAGGCAGCTCAAGGCGACGCACTACTGGTTCATAGATAGTGATGTAGTACTGAACTCGAAGGCGGTGGAGAACATCCGGCCATTCTTGGAGGAGCACCGCGACATAGTAGTGTGTGGCCGCTATGACTGGATGCCGCCCATGCACATCACACGCGAGGACTTGACGCAGCGCTGGAACCGCTTCATACGGGGAGAGCTGCCGGCTATACAAGGGCAGAGTGACAAGTTTACGGGTGGTAGGGAAGTGAAGGGGCTAAGGCGCCGTCTAGACGTACGTCAGCGCGCCGACTGGTCGGACACCACCCCGGCCCTGTGCACCGGAGCGACACTCAGCGGGAACCTTATAGTGCCCCGCGAAGCGTTTGAGGCAGTAGGCGGCTTCGACGAGAACATCGAGGGTCAGGGGCAGGACTGCGACTTCGGAAAGATGCTGCGCCGCGCAGGAGTGCAGATGATCTTCTCCGACAGGATAGTGGGCTATCATCTGTACCACTACCGCGACCTGGAGTTCTGCGCAACGAGTGCGAAGAGGACAATCCAGTACATGAAGGAGAAGTTCGGATGAGGCTAATCTTCACAGCATGTTCTGGGCGCACGGGTACAGCCTACTTAGCCAGTCTGCTCACGCTGGTTCCGGGACTCTCAGTAGCTCATGAGAGCCCGCCGGCTATTGCCATGGCTACTAATCCTCAGTGCGAGCAGTCTTTGAAGGGCGCTCTGGTGTACATGCACAGCTTCACTAACAGTAAGGCATTCGCTTTGATCTCGCACGCTTTTCTAAAGTGCCGACCGGAGTGGTGGCTAGAGCAGCATCCCGAGACTGACGTTATTGTCTTGACTCGGCCTGCTAGGGAGATCGCACTTAGTTCGTGGAAGCGATGCGCTATTCCAGACAGAACTCACCTGGGGCGTTCTACAAAGCTCAGTCCATATGCAGATGACCTAAGGTATCCAATCCGCAATCCAGAGGAGCTTCCTGATTACTCCCTGTGCTACTGGCACGCCTTGGAGATAGAAGAGCGGCAGAAGGAGATTACCGAGTTATACAAAGCAGACGGACGTACAGTACATGCTATTTCTATGAAAGAACTAGTAGATTGCCGAGGAGGGTACTTTCACAGACTTCTAGCCGCCCTGCAGCTTCCTGAGATGCCATATAATCTGTATCAGGTGATTGCTAAGTGTAAAATCAATGGGACTAGCGCTAGGAGCTCGATGGTAAGTGCTAACCTACCGAACATTTATAAGTTTGAAGATGTTGTGACAGAAAGGCATATAGAATGAAACTTGACATAGGAAGTGGGGACCGTGGGCGACAGGAGGCGGCGTATCTACATCTAGACAAGTACGACTTCACAGCAGCTTATCCAGAGGGCAAGTTCTTGCAGCATGATGTGAAGGATCCCCTACCCTTCGAGGACGGAACCATTGACGCGATCTGGTGCCATCATATGCTGGAGCACTTACAGCAGCGCCACCCAGATTCTACTAGAGATATTGACTACGAGATCTGGACGCTCAACGAGTTCCACAGGGTGCTGAAAGTAGGCGGAGAAGCTCACGTCATAGTCCCGTGGTTCCAGCACCCAAACAACCGCCGCTGTCCCGCACACTACCGTACATACGATCAGTGGAGCTTTGAGTGGTACACCTACACCTTCGTGGATATGCCTGGGGAAGTAGCTGAGAATAAGCGCCACGGACTCTGGAGTTGCAAGAAGAACTGCGTACACGATAACACTCACATCTATGCAATCCTGATCAAACTGGACGAGTACCCATGACGGGCACTAGAGAATTTGTGAAGTGGCTTCGTGAGGAGAAGGAAATCTACCTGTGTCGGCCTACGTGGGACTGCGACGATCATTGGACGGATCTCTCAGAGGAGCACGTTGAGACGTTGGTGCAAGAGTTTGAGGCACAGAGCACATGAAACAGGATCTGACGCAGATAAAAACGGTACAGCAGCTCGACGAGGAGTGGGCACGTAACGAGATTGTCTACTACTGGGCAACTCGTCAGCACTCCCAAGCAGTGGAGCAGTACCTACTCGGTACCGTGCTGGATTTAGGGTGCGGGCCTGGCTATCTAGCTGCGCGAGTTAAGCCCAACATAGATTGGTATACTGGTTTAGATATCTCACCTAAGGCTATTTCACTAGGTAAGAAACTCTTCCCAGGAGCCGCCTTCCATGTGCATGACGTTGAGCGTGTCTCGTTGCCTTTTCAGGATCGGAGCTTTGATACAGTCGTAGCGAGTGAGTTGTTTGAACACTTGCAAACTCATAAACTGCTCCTAGGCGAAATACGCCGCGTCGCCCGCACCTATATTGTCATCACTGTCCCGATCAGTATGGGTGGAGTAGGCCACGTATGGCCTGTGTGGTCCTATCAGGACTGCATAGACAAGTTTGGCTGTTTAGGCGGCTTCATTGAAATACGAAGACACTTTGAGCCGCCGCACAAGTTCAATCTGGTGCTGATACGCGCTCGCGCTAAACCAACAAAAGGGGGCCTATTGAAATGAGCAGACCACCAAAGGAGATACCTGGCCGGCCAGTACGTAAGTCTACCATAAGAAGTAGAGGATGTCGAGGGGCGGATTGGGTGCTAGAGCTTGCCACTGAAGCAGTTCTGTTCGCACTCGCCTTTGCTATTGTAGTATTTACAGTAGTAGGGGCGTGGCAGATGTCCCCTATAGGAGGCTGTTGAAATGAGGCAACCGTGCAGAGCTGAGCAGGGTCAAGGGTGCTGCTACACAGAGAAGTGTGTGGAGTTTGTAGATCTAGGAGTGAGAGGTATGCTGATGACGGCGCCTGCCCGCTTCAGGCTAGGTTTTGTAGTAGGAGCGGGTGCAATGTTCGTTACTGGCGTGATCGTCCTCTGGTACCTAAGTGGAGGCATGGGATGAGATTCGCTAGTCTTATAGTATTGTCGTTCAATCGAAAGGAATATCTCGAGAAGAGCCTGCGATCACTGCAGCTCAACACGCGTTATCCGCACCAAATCATCGTGATGGATGACGCTAGCGACGAGGAGACCCAGCAATGGTTGTTTGCAATGATGCGAGCGGAGAAGATTTCCCACGTGTGCTTCAACTCCGGGCACAACCAGGGGATTGGTGTACAGATGAACCGCGGGATAGCTTTAGCCCGAGGGGGCATTTTACTGAAATTGGACGCCGACCTGTCGTACCACTCCGGATGGCTTACGGAAGTAGTACGCCTGTTGGATACCCACCAGCAAATTGGATGTGTAGGCCTTTTTAAGTACTGGCATGGGACGTGCAAGTTCCCAGAAGAGCTAGTCGAGACTCATCCGGACTATCATGAAGTAATCGACTTTGTAGGGAGTGCAGTATGTTTCAGGAAAGCCCTTTTGGCCGAGATTGGCCCGTGGCGGGAGGACAAGAGGTTCAGCGAGGACAAGCACTTCAAGGAGGCGGCGATTGCGGCGGGGTACCAGATGGCCCTCCCACTGGAGGACGTAGCCGTCAACTTCGGATTTGGGGAACAACACACTACTCTGATCGCTGGATACGAGAACGGAAAGCCGATCTTCGAACGTCCAGACAGTACACCGCTGCTCTTCGGGGACGTAGATCAAAGTGGCTAAGGACCGCTGTCTACTGCAGATTGCGATAGAGGTAGGACTGAGTCTGGTAGTAGTCCTCCTATGGGTATTTGCACTCTATATGTTCGTAGTGGGTTGGGGTGGTATCTGGACTAGTAGAGCTGCAGGGCCAGAGTTTACAGTGTGGGGCTACGTGACGCATGACAGTATCACGGGGCCACCTGTCCCTGGCACTGCGGTGCGCTGCAATACAAGAGTCGGTGGAGTCCAGCATGGTACTTCACCTGCGTATCCGGGCACAGACGGTTACTACGAACTGAAGTTTGAAGCGGCCGCTGAACAACTGCGGATCTATCTGGAGACACCAGAGGTCATGGAGGTCATGGGTAACAGGTCACCCCGCCCCTGTGGGCCTTGGGGGCGTGGGGTGAACCTTATAAACTGTAATATTCCACCTGGGCAGAGTGCGTACAACATTGGTCCAGTAAACTTCTTTGTTCGGTATCTGATACCGCCAACACCAACAGCAACTAGTACATCAACCAAAACGCCAACAGCCACACCAACAGTAGTATCAACAAGTACACCGAGTATTACTCCAACTGCGACTAGTACGTATACACCAAGACCGACAAGTACTCCGACAACTGTACCGACAGCTACGACGACGCCGACTGAAACGCCGTATCAGATGCCGACGGCTCCTCCAGGTGGCAGACCAACACCGGATTCTTTCCTGGCAGTCCAGCAGAGAAAGTTGGAGCAGAACGATGAGCTCCTTGCCATTCTACGCTACGTCGTCTACGTACTCACAGGGCTGGCTGCAGGCGCTGGCTACATCTCGTACAAAGGAGCGAAGTCGTGACAATAGATCTTAACACCGGAATTCTACTCGGCCTCCTAGGCGTCGTTATTGGATGTATGCAGTACGTGCATGTCAGGACCAACAACCTCTACAAGCTACACGCTAAGTTTGTCCAGGGTTGGAACGAGTGGCGCATGGACGTAGTGCAGAGACTCACTGCTATAGAGACAGCTTTAGAGATAGAGAAGGAGGCGAAGAAATGATAGAGCAGATGCCTAGTAGGCTGGGGCGCCTTCGCAGGCGGATAGCCCGTCTGCTGGCTGGAAACGACTGGCCGAAGGCATCTAGTACGACGGTGGGCGGAATTGGCGCTGAACTGTTTAGCACTCTAGCAGCTCCGTTCATGGGCACCTCTACTAAACGTATTGAAGTCTATCGGGATATGGAAGAGATGGACGACACAGTAGATGAGGTCTCTACCAGTCTGGACATCTTAGCCGACAATGCAGTAAGTGCCGTGGGAGGCTCGCAGAAGTCCTTCTGGATAGCCTACTACGACAGCGATGCCGTATCACGGGATATTAGACTGCTGATAGAGGACACTCTACAGCGTACTCGCTGGTACGAGAAGGCCTACGGGATAGCCCGTGACACACTGAAGTACGGCGACACCTTCTTACAGTACGTTATCAGCAACGACGGCAGGGTACTCCGACTGATGTGGATGCCACCTGCAACAATGGATAGGCAAGAAGATGCACAGGGCCGGCTGTACCCGAACGGGGAGGCCTTCGTACAGGTGCACCCGTCTACGCGTATCCCACTTGCCGCGTTCTACCCCTGGCAGATAGAGCACCTTCGGTGGAACCACACTGGCAGCAACATGTACGGTAGAGCTCTGGGGTTCACAGCTCGCACGTCCTGGCGCAAGTTGCAGGCGATGGAAGAAGCTCTAGTGATCAACTGGCTAACCAGAGCATTCGCCAGGCTGCTCTTCATCCTCGACGTGACGGACATGACCGAGAAGGAAGCCGTAGCGCACATACGCAACTTCAAGAACCGGCTGCTCACGCAGAAGGTAGCTAAGGGAGTAGAAGGCGTAGAGAAGCTTTCCGTAGTCAAGGATATATTCATAGGGAGGGCATACCATGAGATAGGTGGTAGAGCGCAGCAGGGCCTTGCAGATGTTAAGATACTCGATACGAGCAACTCTGGATTTACCAACCTAGAAGCCATCAACTACTATCGGGGTAAGGTGGTAATGTCGATGCGCGTTCCAAAGGCCTATCTTGGCCTGGAGAAGGACATAAATGCTAAGGCGACTCTGGAGCAGCAGGACAGGCGGTTTGCCCGTACAGTCCAGGCTGTCCAGAAACTGCTTAGTGAGGCTATCAGACATACTATCAATTTACAACTAGCTCTAAGCGGAATCCGGAAGGACTCGGTGCCCTACCTGGTTATGTGGCCGCCTACAGCTATTGGCGATGCGGTAGCCTCTGCGCAGTCCCTGCGCTTGAACGCAGTAGCGGACAAGGAACTGGTAGCCCTAGGCGTCATAGATGCAGAGTATATCGCTACACACCATCTTAACATGCCGCAGGTAGAATGGGAGGCCCTTAAGGCCAGACTAGTTGTAGTGAAGGAGACTGGAAATGCCATGGATAATAGCTAAGCAGGGGAATAAGTACTGCGTCTACAAGAAGGGGTCGGATGGCAAGCTCACTGGCAAGACTAAGGGCTGCCATTCTACCAGGAAGGAGGCGCAAGACCAGATTGCCGCACTGCACGCCAGCGTACTCGAGTCTGCTAACCTAGCATTCGAGGACATCAAAGATAGACTTCGTGCAGCACTGGAGGCGCGTTTCCCGGGAGACGCGAGCGGGTTCTCGGACGTGTACATCAGAAAGACCTGGCCAGACGAGGTTATCTACGAGCGAGCAGGAAAGTACTGGCGCCTGCCGTACACCCTAGACGACACAGGCGAGGTAACTCTGAGTACAGAGGAGGAGGTGGTAGTAGAGCAGTTCGTAGCTGTAGAGGAGCACGCTGGTGCGCAGATTATAGCCTCGAACACGAGGGCTTACAGAATTCTAGAGTCCGTAGAAGAGACGCCGGAACGCCTAGTCTTCGAAGGCTGCGTACTGATTGACGAGGTACTCAGTAGGGGCGGGAATGGGCGCTACTACTCCAAGGAGTTCAACGACAGTTGTATGGAAGCTACCAATCTCTACCTGTCAGTCGGTGGTGTAGTAACCATCTACAGCCGACACGGTAGAGCCGCAGGAGAGACTGGTAGAGCACCGTATCCTACTGGATTGCCAGTGGGTCGTCTGACCAAGCCCTTGTGGCGGAAAGGAAGCGAGATACTGTATGAGGCGATGATCACGCCTACGGCTGAAGGCAAAGATGTAATGGTCCTAATACGCGATAAGGTACTATTAGGAACGTCCCTGCGAGCTTCGCGCTACAGCAGTCGTATGCGTACCCTGGAGACCAACACATTGGTCGAAGAAATGATCAGTGCAGTGATTGTTGGTATCGATCTGTGTGACCAGGCAGGCATCGAAGGCGCAGGGGTACGTAGAGTACTGGAGGAGACACCACAGTGGAAGACTACAGAGGAAGAGGAGGAAACCATGGACTTCAGTGAATTGACCTTAGAGGAGCTGACCGCGAATAGGCAGGATCTGCTAGACGCGCATAGTAAACCTCTACTAGCTACCAAGGACGCCGAGCTCGCGATCCTGGTTGACAGCAACGCGGAGCTCAAAGGGCAACTTACAACTGCACAAGCTGCCCAGACACCGACAGCCGACGTGGGGAGACTTGCCGTTCTTGAGGCGTCTTGCGGGGGCCTCAGTAGGATCATCGCTGACAAGCTCACCGCCGAAGGCTTGGCTACAACAGAAGCCATCGGACCTCGTCTAGCTGAGATCCGAGCGGCAGCCGTACAGGAGTTGCTAGCAGAATCTGCTACTCCTGCCATTCCTGCCACCCCCGCGATGGAGTCAGCCGCTGGCCAGACGCGTGTGGCAGACACTACCCCAGGGGGCGCGCCGCCAGCCGCGGAGCCCGTAACCCGCGAGTCCTTGCTCAGGGCGCGCGTACTCTCTCTGGCTGGCAAGTAGAAACAGTGGACAGCAGTATCTAACACTAAGGAGTCGCGCAATGCCTATGGAAACAGTTACATCGCAAAGAGTTTCACCGTACCACGTTCTTGAGCCGAACAAGCCGTACGAGAGCTACCTATCCGAGAGACAGCGCTACATGGAGGCCCTGATAAACAAGTGGGACTGGCTGCTCGAGGGGACGCAGGCGCAGAACCTGAAGCCTATCCCAGAGCATCTGTGGGGCAATATGGCTCTTCTGTTCGAGAATCAGCAGCATACCCATCGGGCAGCGATGGAGGCAACACTTACCACGGACGTAGCCCTCCCGCAGAAGTTCGCGCTGCCTATCATCAGGAAAGTCTTCCCGGAGCTTATCATCAATAAGATTGCTGCCATGCAGCCGCTTCCGATGGTCTCCGGTGGTGTTGGGAAGATCTTCTATCAGGACTTCCAGAGAGAGGACGACTCAGATGAGAGTATCACCACGCCCGATAGTGACTACTCCCTGAGTGAGGAGAACGCAGTACCAAAGCGCCTCAAGATGGTGATCACTTCTGACACCGTTACGGCAATCAAGCACATCCTGGGTGCCTCCTGGTCTACAGAGGTACAGGAGGACGCACGTGGTGCTTTGGGTATCGACGTGGAGAGCGAGCTGGTGAACCAGATGGCTCTGGAGATCCTGCGCGCAATCGACCAGGTTTGTCTGGCAGAGATCCTCGTAGGGGCAGGTTCGGGAAACACGAACTGGTCCTGGACGATGGGAGCTACGTACACTACAGTCAAATCTTGGTACCAGACCCTGGGGGACGCGCTGATCGACGCTGAGGATAACATCTACGGTAACAGGTTCCGTCACGCTGACTGGATCGTTGGAGGGCGGAACTTCGTGAAGTTTATCCGCAAGATGCAGACCTTCATGCCCGCTCCAAGGCCGAAGCCTGGATCTACTCCCTTCCAGATGGGTGTGCAGCAGGTTGGTGTCATCGAAGGGTTCTGGGACGTGTACCTGACGCCCTATATGAATACCAATAGGGCGGTGATGGGCTACTACCCAGTGTCGCAGCTTGACACGGGATACATCTACTCTCCGTATATTCCTCTGGCCGCGATGCCACTGGTATACGCGGAGTATGCAGCCCACGACGACTCTACGCTACCAGGGGCGTATACGAACGTTGACAAGTGGAGTCGAAACGTTCGCACGCGCTTCGGTAAGAAAATGGTAGTAGCAAATGCCTACTCCACACTGTCCATATCCGCCTAGTATAGTGCAGAAAGGGGACTCACTATGTTAGTACGGAACAAAACTGGCGTGCGCCAGACCTACACTTCCCACGGAGTGTCACTGCCCCCTGACACATGGGTAGATGTCCCATTTGCAGTGGCAGTTGACCTCCTGGGGAGACGCGCCATAGACATACAGCACAGTCAGGCACTAGCCGACTACACCAGAGACTATCTGTACTGGCTAAGTCCATTCTCTATGGGAGACGGCTACGCTACAGCAGCAGAGAACATGATACACGCTTTGACAGCTCTGGGACGGAAGTTACATATAGCACAGTGTTGGTTTGTAATAAAAGATGGACTACAGCAGCTCACGCTGGACATGCTTGCAACTGCGCCTGCCGCGCCGGCTCTGGTCGGCCTGTGCATGGCAACGCCAGGCGAGTTCCACAAGCTGCCAACTCCTTGCAAGATAGGTCTTACGATGTACGAGACAGGCGACCCCCTGGAGATGCATCCAGAGTGGCGGCACCAGTGCAACGAGGTAGATCTGCTCATAGTCCCAAGTGCCTACTGCAAGGAAGTGTTTGCAAAGTTCGTGAAGGTTCCGATAGAGGTTGTACCTCTGGCAGTCAATCCAATCTACTATATCGGTACTACCTTTACAAGGCCCAAACGGCCTACCTTCACGTTCGTGACCCACGGAACCCTATCTGCACGGAAGTCCCCTCTTGAGCTGATAGCTTGCTTCAAGAGAGCCTTCCCAAGAGAGAAGGACGTGCGGCTGATTCTGAAAACTAGATCTGGAATGTGCGGAGCGAGTAAGGGCATGCTGCCCGACTTGAACGATAGCAGAATCCAGATTGTAGATGAAGACTACTACCCGCAGGACATGCTAGAATTCCTGAAAGCTGCAGACGCCTACGTGTTCCCGACAAAGGGCGAAGGATACGGTCTGCCGCCTAGAGAGGCGATGGCTACCGGCCTTCCCACCATATTCTCAAACAATACAGGTCTAGTGGATCTAGCTAACCACCTGGTCAACTGGCCAATTCCGTCTCCCGAGGAAGTACGTTCTCCCATAGGCGGAAAGTGGTACGCCGTAAACGAACCTCGTCTCATTGAGGCTATGCGGTGGGTCTATCAGCACCAGGCCGAGGCCAAGGCGCGCGGCATAGCTGGTGCTGAATGGTTTATACAGAATCGGGGGGCAGAGACTTCTGCGCTTCGTCTTGTAGAGGTTCTAGACGAGTTCAATCCAGGCAAGGCTCTGAGCTTGCAGAAGAAAAGGCACAGGGGCCCATCTGAGACCATACGAAATGGCGCGGCGGCTAAGCACAAGCGGTTCTTCGCCGCAGTAACGAAAGCAGTCCCGACAACCTCTGGAGTAATCCTGGATATAGGCGTCTCGCATGGCGAAGGCGTGGCGTTCGTAGAACTGACACGTAGGGGGTATCACGTAGTTGGCCTAGTCCGTCCAGCCACTAGCCGCCAAGTGCTTAAGAAGTTGATGGCTGCAGGCATAAAGAAGCCGCATCTGCTGGAGTTGCCTTTGCCAGATCTGAGCAATCTCCGGACCTCCCTACCGGTAGTTGGATGCGTGTGTCACTCAACGCTGCAGAACTACACTTCCCTAGCGGAACTACACCGTATACTTGCAGGAATGTTACACCTGTCCAAGATGTCGTTTGTCTCAGTCCCGACGGTACGCTATCCAGATGCCTTCTGTGAGGGTGCCCGCCTGTATCGGCCCGAGTACTGGCAGGATGTGCTGGCAGATTTTGCGGCGGACTTCCGCTTGTATGGAGCAGACAGGCAGTACGTCAGAATACAGCTGCTGGAAGAGGGATCCCGCAGACCGACTAAGAGACGAGGTCGGATAACCGACGGGACTTGGAGACAGGCTCGATGAAAAAAGTCGATGTGCATCTTCTGGTGAAAGATGAAGTTGAGCTCATAGAGTGGTATCTGGACCAGTTCGTCCACTGGGAGAGTCTCGGAGACATAGTAGCAGTGGACACAGGAAGTACAGATGGTACGCTAGATATCCTAAACGCGCACCCCCGCGTACGGCTGCTAGCCGCCGACCTCAACATGGACTTTGCGGCAGCCAGAAACTACGGGCTGACCTACTGTACTACAGAGTGGGTGTTGCAGTTAGACACCGATGAGCGTGCTAGTGAAGGTCTGCTTGCTTGGATTACCACGTTCGTCGAAGGCAGAGAGGCGCAGTGCTGGGAGCTCGTAGAGCTACGCAGTGAAAACCTGGTAGGTGCAGAACGGATGA
>SDBT01006765.1_pt1 | contig 18951 bp, 12 predicted proteins | sample 2277101 | NCBI WGS metagenome assembly SDBT01 (sample SAMN10404973, study PRJNA504765) | marine sediment metagenome | isolation source: marine sediment core GS10_PC15, 103 cmbsf | place: Arctic Ocean: Southern Knipovich Ridge | collected 2010 | reverse complement strand
TAAAATCATTCTTCAGATGCTGGGCAGTGGACTCGTATTGTATATGCAAGATAAAGGATTACCAAAAGCCATTGGACAAAGTGATTTTAATATGTATGTCGATTTACGTAAAAAGCTTTATATCCATTCTTTCCAATCAAATCTATTCCTGCATCTTAAGAGCGGACAAGTTATAATCAATAAGGTTGAATCGGCACTCACCACAGGTATCGGTTTGGCTGATATTCGGGCCATTACCTATGAAAATGGAGACCCCCTGCTTGATCAGGGCCGACTGTGGTACACAATTTCTGTTCGCGGACGTGCCCTGCCACATCATATTCAAGGCGTATTCAGCATGGATCCGACAGTATTTGATATCAGGTTTGAAGGAATTATTTTATTCGATCGCAATGATGGCTTACTCAGGAATGAGATTTCATCACATATTTATTACGACAGGAGACATGATATCTGGCGTGGGTTAACAACGGGTTTCAGTGCATATGCAAATCCTGAAAGTGAAAAAAAACAGCTGCTGGCCATTGAGAGTAAAAGAGATCCCCGGTTTGGTTTTTCCATTATGAGTGCTGTCCCCATTGGCATGGTAGGGGATATTGAAGACTCCCATATCTTATTTGATTCAGAAGCAGGGAAATGGCGGATGCTTACATGTGAAAATCAGGACGGTTATAAAGCTGTTTTATTGGAATCAGATCATTGGAATAAAGGCTATGAAAGGATTGCCGGTCCGGTGGAACATAATTCGACTGGAACATCCATTCAAAAAATTGGAGATCAACGTTATTGTTTTTCAGGTAGTTCGGAGCGGGAAATTTTTATTTATACTTATCCCGAACTTAAGGAAGCAGGTACCTTGAAGATGGATTTACCTCCCTGGAACGGAACATCAAGGACAAGGGTGTGGCCAAACGTTGTTCAGTTGCCGGAAGGTTACCCATTCCGATATGTTGCATTAATGATGGACAGGTTCAATTATCCGGACCTGAAAGGTCCTCATTGGTCTTATGGCGCTTTATATCTGTATCATGGCAATGATTAATATACTTTTTAATGATATGAAAGGGAAAGAGTTATTCTGCGTACTATTGATCATCCTGATGTTGAATGCGTGTAAAGATTCAGCACAAGATTATAAATCATCAAAACCAAATATTATAATTATTCTGGCAGATGATTTCGGAGTGGGAGATATCCAGGCGCACTATCCAGACAATAAGATACTTACACCTCACCTTGACAAACTTGTTCAACAGGGGATGAGCTTTACAGACGCTCACAGTGGATCAGCTGTTTGCACACCCACACGTTATGGTCTTCTTACTGGCAGATATGCCTGGCGAACACCACTGCAAGAATGGGTCATTGCTTGCTACGAACCTCCTTTAATTGAAGCAAGCCGTTTAACACTCCCAATGTATTTAAAGCAACACGGATATCAGACAGCATGTATAGGCAAATGGCATTTGGGTTTAAACTGGTCAGGTGAGCGGACAAATCGAAGAGTAGAAGCCAGAAACTCTCTCAAAGATGAGGAATGGAATTTCGAGGATCCAATTCTCGAAGGTCCTACAGAAAGAGGATTTGATTATTACTTTGGTACACATGTGCCCAATTTCCCTCCTTTCACATTTATTGAAAATGACCATGTCGTAGAGCAGCCAACAGCAAGATATAAATATGATCCTTCAGAAGGGGTGGTAATGCCCAAAGAATTTTCAGGATCACCTATGGCACCAGGATGGCGTTTCGATCAAATTCTTCCGATAATAACCAGACGGGCAGTTGATTACATTCACGAACAATCCAAACTGGATGCTCCCTTTTTTCTGTATTTCTCAATGACATCACCTCATGAACCGGTTGTTCCTTCGAAAGATTTCATAGGCAAAAGTGGTATCGCCCCGATCGCGGACTTTGTGATGGAGACCGATTGGTCAGCAGGACAGATTATCAAGGCACTGGACGATGCAGGTATTTCAGACAATACATTTGTGATCTTTACAGCAGACAATGGCCATTCACATTACACTGGTTGGGAAAGTCTGATTGATGCGGGTCACCTGCCAAGCGGACCTTATCGGGGTCATAAAGGCGATATTTGGGAAGGAGGGCACCGGGTCCCGTTTATCGTGCGATGGCCCGGAAAAGTTGCATCAGGTGAATCGAGTAATCAATTAGTTTGCCTTACAGATATCTTTACAACGTGTGCTGAAATTGTCAGCGGAGATTCACCTCCTAACAATACCGCCGAAGATAGTTTTAGCTTTCTGAGCAGCCTTATTGAAAGTGATGACACGGCATCCCGTACAAATCTCGTCAGTCATTCGGTTAATGGAGAATTTGCCTATCGAAATGGCCCCTGGAAAATTGTCTTCAAGCTCCCCGGTAATAATCTTGTCCAGTCGAGGGGGGAACCTGCGATTGTAGAACTATACAATCTTAATGAAGACATCGGCGAAGAACTCAATATGGCAGGTAATAACCATGAATTAGTTATTCAGCTCACCAGTGAGTTGAAATCAGTTGTACAGCGAGGAACAAGCCGAACCGGACCAAGCCAGTTCAATGATGTCAAAATTCGTTTCGATACTATTCAGACAGAACGATGGGCTCCTGCTGCTTACAAATAAAATACAGATTAACAAACATAGGTCGTATATAGCATATGTCGGTTGAAGCACTATATTGTATCAAACTAAATATGCCGCTGTGCAAAGCAATGAAAGTTAAGTGGATATTAATGTGGGGTGTATGTATGATTTGGATTTTAGTTGATACCAGCGCTCAGGAGGCGGTTCATCAGGTTAGCCTGAAGGATCCAGAAGTGATTGCGTCAAGTACACCAGCCCCGTTGTTCCGGGATCCGGTCTATGATGGTGCGGCTGATCCGGTACTGGTATGGAATCCTGACAGGCGCGTCTGGTGGATGTTCTATACCCAGCGCCGGGCAAAAATCGATGTGCCTGGAGTTGAATGGTGTCATGGAACTGAAATAGGGGTGGCCGAATCCAGGGACAGCGGATTTTCCTGGACTTATATCGGGACCCTGCCACTTTCCCATCCTGACAATGCCTACTCATTCTGGGCACCGGATGTAATATTTGATGACAAGGGGATATTTCATCTTTTCCCAAGTTATGTTCCCGGTGCCCCAGAAACACACCGCAATTGGGGAGGGGAACGGTATATCTTCCATTATACTTCCAAAGACCTCTGGAACTGGAAATTTCAGGAAAGGGTGCCGCTCAGTTCGGATTATTGTATCGATGCCACCCTTTTCAGGAAGCCTGACGGAAAGTGGCGCATGTGGTACAAAGATGAAGGCCATGGCGCCAAAACACTGGCTGTGGAAAGCAGTGATCTGAAAACCTGGAGTTCGGTTGAGGACCCCGAAGTGTCAAAACTGTACGGAGAGGGTCCTAAAACTTTCTGGTTCAGGGGCCACTACTGGCTGATCAAGGATCCTAACAGCGGACTGGATGTATACCGATCGTCAGACCTGGAATACTGGGTATATCAGGGTAAAATTCTGGATCAGCCGGGTACCCGGAATAGCGACGGGACTATTGGTAAACATGCCGATGTTGTTGTTTGCGGGGACCGGGCCTATATCATTTACTTTACCCATCCCTATTCGGAGAATGCGCCTGAGAGAAATGGGGTTTTACCTCTTTCAAACCGGCACACAGCTTTGCAGGCAGCAGAAATTGAGGTGATTGATGGCAGATTGGTCTGCGACAGAGATAAACCGTTCCGCATGTTCCTGCAGCCGCCCGAGGAGAAACGGCCAGTTCCGGCAAAGTAAAGTCAACACATGAATCAACACAAAAAACTATGAAACCTGGTCTGTTTATTACACTTATCGCTATTTCTATTTTAAGTACATCATGCTCTCTTAGCGAGAACGCCGAAACACAAATTGCCTGGGACACCTGGGGTGTTCCACACATTACTGCAGATAACATTGAAGACTTATTTTATGCCCAGGGTTGGGCACAAATGCAAAATCATGCCAACCTTCTAATAGAACTTTACGGAAGCTCCAGAGGAAAAGGTGCTGAATATTGGGGACAAAGTAAACTTCAAAATGACATCCTTATTCATACACTGGAATTTGGGGAACTGGCTGATGAATGGGAAAGGATGCAAGATCCTGAAACCAGTATTATTTTTGCCTCCTTCATTAAAGGAATGAATGCTTATTCAGAAGCGTATCCTGAATCCATTGACGAAAAGAATAAGGTTGTTTTACCCTTAACTACTAAAGATGTGAACATGCATGTTATGTATGTTGTCTTCACACGTTTTATTGCCGGAAGGGATCTGGGACGTGTTCAACGATGGCCGGATATGGGCTCAAACGCCTATGCAATTGCACCAAAACGTGCCGCTTCCGGGAATGCAATGCTGGTTCAGAATCCACATTTACCCTGGCAAAAAGAATTCTTGTTTTTTGAATCGCACTTAAATCTTGATGGGAAAAGCATGTATGGCAGCACCCTGGTTGGTTTTCCCGGGATCGCCATTGGTTTCAATGAAAATCTTGGCTGGAGCCACACAAATAATACGATTGACAATTCAGATATTTATGAATTAGAGCTGAAGGATGGAGCTTATGTTTTAGATGGTGAACGAAAAGAATTTGAAGCGGCATCAAAAACCATAAAAATAAAACAAGGTGATGGTACGCTGGTTGACCACCAAATTACCTTAATGAAAACTGTTCATGGCCCCGTTGTTAATAAAACCGAAGACAAAGTAATTACCTTGCGCATGGTTGGCTTAGATAGACCAGATATGGTTTTACAATGGTGGCGCATGATAAACAGTACGAGCTTTGATGAATTTGAAACTGCCTTACAAATGGCCGAAATACCCTTCTGGAATGTAATATATGCTGACAAGAAAGGTGAAATTTTCTATCTGTTCAATGGCCTGGTGCCAAAACGAAGCTCAGGTGATTGGGATTATTGGAACAGAATTATTCCGGGAGGCAAGTCCACCGATATATGGACGGAAGTACATCCCTATACCGATTTGCCAAAAGTAAGAAACCCTGCAGGCGGTTGGTTGCAGAATGCTAACGATCCGCCCTGGACAAGTACCATACCTATGACCTTAGATCCCAATGACTATCCTGCATACATGGCACCACAATATATGCCTTTCAGACCTCAACGTGCAGCCAGAATGATGATTGAAGATGAGTCCATAAGCTTTGATGAATTGGTTGAGTATAAACTATCCACACATTTAGAATTTGCAGATCGTATTTTAGATGATCTTTTTGTAGCTGTAGATGAATCCGATTCTGAAAAAGCAAAAGCAGCAAAAGTTGTGCTGGAGAATTGGGACAGAAAAGCTGATGCAGATAGTAAAGGCATGGTATTGTTCTACCATTGGGCAAGGAAATTTAAAGTATGGCAAATGTCTAACTATGCAACAGCCTGGGACATTAATAATCCAAACACAACACCCGATGGACTTTCCGATCCGGCAAGAGCGGTTCAATTGTTAGAAGCGACCGCCACTGAAATAGAAACAAAATTTGGAAGGTTGGATGTTCCATGGGGTGATTATTACAGGATCAATTATAACGGAAAAAATCTTCCGGCAAATGGCATTGATGGATCTCTGGGAGTTTTTAGAGTAGCATCGCCTGGATGGGCAGATGAAGACCATATGTATGTTGGTGGCGGCGACTCCTGGGTTGGTGTCATTGAATTTGGTGATGAAGTGCATGCTAAGGTATTGTTGAGTTATGGTAATGCCACTCAAAAAGATTCACCCCACAATGGTGACCAATTGGAACTATTCTCTAAGAAGGAATTACGCGATGCCTGGTTTACGAAAGCCGAAGTAATGGCCAATACTGCCAAAATTGAAATCCTGACCGAAAATGGATTTCAAGAAAAATAATAGAGGTATACAAAATTAAAAAATGACAAAAGATGATTTGCAAAAAAGTGATTTATTTATCCATCCCATTAATATGCTTACTATTCCCGGGATGTTCTGACCAAAAAGCGGAGTACCCGGCAGAACTTCGCCAGCTTCATCAAAATGTCTGGGATAATATCCTGGATGTTGAGGTAGATGAAGAGAATGTGGACCTGCTTCTAGAAACATTGACTGATGACGGCCGGTGGCCTGGTATTGATTACATGAGCAAGACGCGTGGTGCCTGGTCGCCGAGGAGTCACCTTACTAACCAATTAGAGATAGCCAGGGCATATCAGACAAAAGGTTCAAAATACTACCAGAAAGATGAAGTTTCAGAAAAGGTTCACCTGGCCTTAAACCATTGGCTTGAGAATGATTTTAAAAGTCCAAATTGGTGGCATCCTCAGATCGGCACACCAATGCTGATCGCACCCGTAATGGTCTTGATGGAAGCCGAACTTTCTATCGAACAGATGGATTTAGGGTATAAAATTTTAGAACGTTCTAAAATGGGAAAGACAGGCCAAAATAAGGTATGGCTTTCAGGGAACGTATTGTTTACATCTCTGTTAAAAAAGAATGTAGATACTATAAAACTGGCCAGTGAATCAATCCAGGAGGAACTTGTTGTTAGCATGAAAGAAGGTGTACAGCCAGATTGGTCGTACCATCAGCATGGACCTCAATTACAATTTGGCAATTATGGCCTGTCGTATGTAAACGATATGATAAAGTGGGTAAGCATTCTCAGGAATACAGCATTTCAGTTTGATGAAAATAAAGTGTCGATTTTAAGAGACTACATTTTAAATGGTCAACAATGGGTTACATGGAAAAATCAATTCGATATCAGCGCATGTGGCAGGCGCCTGTTTATTGATTCACCAGAGTCAAAGGCTGAAATTTTATCATCACATTTTGCCAGAATGGAAACGCTTGATCCTGAATTTGCAGATGCCTATAAAAATGCAAATCAATACGAAAATCTAAGTGGGCACAAACATTTTTGGCGCTCGGATTTCCAGGTGTGGAGAAATCCTGACTTCTATCTCTCTGTGAAAATGTGCTCTGAAAGGGTGATTGGGGCAGAATCGTGCAATTCAGAAAACATCCAGGGATATTACATGGGCGATGGGGCAACTTTTCTTTATCAGTCCGGCGAAGAATACCGGAATATTTTTCCGTTTCTTGATTGGAAAAAGATCCCTGGTACTACCACGATGCAAGATGATGAACCATTACCAGTTTTAACAGCCAGGGGTTACCGGATTGAGAGTAATTTTGTAGGCGGAGTCTCTGACGGTGAAATTGGAGTTGCTGTAATGGATTACAACAGGAACGGTTTAAAAGCCAGAAAATCCTGGTTTATGTTTGACGGAAAAATCATTTGCCTGGGAGCAGGGATATCCTCAAATACCGGACTGTCAGTTACCACAGGTGTTAATCAAACATACTTAAATGGGGAGGCTACAGTAAAAATCAACGAGCAAATATCCAGGGTGCAAGGAAGACAAACATTGAAATCACCTTCCTGGATATTACACGACAATATTGGTTATTTTTTCCCGGATGTTGGAAACCTGGTGATGCGGGCAGAGAATATTGAAGGCTCTTGGAATTGGGTGGCAAAACAATATCCGGATGAGAGGATTAAGGCAGATCTGTTTAGATTGTGGTTTGATCATGGAAAAAATCCACAAGGCAGATCCTATGAATATATTTTAATTCCCGGAGCAGATAAAGAACAACTCGAAAACCTTGAAAAGGATTTTCCTTTTGAAATCAGGAACGATAAGAACATCCAGGCAGTTTTCTCAAAAGATAGAATATTTGAAGGGATCGTTTTTTACCGGGCCGGAAAGCTTGAAGGGGACTCCGGGATTGAAGTAAATAAGCCTTGTCTAATAATGCTTAGGAAGAAACCGGAAGGATTACAGGTTTCCGTGGCTGATCCGACACAACTGGAAAAGGAAATTCAAATCACGCTTAACGGTGAATTTAAGCATGACAAGGCCAGATTTGAGAATGGTAAGACGAAAATTGCAGTTCCCATGCCTCTAGGAGAGGAAGCAGGTAAAACAATCACATTGGATTTAAAACAAAACTAAATTTGAAGGTTCCCCTGCTGACTGTTTCGGGTTGAACCAGAAAACCTTATTATTCTTTCCTGCTGGTCAGCATATTATACTGATCCAACAAGATTTGAGATATGAATAGAATATTGACATTTGTATTGGTTTTGATTTCCATAAGTACTGAACCCCATCTTGCCCAGAACGGTATTTTATCCTCTCAGCTTGGTTATGAATTAGGATATCCCATAAGAGTAATGATTAGAAGTAATCAATCCGACTATTTATCAAATGACGCAATTTTCGAGGTAGTTAATATGGAAAATGAGTCTGTAATTAATGGACAGGTAGATAAATGGGGAAAGAAATGGGAAAGTTATTGGTGGACTGCTGATCTGTCCCAATTAAAGCATCAGGGAAGATACATTGTGAAAATAAAGAATAAGGATCATGTGCTATTAAGAAGTGATACTATCGAGGTTGGAAGAAATTTACTCTGGGCACAATGTTTTCAAACAATAGCATTCGATTTTCTGCAGTCAAGATCTGAACAGGCAAGGACAGGAAAAGGATGGCGGGATTGCGGCAGCGATCTTCAGGAGTTTAGCAGCCATATGGTAGCTGTTGATGCTCTTTGTGATATACTTAAAACGAACGATAATATACTGACTCAGAATGAGAAAGAGCATATAATCGGCCAAATTTTAACAGGAAGCGAATATTTAGCTCATCTGCAGGATAAAGCGGATTCATTGGGATCTGGCATTGGCCCTGTTGTACACGAAGACAGGCAGAAAGATGTGGTTACCGGTAATGTTGTGAAAGCTTCAATGATATTTGCTAAAGTTGCTCAAATTCTCAAACAGGATGATAACCCTAAGAGCTCAGAATATCTTGACCGGGCAAAGCAAGCATTTGTTTGGATTGAGAAAAATGGCCCGATAGTCAATCAGGAAGAGCAAATATTTTTTTCAAGCGTTCACGGGGCACCTCAGGGAACTGCTCCTCCACAAAATCAGTGGATGACACGAGATTTAGTAATGATGATATCAGCAGCAGTGGAAATATTCAAAACAGGTGACCATGAATATAAGGATAAGGCCATTCGACTGGCTCAACAAGTCGTAAATCGTCAGGTACCTCAGGATAAAAGTGAAGGAGGATTTTATGGTCATTTCTATACCTATGATGATTACACTGAATATAGTAATATCAGGTTTACTGAAAAAGCAAATATTCATTGTGGCGCATGGAGCAGGGAAGGCCGGATCTATAACAAGGGGGGGCATTATCCTCATTACCTGATCCCAATGATAGAGATGATTAATTTGTGGCCAACTCACCAGGATTCAGATCTTTGGAGACAAATGCTGCATGATTTCGCGTATGGTTATTTTCTTCCTGTATCAAAAGAATCTCCATTTTTAATTCTTCCTTCCGGTTATTATAACAATGAAGGTCTCTTATACTTTAGTAGCTGGTATCATGGACATAATAATATTTATGCCTTTGCCGCTTCACTGGCTCTGGATTTCCAGAAGTATTTTCAAGATGATAGATTCACTGATATTGCAATTGGAAATATACAATGGATAGCAGGACTTAATTGTGGTCTGAAACAGGAAGGGTCTGATCATTATAATTCCATCAGTATGATAGCTGGTATTGGCAGCAGGACTGTTGAAAGCTGGACTAACATTCCCGGAACTATTATCAATGGTTTCTCAGCGAGTAAGCAATTTAAAATATACCCTCCTTCACTAAAAAAGGATTTGCCGGTTTATCTGGATGATGAAGGATACATTGCTCATAGTCTGCCTTATCTTGCAGCTTTAGCAAGATTCAGAGTGTATTGTGTTAAATGAAATGAAAAAAGACATTTTACTTCTTTTATCACTGACAATACTGTTTGGTGGTTGTACTCTAAATAAAATGGGTAAAACAAACAATTTTGAGTTTGTCAAAACGGAGTCACTCATTGCACCACCCAGGTCCATGTCCGAAAAGAATTTCACCCTGGGGGCGTATTATTCTACCCTGGTGAAAATGGATAGAGTTGATAATTTCCCTTACGATTATGCGCTTTATTTTTCCACCGATCATGCCACCGATAATGGTGGAATATGGCTATATCTCTGTAATGGTAAGCCAAGTCAGGCTGCCAACTGGGTTTCGTATGATGATGCATTGGCTTCCGGCAGATTTGATTACCTGAGTGAGAAGCCAGCCGGTAATACAATCTATACTGATACCATACGAGGTCGACAAACCGAAACACCTCATGCCAATGTAATTGATGGCAAGGTATATATGAGCTATCATAACTACCTGGACGATCTCGGTTGGCAAGCAACCATGATGGCAATATCTGATGATGGAGTGAACTACCAGCGCATTTTTGACGATGACAGGGCTATTATTCTTAAACCAGTAGAGTTTCTTGATCATACAGGATATTTTCGATGGGGAATAAACGTGTTTTCAGGAGTCGATTATAAATATGTGGGCTACTCGTTGCGAAAAGGAACTGTAGATTACCGTTCGTCCATGTGGGGCTCAAACGATGCCATTCACTGGGATGAGTTACAAATGATCAATGGCTGGAAGACAGATCAGAGTATACCAGAAGCTGACCGTTTCCTTATCTGGCACGAAATGGATCCGACGTCTGTACGTAAAATCAGGGGTAATGAATATGTGGCAATTTGCTGTGCCGGTACCAGGGCGGCCGGAAAAATGAAGCGCTTAACTGAACTTTATGAAATTTACCTTGCTCCGGATGGCTGTACACAGACAAGAATGGCACGTAAAATCATCGCAGTTGGAGGCAAAGGAAGTAATGACTCAGAAGAGTGCAGCTCGTCGGCAGTAACATTAATTGGCGATTCGTTGCACATGGTATATGTAGGAACTGCTGACGCTGGAAAAATCAATACTGTAATGGGAGCTGTTGGAGTTTTTAATGTCAATGCAATTATGACATCTGAATTGGCCGATTCTGTTCGGCAATTTCATTTCTATTCTCAAGAAGAGTACAAAAAAGAGCTACTATTATTTAAAAACTAATATTCAAAAGAAGTTACTTTTTGAATCGGATGGTCCCATAAAACTGTTAGCAAAAGCCATAGCGATTCGCGGAAAATATAAACGATAAACTGCGAACAATAATGAACTGTTGTATGCAAAATATTACATATAATGATCTAAATGAAATAAGGAAATTGCAACCTGAAGGTTGGCCGGATATAGTGCCCGAATTTGAGTTTTACGTTAGAAAAGAATTTTGTTTTCCCACAAAAGCAATATTTAATAATATAATTGTGGGAGTTGGGACATTAATTGTTTTTGATAATACAGCCTGGTTAGCACACATTATTGTAGATAAAAATCATCGAAATAGTGGTATCGGATTTCAAATCACGGAAAAACTAATAAATCACGGAAACAATAAATCAGTTAAAAGTTTTTTATTAATAGCTACTGAACTTGGTTTACCTATATATAAGGAGGCAGGTTTTAGAATTATAACAGAGTACCAATATTTTAAGAGAGATAAACATTGTAGAGATTTTCTATTATCCCCGAATATCCTACCATATGAAGGTAGTCTTGACTCAAAATTATTTGAATTAGATGAAAAAATATCAGGAGAAAATCGAAAATCACTTATTGTAGATTATTTAAAAAATACACTTGTTTACATTCAACATGGTTCTGTACTAGGATTTTACATGCCTGATCTGGGTGAAGGATTAATACTTGCCAGTACAACAGACGCAGGTCTGGAATTGATGAAAATAAAATATTCGAAAGTTAATAAAGCAGTCCTTCCTGGTGAAAACCATATTGGTTCAAACTTTTTAAAACAAAATGGATTTACACTTTCAGGCAGCAAAGGGACAAGAATGATTCTGGGACAGGAAATTGACTGGAACCCCAGGCAGATATTTAGCAGAATTGGAGGTAACTTTGGATGAAAATATGTGCACATATGGTTCTCAGGGGAGATTCGCAAAAAATCAACACCGGTAAACGTCTCTTTATTTAACCCATTATCTGTGATGTCAGCTAAAACAAAATACATAAAAGGTTATAAGCATATTCCTTATTATTCGGAAAGCTTCTCGGACGAGGAGATGATTATAAGAAGTAATTCATTTTACAAATGGCTTGATCAAAGACGCTCTGTGAGGGAGTTTTCTGATAAATCAGTTCCAAGAGAGGTATTTGAAAATATAATTAGAAGTGCTTCTACTGCTCCTTCAGGAGCTAACAAACAACCTTGGACATTCTGCGCCATTTCCAATACAGAATTAAAAACTCAAATTCGCAGAGCAGCTGAAATTGAGGAAGAAGAAAACTATGAAAATAGAATGACTGAACGCTGGAAAAAAGACCTTGAACCATTAGCAACAGATATGAATAAATCCTTTTTAGAGATTGCTCCCTGGTTGATCGCTGTTTTTAAGAAAGTATATGAATATGGAGATAACGGTGAAAAGTATAATAACTATTATGTGAATGAGTCAATTGGAATAGCTTGTGGTATGCTTATTTCTGCTATTCATAATGCTGGTTTAGTAACACTGACACACACTCCAAGTCCTATGAATTTTTTAGCAAAACTCCTTGACAGACCGGGAAACGAACGACCCTTTCTACTACTTCCAGTTGGATTTCCTAAGTTACCCACCTATGTTCCAAACATTAAAAGAAAAAAATTGGCTGAAATGACCTTTTTTTATGGATAAGACATAAAAATATGGCTAACTATTTATACACATGACCCTAAAAAACAAGAAATCATGTTTACAATTACCAAGTCTTTTCTACTGGCCGGAATTTTATTTTCCATCTCTGGATATTGTATTGCTCAAAAAAGCTGGGAGGAAATAACTTCAGTTGAGGATTTATGTGAATCCTACCCTGAGACGATGAAAAGTATGTTTGATCAGTTCAACCTTGAATATAAAGGTCTGGAAAAAGTCAAAGCAGCAAATAACAGTGGTAATCTTGTGGATGCCTGCAATTACCTGCTAGCCTATTATAAGAATGGCGATATGGCACAAGAATTGAGAAGAGAGCAACCTGCGATAACTGGAGAAACCGTAGCAGGTGCCGATACCATTTTGAAAAACGTTTTTGTTGTTCAAAATGTACGGGGGCAGGTTCCCTTGAGAGATGACGGCCATCGTGACTGGTATTATAAAGGGCCCAATAATGACAGGGAATGGGCCTGGCTTTCAAACCGTCACAGCCAGATCAAGCATGTACTAACTACCTATTTTGAAACAGGAAATCCTAAATATGCAAAATACATTGACCTGTTTTTAAGGGATTTTATTATTAAAAGCATGCCTTACCCAGGTGTTAAAAGCAGTACTTCTGTATGGAGAGGTTTAGAGGTCTCATTCAGGGGGAAAGTCTGGTCCGGCATTTTTTATGGCCTGATAAATAGTGAATATTTATCTCCTGCAACACAACTTCTGATTTTAAGCAGTTTGCCCGATCATGCCCACTATAACAGAAATTTTCATGGCGGCAATAATTGGTTGACCATGGAAATCTCAGCACTGGCAACAGTAGCCACAAATTTTCCTGAATACAAAGAATCCAATGAATGGCTGGAGTATTCCATTGAAACAATGACAGAAAGTATGAAAGGCCAGGTTTATGCCGATGGAGTACAGACTGAACTTACCTCGCATTATCACAATGTTTCATTATCTAATTTTGCTCTTTTCAAAGATATTTGTGATAATGCAAACAGAACACTCCCTGATTTTTTCAATCAGACAATTGAGGATATGTACAGCTATATCGCTCATGTAGTACGCCCCGATGGGTTTCGTATTTTAAACAATGATGGCGACCGGGGTAGTGACAGGGATCGTATTTTGAAAGGTGCGAAAAAGTTTAACCAAACCGAATGGGAATACATTATTACAAATGGTAAATCCGGAACTGAACCTTCAGATGGTCCTTCATATTTCTATCCCTGGGCAGGACAATTAATATCAAGAAGTGGATATGATGCCGATGCCCACTGGTCATTCTTTGATATTGGACCCTGGGGCAGTGGCCACCAGCATAACGACAAGTTACATATATCCATATCTGCTTACGGCAGAGATTTACTTGTTGATGCCGGGAGATTTGCCTATACAGGTGAAGTGGCCCGGAAATTCAGGCCTTATGCCCGCGGCAGTGCCGGGCATAATGTAATTTTAATAGACAGTAAAGGTCAAAAAGGCGGGCCCACTCATGCCAAAGAACCATTAGGAAACAGCCACTTTAAAATAACGAATGATTTTGATTATGCTTCAAATTCATTTGATCGTTTTATTGATGTAGATGGAGAAGTAAAACATATCAGATCTGTTTTTTATGTGCGTGGAGAATTTTGGGTTGTGGTTGACAGGATAATAACCGACAAAGCAAGAAAAATTGATGCATTATGGCATTGGCATCCGGAATGTGTGGTCGAAAGAGACAATTTAATTGTAAAAACCAATAATAAGAAAGGTAACCTGGCGGTTATCCCGGTAAGCAAGCAAGAATTTGATATAAACTTTATTAAGGGCCAGGAAGAACCTGAGATACAGGGATGGTACAGTCAAGAGTATAATATTTTTGAACCAAATACTGCAAGTTTCTATAGCACAAATATTAATGAGAACACCACTTTTGTATGGTTGCTACTACCCTCAGAAAGGAAGATGCCAAAGATAGGGGCAGAAATCATATCTGAGAATGATAATGGAGTCAAAATAGAAGTGAAGTCAAAAAAGAAGGTTTGGCAGCTTAATATTCCTTATATCAACAGTAAGGATGCGAAGTTGGTAAAGAATTAATCCCATTAGCAAATGCAGTTCGTTTTTATTATAATCATGTTTCTTGGGTTTCTCCCCAGGAATTTTGTTCAGGAAAAACCAGTTCAACTAAGAGTATTAAGTTATAATATTCATTATGGCGTCGGTATGGATTCAAAAAAAGATCTTAAGCGAATTGCTGATGTCATAAATAGATTGAACCCGGATATTGTCGGCCTGCAAGAGGTCGCTGATTCCAATATGACATCAACCATCAGCCAATTGACCGACATGATTGGTATTTTCGGAGCTTCAACAGAAAAAGAAACACCCAACCTCTATCATTTATTGGATATCCCTGTACCAATGTCTCAATTGTTTTATGGAGATGCCATACTCTCAAAATATCCTTTCCGATATTTGGGTAATCTTTCAATTCCAAGTGCAAGTAGCAGCAGATATGAAGCTATGTGCGTTGATGTGAATTTTTCCAAGAAATATGGAGAGGAGACAATTATTCGGTTTATTACAACACATTTCGATTATTTAGAAACCATTGGGTCAGAGTATGCAAGAAAGGCAGCAATTGAAGTGATTGAGGCAGCTTTTATTAATGATAGCATAGATATACCTTACATTTTGACTGGTGATTTAAACGCAACTCCCCGGTCAGCTCCACTCAAACTCCTTGAACAAAAAGGATGGGTAATAGAAGACGCTGGCAAAGAGTTAGCAACTGTTCCCTCAATATCCCCCGAAAAACAAATCGATTATGTTTTAGTACGCCCAAAAAAAAGATGGCGATTCATTGATGTATGTGTGATTGATGAAGGATTGGCATCTGATCATTGTCCCATTTTGATGACGTTGGAATTAATATCTGAAAAGTAAATCCATTTAGTACCATAAAATGCAATTGCGTATGCACATACCTTATGCCCGGTTGCCATGAAATTACATACAAGTCATATGAAAAATTTATATCCAGCTATTATTTTCACTTTTATTTTTGTCTGTTCATGTGGACAAATTGAAGAAAATGCGGCTGTTGACAGCATTTTTACCGAATGGGATAAACCAGATGTTCCTGGTTGTGCATTGGGAATTATCAAAAATGGAGAGCTAATCTACGCTAAAGGATATGGTATAGGAGATCTGGAACATGACATTGCCCTAATGCCATCCTCCGTCTTCTACCTTGGATCCGTTTCAAAGCAGTTTGTGACTTTTAGTATTTTATTACTTGAAGAAGAGGGAAAATTGAACCTGGATGATAAAATACAAAAGTTTCTGCCTGATTTCCCGGTGTATGAATCACCCCTCACTATAAGGCATTTTATACATCACACAAGTGGTGTAAGAGACTATCTGACACTTATGTATCTTATGGGAAGAAATTATCTCGACCACATTGAAGATGATGAGGTTTTTGAATTAATAAAGAGACAAAGTAGTTTAAATTTCTCTCCTGGAGAGCAATACCTGTATAGCAACTCATGTTATTTCATGCTGGCAATGATCGTAGAGAAAGCAGCAGGTCAATCAATAAAAGAATTTGCCGGCGAAAATATTTTTAAGCCGCTTGGGATGAATAATACAATGTTTTATGATGATAATACTGATATCATAAAAAATCGTGTTTTTAGCTATGCCAAAGAGGCAGATGAAGATAAATTCAATAACCTGATAATGAGATTTGATCTTGTTGGATCTGGTGGTGTGTATTCCTGCATTGAAGACCTTTTTTTATGGGATCAGAACTTTTTTAACAATAAATTGGGAAAAGGCGGGCCGGAAATTATTCAGAAAATGCATGAGGAGGGACTTTTGAATAATGGTGAAAGTAGTGACTATGCTTTTGCATTGGATATAGGAACATATAATGGACTGAAGACAGTAAGTCATGGAGGGTCTCTTGCCGGATACCGCGCTCAATTATTGAGATTTCCGGACCAGCAGTTTTCTGTTATAATACTTGCAAATCGGTCTGACGCCAATCCATCAGAAATGGCTTTTCAAATAGCAGATATATTTCTCCAGGATGAATATATTAAAGAGGATGAAGTTGAAGAAATTAAACCTGAAATATCAAAAAGTGCCCGGGAAGACGAAGAAGTTGATCTGGATATATCAGGCAATATTCTTGAAGAATGCGCTGGTAATTATTACAGTAAGGAACTGAATACAACTTATAAATTATTTGTTGAGAATGGAGTATTAAAAGTAAAGATTGGTAATTATGACCCAATGACCTTAGACGCGTACGATGAGGATCAGTTTACTGTTGTTGGAGAGGGACTTCTATTTGAATTTAGGAGAGATGTTGAGAGTATAATTGGTTTCGAACTTGATGCAGGGAGAGTAAAAAACCTAAATTTTACAAAGGAATAAATATCTCAGCTATTAATAAAAGCCATTAAATCAAGCGTTTATTCAGGACGCTAACCTGCCAGTACATCAAATAAGATATTTTTCATTCAAAATAATTCGTCGTTTTTCCTGAATTTATCGGGCTCGATGTGCCATTCCAAATTGTTGGGCGGTGTCACGGCAAGTTCTTCCGGTTTAACCAGCATTCTGAGTTGTGGAGTAAAATCGTAGGGAATGACAGATGGACGAGTCGTTCCCCCTCTGTTGACATATTCCCAGACTATCTCGCCATCAGGTTTTACCTGAAATAATCTTCCCGTGTTGTCCTCAGCTATGTAAGTGTTACCATTAGGAAGCCGTTTCTGGGTTCCCATGGTTTTACTGAAAAACTTGATGTTTGCATAACCTTTGGTTTCATATATCCAGATTATTTCTTGAGTTACCGGATTAAGCTCGATAATAAATGTCTGTCCGGTATGAGTTCTATGCCGGGTAAAAAGGCCATTGTCAAATAAGATGATATTGCCTGCCCCGGGCAGTCCCTTTTCTATCATTTCCGGTTCGTGACAATGGGCCATGCCGCCTTTATAGCTATGCGTACCCTCCCAGACAATTTTTTTAGTTTTTTTGTCGATAATGTATACTATGTTAAGGTTTCTCGCATTGAGTAAAATGTTACCGGGTCTGAACCTCTCATCACCATCATCATACCACTTGTTTTCGGGCAGTGGGGCAACCGAATTGACATGTAACCAATCACCTTCTGGAGTAGCCGGGGAGAATTTGTTCAGATCCAGATGATTATGTGCATGCCACTCCCAGACAATCTCACCTTCCAAATTAACCTCGTACAGATCGGCGCCCAACTGTTCTTCTTCACTGCCTCTTTTCCGAGGTTCCCACCAGGGTGCGATTTCTACATCATTCACCTCTTTCTGGAATTCTTCAGGTATCGGTTCATGGGCAATGAGTAGTCTGTTATTATTGGGTAGGATGCGCATATCATTTACAGAACCTATACCCTCATGCGTCCAGACCTCCTTACCATCCCAATCATACTCATAAATCGTTTTATTTGGGCCAGCATAGACCAGGTTCCCATTAGGAAGTAGCCTGCAACGCTTATTGAAAAAAGGTGGTACCTTCCATGTATGTACCACATTACCATTCATGTCGATAAGACGAATATCACCCGGGCGTTTGCCTTCCCCTTCTGCCCTGGCTTTTGCACTTGGATGATTACCAACCGCATTGTGGTCAGATATTAGAATATAGCTGCTGTAGGCCTCAGCAGGTTTATAGATTGTAGTGCCAGTAGGAAATACTGTTTGAGCGAGAACCGGATAGTTCGTGGTGACTAATACAAGCATTCCTGCTGAGATAAACATGGTTATTTTCTTGATTTTTCTCATTTACTCCTTGATTAAGATATTAATAGGTTGGCCCTTCAAATTGAATACTTCTGGTTTGTGCCCATCTTTTAGTAAAATTAAAGAAAAATACATGTTTTTAAAACCAAAATATGTCCAAAAGTATGAATGTGACAGGGCATAATATTGTATCTACAACATGCTTTGGTTCCTCGTTTTTACATTAACTTTAAAGATTGTGGTTAGAAGGTAAATCACTGTACGGTGCATATACTTGACCATTAAAACTCGAAATTCATGAAAACTTATCTGATCCTTTTGTTATGGATATTGATGCTGTTGCCTGCATGCAATGAAAAAACAAAATATGTTCAGCCTGAA
>SDBT01006764.1_pt1 | contig 18952 bp, 17 predicted proteins | sample 2277101 | NCBI WGS metagenome assembly SDBT01 (sample SAMN10404973, study PRJNA504765) | marine sediment metagenome | isolation source: marine sediment core GS10_PC15, 103 cmbsf | place: Arctic Ocean: Southern Knipovich Ridge | collected 2010 | reverse complement strand
ATATAAAACAAATTTCTATAAGAAGGCCTACGAATATAAAAATTTCAGTCCTAATCTTATAAATAGACAATTCGAATGGAAAGATAATGAGATTTATGACTTAATTATAAAATCCGAAAGACAATTAGCTCGATTAAATGCATATTCTATCTTAATACCTGATATAGATTTTTTTATTTTTATGCATGTCAGGAAAGAGGCTGGACTATCTTCCAGAATAGAGGGCACCCAAACTGAGATAAAAGAAGTTTTATTACCAAAAACCGAAATTAAGCCAGAAAAACGTGATGATTGGATAGAGGTACAAAATTACATTGTGGCAATAAATAGTGCAATTGCAGAACTAAAAAATCTTCCATTATGTATACGCTTATTGAATAAAACTCATAAAATTCTATTATCGGGAGTACGCGGTGGCAAAAGGCAGCCAGGGGAGATCAGAAATGGTCCCAATTGGATCGGTGGTTCAAATTTACAAAACGCATCTTTTATTCCCCCCGACCATTTGGAAGTTCCCGACCTTTTAAGTGATATCGAAAACTTTTGGCATAACAAAGAAATTGATGTGCCTGAATTAATAAAAATTGCAATGACACACTATCAATTTGAAACAATTCATCCTTATTTCGATGGAAATGGCAGAATTGGAAGATTACTGATCACCCTTCAATTAATTGATTATAAAATTTTAGATAAGCCAACTCTTTATATATCAGAATTTTTCGAAAAAAATAAAGGACTATATTATGATTATCTTACAATTGTGAGACAAACTAATAATATTGAACAATGGATTAAATTTTTCTTATCCGGGGTTATCGCAACAGCAGAAAAGGGGTCGGAAACATTTAAAAAAATAATTGAATTAAGAAAAATTTATGATGAAAAAGTAAGGTCCTTTGGAAGCCGGGCTGAGCGTGGAGGGAAACTACTTTTATTAATGTTTTCAAAACCTATTATAAACATAAATACTGTAGCTAAAGAATTAGGGATCCATTACAATACTGCAAAAAGATTAATGAAATTATTTTTAGATTCTAATGTGGTAAGAGTTTTAAGGGGAAATTTTAAAAACAGATATTATTTATTATGGCAATATCTTGATCTTTTCTTATAGCTTCACTACCTTGCCCGGAGTGCTGTCATCTTTAATATAATATTACCCACATTCGATTCACTCGATTATTTTGGTATAATAAATAATTGAGTGGGTACAGCCAGTACAGGCAATGATCCCACTTAAATTTTTATTAGAACAGGCTTAAAACAGATTTAGCTCACACCATTACTGTGGATCATGTGGTAACTCTGTTTTAAAATTATAAAGGGAGAATGCAATGCCTAAGAAAATATTGATGCTGCTAGAAAACGAATTCAGGGATGAAGAAGTGATCTATCCATTCTACAGGTTCATAGAAGCCGGCTATGAGGTAAAAACGGTGGGGCCGGAAGCAGGAATAGAATATAAGGGAAAATTTGGCTTCCCAATAAAATCCGACCTATCTGCCTCCGGGGCCGATACGAAAGATGTGGTTGCCATTATCATCCCGGGTGGAAATGCTCCTGACAAGATGAGGATCAATAGTGCCATGGTGGACCTTGTCAAAAAAGCATTTGATGAATGCATGGTGGTCGCCGCAATATGCCACGGCGGGTGGATGCTCGTGGAAGCCGGTATTGCAAAAGGGAAAAAAGTCACCGGATACAGGGCAATAGCTACAGACCTTAAAAATGCCGGAGGAGAATATATCGATAGAGAGGTAGTCATTGACGGAAATATTGTGACTTCCAGGATACCAGATGACCTTCCTGCTTTCTGCAGGTCGGTCCTGGAGATGATCAAGGCCTCCAGTAAATAATATTAATTTTTGACAACAATATTGATCAGTTTATTGGGGACGATTATTTTTTTGATTATTTTGGTGTTTTCCGTAAACCTTTTTACCTTTTCAGAAGAATCTGCAAGCTTTTCTATCTCTTCTGCAGGAGTATTCAGGGGCAGTTTGACCCGGTCCCTTAATTTTCCGTTTACCTGGAATATAAAGGTGACCAGCTCTTCGGCGGCTATTTCCGGGTCATAGACGGGCCACGGCACCCTGTGGATACTGCCGCTGTTTCCCATCTTCATCCATAATTCTTCTGTTATAAACGGTGCGATAGGCGAGAGAAGGATCAGTATATTTTTTATTACCTCTTCTATTAAAACAGTATTTTTTTTCCCTTCGGAGGCGGCTTCATCAAAGTATTTGGCCGTCAGGTTGACCAGTTCCATGATGGCGCTTATGGCAGTATTAAAATTAAATTTCTCCAGGACATCAACGGTCACTTTTTTTATGGTCTGGTGCAGTTTCCGGTAGACATCTTTTTCAATCCCTGTAAGGCCGCTGATATTGTTTATATTTCCGGATGGCTTTTGGCCAATCAGTTCAATGCTCGCGGCTGCAAGCTTCCAGACCCTTCCCAGGAACCTGCTGGCTCCTTCTGCCCCACTGTCATTCCAGTCTATCGGGCTGTCTGCAGGTCCGACAAAAAGAATATAGAGCCTTAAAGTATCTGCCCCGAACTTATTGTAGATCTCTGACGGGTTTACAATATTGCCCTTTGATTTAGACATCTTCTGCCCTCCCAAATTGACTACCCCGTGGGGGAAATACCTGGTGAAGGGTTCTTTAAACTTTAAGAGCCCCTTATCATACAGTACCTTGGTAAAAAACCTGGAATATATAAGATGCATGGTCGCATGTTCTATGCCCCCGATATACTGGTCGACAGGCATCAAGTGCCCTACTTCATCTTCGTCAAATGCCCTGCTGTCATCATGAGGGCTGCAGTACCTGAGGAAATACCATGAAGAGCATACAAAAGTATCCATGGTATCTGTCTCCCTTTTAGCGGGGCCGCCGCACCGGGGGCAGGCGGTATTAACAAATTCCTTGCTGCCCTCCAGCGGTGAGAATCCTTTTGGCCTGAAATCTATATCATATGGGAGTATGACCGGAAGGTCCTCCTCCGGCACGGGAACGGTGCCGCAGCTATTGCAATAAAGGATCGGGATAGGGGCACCCCAGTATCTCTGCCTGGAGATAAGCCAGTCCCGCAGCTTATAATTTACTTCGGGTTTTCCGACCCCATTCTCCTGTAGATAGGCAGTGACTTTTATTATGCCCTCTTTTGAATCCAGGCCGTCAAATCTCCCTGAATTTACCATTATTCCTTCACCTGTATATGCGCTATCCAGCCGGTCGTGGATGCTTCCATCAGGAGAAATGACCTCCCGTATCTCAATACTATATTTTTTGGCAAATTCAAAATCCCTCTCATCATGGGCCGGGACAGCCATTATGGCTCCTGTGCCGTATTCCAGCAGTATATAATTTGCAATCCATATGGGGATCTTTTCACCGTTTAGCGGATTTAGCGCATACCTGCCGGTAAAGCAGCCTACTTTTTCTATTTCTGCGGAACCCCTCTCAATATCGCTCTGCTTTGAGATCTTTTCCTTTGTCGCGGCCACTTCTTTTTTGTATTTCTGGTCCACCACAATACTGTCCACCAGTTTATGCTCCGGAGCCAATATGAAAAAAGTAACACCAAATAATGTGTCTGGCCTTGTAGTAAATACCGGGATCACAGCCTCTTCTCCTGCGTCGTCAAGCTTAAAATCGACAAGTGCCCCTTCACTCCTCCCGATCCAGTTTCTCTGGATGGCAAAGACCCTTTCGGGCCAGCCGTCTTTTATCAGTTCCATATCATCCAGGAGCTTCTGGGCATAATCCGTGATCTTAAAAAACCATTGTGAAAGTACTTTTTTCTCCACCAGGCTGCTGCATCTTTCACATTTTCCATCGATGACCTGCTCATTGGCAAGTACTGTCTGGCAGGAATTGCACCAGTTTACAGGAGCTTCCTTTTTTTCAGCCAGTCCCATCTCATAAAAAAGAAGAAAGAGCCATTGGGTCCATTTGTAATAATCAGGCTCTGAGGTGATTATTTCATCTTCAAAGTCATAACTCATCCCCATCCGTTTCAGTGCCTTCCTCATCTTCTCGATATTGGCACTGGTGCTTTCCCTGGGATGGACATTGTCTTTTAATGCAGCATTTTCTGCAGGAAGGCCAAAAGAATCAAATCCTATGGGATGAAGCACGTCATATCCCCTCCTGGCCATCACCCTGGCTATTACGTCCCCGATGGTATAATTTCTTGCATGCCCCATATGGGGCTCTCCTGAAGGATATGGAAACATCTCCAGCATATAAAACTTGGGATCATCTTTGCTTGACCTGAGAGAATAGATCTTTTCAGCTTCCCACTTTTTTAAAAGCTTTTCCTCGATCTGCCTGTGGTCATATTTTGAACCTTTTAGCGGATTTTTCAAATTTCTGCTCTTCCTGTTATCCGGCTGCCGCGCCCTAATTCCATTTTATTTCCATTGAATCCTTCCACAATCTTTCCAGGTCATAGAATTCCTTGTATTCATCGGTAAAAATATGGATCACGAAGTCATCATAATCGATCAGTATCCAGTTGCCTTCCGACACACCATTGATATTTAAAGGGTATTTACCGGTCTTTTTGAGTTGAGTGCAGATCTCTTCTTGGATCCTCCTGGTGAGCCTCGTGTTTTTTGCACTGATGATTATAAAATAATCAGTGATCGTTAACCTGGACCTCATATCCAGTATCTTTATATAGTCAGCTTTCCTGTCATCTGCTATCCCGGCTACAGTTTTTATAACTGCAAGGCTCTTGCCTGCCTTCAGGCCCGGGCTGCTTTTTTTATCATTCTCTATGTCACTGATTGGTATAATCACTCCCCAGGATAATACTTATGTCTACATTATCGGGATTGTCTTCTGATTTCTGTATGGTGCCTACTCCCAGCCTTTCCTGTATCTGCTGGGCCAGGGCCTCCACAGCATCATTTGAAGTAAAAACGATTATCTCGCTCTTGGTATAATCCCAATTGGCAGCATCCTTGGTCTCCACCACTTCCAGGATATCGCTTTCAGCATTAAAATGGTCCTCCAGTATTTTTTTTGCTGTTGCAGCCAGTTTTGCAGTGCCTTCCCCATTTAATATATTTATTTTTACTGCCCCTTCCATTTCTACAGTTTCTGTTTCTACGGCAGCTTCACCTGTATAATCCTTACCCACTATGATCACGATATCAGAACCGACTATTTCTTCTTCAAGCGTGATCACATTTCCTGCAGCCAGTATATTCTTGATGTCTTCGGCAGCAGTCCCGACATATGGTTTATCCGGAGCATAGATCCTTATCTCGGTAACATTATAATCCATACTATCTGCATTTCCCACTTCAAGCACCTGGTATTTGGCGCTGCCGTCCTCAAATTGAGCTCCTTCAAGGACTGCCTGTACCTGTGCCGCTATACCCGGGGTGCCCACTCCGTTTAATATCTTAATGCTGACTGTCTGTCCGCCGCCGGCAGCCGCATCGGCTGCTTCGGTCATGGCAAAGATCCCGGCCAGGCTTGATACATCCGGAATATAGACCACCCCTTCACCCTCCAGTTCAGTAGATGAGACATCCAGCGCATATACTTTATTTTTTGCCGGCTCCAGGCCGGAAAAAGTTGTAAACAGGTCCAGGAGGTCCTCATTGCTTAATTCTGTCTCAATATAGCTTGCGACCAGGTTCAGGTTTTCTACAGGGTCCTCTCCCTCTTTGCCTATTATCTCTCTTATCAGGGTGTCAAATACCAGTTTTTGTATTGTGACATTTTCTATGGGCACATCCTTCTCGATGCCGCTTGTAAATTTTAACAGATTCACCGCTTCGGCCCCGTCTACAAGGTTTGCCCCTGCTTCCAGCTTGAAAGTGGATCCGTCATCATAATTTTTAACAGTTATCTCCTCATCAAGTACCAGGTTTATTCCTCCCAATTTGTTGATAATGCTTGAGATATCCATCAGAAGATAATAATCGATCTTTATATCCATCCCCAGGCGTTTTTCCAGGGTGAGCCTTAGAAGATCCATGCCCCCGAGTTTTACGGAATGGCCCACAAGTTCAGCGCCGTATCCCGGTATATCCATCAATGTCTTTACAGGGATGCACAATGATTTTACTTCACCGGAAGTACTGTAGTAGCTGGAAAATATAATTGAATTTACTTCAGGTTCAAGCAGGTCCTCCCCGGCGCCAGCTATTATTATTTCCCAATCCTCACCCAGCTGAAGTGATCCCGGCACAGAGATCCTGTCTTTGTCAGATATCTCTACAGGGGTAAAAAACCTGTTCCTTATCCACCTGTAGCCAAAGACTATCCCTGCTGCGATGGCTACCAGTATCACCATTATTAAAATGGTGGAAATGATCATTTTTCTTTTCTTCTGTCTCTGCCTGACCCTCTTACTTCTAAATCCATCGGAGGGCTCTTCTCCGTCCTCATAGTCTTCGACTTCAAAGTCCTCGTCTTTGAAGAAGTCATCCGCTATCTTACGCGGATCTTCATCATCCTCATAATCTGTATATTCATCTTCTCCATTATTTTTATCATCAAAAGCCATTACTTACCTCCGGCGCAAATACTGTTCCATATTTTACTGGTATCCGGGTGAAGAGACCCTCTCTTTCCCAGAACATATATTATAGTACTTTTATAAATCTCTTCTAAACATAAATCAAGACTTTTTATGGAAATCTTCCTTAAATCTTCTACCCCGCTATAATCGCGGCCTTTTTCTATTTTATCAGAAATGAATAAGATCTTGTCCTCTAAAATCATATCACAATAACCGATCGTGTGGAATTTGATGGCTTTTAATATTTTCTTATCCTTTATCCCGAAATCCCTGGATGCTAAAAAATCACCTGCCAGCCCGTGCATGAGAGGCGGGCAGCCCAGTTCAAAATCACTGATATCCAGCCGGTTCTTTACCGCAATATCTATGAGTTCCCTGTAACTGAATATCTTTCCATAATCATGCAGGATGCTGGAGACTCCGAGGCTAAAAAGATCAATGGTGCCTGGAACGCCCGCCGCAAGGCCCGCGGCATATTCAAACGTGCCCTCCGAATGCCTGTACAGGGCGGGCGGCATTCTGGATTTGATCTTTTTGGCAAGGCCCGCCAGGTATTCTTTTTGGCCCCGGTCGGCCAGGCCCAGGCTATTTATAAAGTCCATGTTTTAATATATAGTTACTGACTCCTTCCGGGACAAGATAGTCGATGGACCTCCCCTGTTTTAGCCTTTTCCTTATATCAGTAGAGGAGATGGCAAGAGCCGGTATCTCCATGATAAATATTTTTTTACTTGCTTCTTCTTTACTGGAAAACAGTTTCTTCTTGAGACCTTCCAGCCTGGAGAGGTCATGTCCCGGCCTTGTCGCTGCAATAAACCTGCAGAGGGTGACTATTTCTGAAGCCTTCTTCCAGGTAAGTATTTCAAGTATCGCATCTGCACCTGTAACAAAATACAGTCCTGAATCTTTGCCATATATTTCCCCGAGCCCCCTTACAGTATCTATAGTATAGGATTTCCCCTTCCGGTCGATCTCGATCCTTGAAACAAAAAAATCACTATTATATGAAGTGGCTATGACTGTCATCAGGTACCGGTCCTCGGCACCTGCCAGTCTTTCACCTATCTTATGGGGCGGATCACCTGTAGGTATAAAAATGACCCTGTCCAGCTTAAATTGGTCCAGCGCTTCCTGTGCGGTCACCAGATGGCCGTGGTGGATGGGATTGAAGGTACCGCCCATGATGCCGATCTTCTTTACGGCACGGTTATTTTTGCCTGCCTTCATATCTGCCCCCTCCCTTATTATTCCCTTATCTGCCCCTGGCCGAGTACAATAAATTTATTGGTGGTTATCTCCCGGAGGCCCATGGGGCCCCTCCAGTGAAGCTTCTGGGTGCTGATCCCTATCTCTGCCCCCATTCCAAATTCTTCACCGTCTGTGAACCTTGTTGAAGCATTGACAAAAACAGTGGAAGAATCAGTGCCCCGGGTAAAATAATTTGAATTTTTATAGCTTGAAGTGATTATGGTCTCAGTATGGTGAGAACCATACCGGTTTATATGGGCCACTGCATCCTCTATATTTTCTACTACCTTCACAGCGATCTTAAGGTCCAGGAATTCCTTATACCAGTCCTGCTCTGCTGCAGTGCCTGCAGCAGGATATATCTTTTTGGTCTTGGTGCAGCCAAGTATTGTGACTCCCGCATCTTCCAGGGCTCCCAGGACAGGAGGCAGGATATCTCCTGCCTTTTCTGCATGGACAAGAAGTTTTTCTGCCGCATTGCATACACTCGGCCTCTGGGTCTTTGAATTCACTACGATCCCGGTGATACTGGCCATGCTTATGCCGTCCAGGCGGCTGTCTACATAGACATGGCAGTTCCCCACCCCGGTCTCTATTACAGGGACTTTTGAATTTTCAACCACGCTGTCTATCAGGTCCGCGCCTCCCCTTGGTATGAGGACATCAATATACTGCCGCAGGGCCATCATCCTGACTGCATGCTCCCGGTCGGCGCCAGGGATGATCTGTATGATCTCCCTGGGGAAACCATTCTCCTCCAGGGCATCGCCCATTACCTGCACCAGTTTTTTATTTGTATTTAAGGCATGGGAGCTTCCCCTGAGTATTATGCAGTTGCCTGCCTTCAGGCACAGGACCGAGGCATCTACTGTCACATTGGGCCTGGCTTCATATATTATCCCGACTACTCCCAGGGGCACCCTTATATTTTTTAAAATAAGGCCGTTGGGAAGATCGTATCCAAATATTACTTCTCCTACCGGGTCGGTAGACCTGATCACTTTATCAATGCTTTTTGCAATCTTTTCAATTCTTCCGCTGTCCAGCATCAACCTGTCAAGCATGCTGCCTGATACCCCTTCTTTTTTGCAGCCGTCAAGGTCCTTTTTATTTTCAGAGATGATGCCGGCACTTGCCCCGACAAGTCTTTCGGCAATATCTGCCAGTACCTTATTTTTGGCCCCTGTTTTTATATTGGCTATAAATCTTGTATTATCTCTGGCTTTTTTTGCAATTTCGGTGACTATGTCCATATTTTCTCCACCTGTAAAACAGGGACCGGATCCTATAGGTACAGCTGCCCCATCCCTGAAATTTTTAACTATTATAGCATAAGAATTTGATTTTAAGATCATTCTTTGAACACTACCAGGCAGTCACGGTGGATCACTTCACCGCAAAGTCCGGAACCGTGATCTGAAAGAATGGCCTTCTCGTTCTTGCCCATTACCATTTTGATCTCTTCACCGGACAGGCTGCTGATCCCTTTGGCGATCAGCCGGCCGTCTTCCGAAAATACTTTCAGGGTATCACCTTTGCTAAACCTGCCGCCGGCCTTTATGACTCCGACCGGAAGGATGCTTTTACCCCTCTTGACTACAGCTTCCTCCGCCCCCCTGTCGATGACAATATTTCCCTTTGGCTTTATCCCGAAGGCAATCCATTTTTTTACACTCCTGACCTTCTTCTGTGTTCCGGGATAAAAGAATGTCCCAATATTATTTGCAGAAATAATTTTTTCCAGCACTTCCTTCTCCCTGCTGTTGGCGATTATCATGCCGATCCCGGAAAAAGAGCATATCTTTGCAGCTTTTATCTTTGAGACCATTCCCCCTGACCCGATGGTGGTGCCGATCCCCCCGGCAGCATCTTCTATACCTCTGGTTATTTTCTTGATCTCAGGGATAAGCACAGCATCACTGCCTGCCCTTGGATCTTTATCATACATGCCGTCGACATCGGACAGGATGATCAGCAGGTCAGCTTCTGCCAGCACTGAGACCAGTGCAGCAAGCTCATCATTATCTCCAAATTTTATTTCATCGGTAGCCACGCTGTCATTTTCATTGATGACGGGAATGACTTTTAGCCTCATCAGGTTCATTATGGTATTTTTGATATTTAAATACTGCTCCCTCCTGGTCGTGTCTTCAGTGGTCAATAGTATCTGCCCGATCTTCAAATTATTTTTTGAGAACAGGCTGCTGTATGTTGCCATAAGCTCTACCTGGCCTATGGATGCTGCAACCTGCAACTGGGTGATATCTCCAGGTTTCTTCAGGATGTTTAAGCTTTTGAGCCCCGCCGCAATGGCACCGCTTGTGACGATTATCACTTCGATCCCCTCTGCAGCCAGGCCGCTTGCTTCAGAAACAAGCTTTTTCATATTTGCAGTATCAAGCCCGCCTTTTAGCGAGGTAAGGCTGCTGGACCCTATTTTTATCACTACTCTTCTAATATTTTTTATGTATTTTGCCCTATCAGCCATCTCTTACTCCATGAGGTCAAAAACCAGGTTTCCGATTATTATCGTGGCGCCTTCTTCAATTCCCATTTTCTTTAACCGGTCGCCTGTACCCATTTTCTTTAACCGGTGTTTGAGGTACTCTAATGCCTCTTCGTTCTCCAGGTCAGTCATTGCTACCATTCTTTCCAGTTTCTTATTTTTAACTATATAATTGCCGTCGGCCTTTTGAATATTTATTTTATTCTCATCAGCTACCGCATAGACCCTTACCCGGCTTTTCTCCATCTTCCTGTCACGGCTTTTTGCCAGTTCTTCCCTGTATGCTTTTACCCGCTGGTAAAGGCTCCAGATCATATCATCCAGTCCTGTGCCGGTTATGGCCGATACCAAAAAAACTTTTTTCCTGCTCCTTTTTCTCAATTCTTTCCTGATCTTATCTGTGATGCTTTTATCAGGGATCAGGTCGATCTTATTTACCACCACAATATAGTCTTTTTTGTATACCCCATTATTATATAACCTTATCTCCTCTCTTAAAACATCAAAAGTCTTGATTATGCCGGAATCCTCTTCCTGCTCGAGTATTTTCTGGCCGTCAAGGACTATGGCTAAGATGGCGGCCCTGGTTATATGGCGTAGGAACTTATCTCCAAGGCCCACGCCCTTATGGGCCCCCTCGACAAGGCCGGGTATGTCCGCGACCGTGAAATCTTCATCCTCTATGGTCACCACTCCAAGATTGGGTGTCAGGGTAGTAAATGGATAATCTGCAATTTTTGGCCTGGCAGCTGATATCCTGCTAATAATGGTGGATTTGCCGGAATTAGGAAAACCGACCAGTGCAACATCTGCGACAAGCCGGAGCTCCAGGCTTATCCAGGATTCACCGGTCTCCTCTCCTTTTTCAGCAAATCCGGGAAATCTCCTGGCCTGCGATGTAAAACTTGAGTTCCCCCTGCCCCCGATGCCCCCGGCAGCGATAAGGACCCTGTCTCCGTCTTCTGCAAGGTCAGCTGTCATATTGCCCCCGCCGTCCGTGATCATGGTACCGACAGGCACCTTTATCATCAGGTCCTTCCCATCTTTTCCATTTCTATTATTAGGCTGGCCCCCTATGCCGTTTTCAGCCTTATAATGGATCTTCTTCTTGAATGTCTGCAGGGTGCTCAGGCCGGAAGTGGCCTGGATGACTATGTTCCCGCCTTTTCCTCCCTTTCCGCCGCAGGGGATCTTCTTCTTTCCCCCTCTAAGGTTAAAGTAGGTGACCATGCCGTCTCCGCCATTGCCTGCTTTTATATTTATTTTTGCTTCATCCAGAAACATAGAGATCTCTCCAGTAGTATTTATTCCTGCAAATGCCCGCCCTGCAGATCATAACTTAAAAAAAGTTTTATAGATCTTTCTTTTCAGCATCAGGTCCATGCCTTTCTTAAAATCAGAAAGGGGCATTGCCTCAGAGACCAGGGGGGCAATATTTATTTTTTTACCGGTAATGATGTCAAAAGCCTTTTTTAATGTTTGGGGAGTTGCAGAATAAGTGCTTTTTATGGTCAGTTCCCTCTTATAGACTTTCTCGAAATCGACTTCTATCCTGCCTTCTTTTTCTGATGCCCCGAATATATTTATTTCTCCCCCGTCCCTGATATAAGCTATGGCATCATTTAGCGTGTGGCTGTTGGTGACAGTAAGGATGGCTGCATCTATCCCGGCCCCGGAAGTTATTTTATTTATCTCATCCAGTATTTGCTGCCTGGATGGATCTATGGTAAAGCTTGCCCCGAGTTCCCTGGATAGCTCAAGTCTTGCCTCATCCAGGTCCACGGCCACTGCACTGCAGCCTTCAAGGGCGACCAGCTGTATAAACAATAGTCCGATGGTCCCGGCTCCCACCACGGCGAAAATATCACCCTTCCTGAAAGCCGCCCTTTCCACCGCCCTTATACAGCAGGCCAGGGGTTCGATGAACAGGGCCTCCCGGAGATCCTGGCCGCGGGGGAGCTTAAATGTAGTCTTATCTATATGTTCCCCTGACAGCCTTATGAACTGGCAGAACGAGCCCGGGTCTATATTGGTCCCTTTAAAATGGCGGCACATGGAATAATTGCCGTGGTTGCAGTAATGGCAGCTGTAACAGGGTATATGATGGGCCGCAATGACTATGTCCCCCTGTTTAAACCTGTCTACCTTTTTTCCGGTCTCTACCACTTTTCCCACTACTTCATGCCCGTAAACTGCAGGTTTCTTTGCCCCGGTGCCCAATATCTTTATAATATCAGAGCCGCACAGGCTAGTATATATTGTCTCTATAAGCATCTCGTCATCTGCTATAGAGGGCTTTTTAATATCTTCGATCCTGAAATCACCAGGACCATAACAAACCAGTGCTTTCATAATAATTTCTCTTTAAATCTTTTAAGCCGGTTACCTGTAGGCCTGCAAGGGCCATCAGGTAGCCATATTATATTTTATCCCCTTCTGCTGCCCCATCAACTCAAGCGCTTCAGTAAGCCTTTCAAGCGGCATATCAGCAGTTATAAGTCTTTTTGCGTCCACCTGCCCGGAGATTATCAGCTTAAATGCCTTTTTAACAAAATAAGGAGTGTGGTGGTATAGACCCTTTATTGTCAGGCCCGAGTAGTGCAGGATCCCGGTATCAATATTTATCGAGGTCCCGGACTTGCATCCTCCAAACAGGCTTATAATGGAGCCTTTTCTCCCCATGAGTACGGCTTTCTCCCATACCTCCGGGACCCCGGTCGCATCAACAGATACGTCGACTCCCTTCCCCTCCTCTGTGAGCCCTTTTACTTCTTCCACCTGGTCCCCTACCTTTGAGACATTTACTGTAAAATCTGCTCCAAGGCCGGCGGCATGGGCCAATCTTTCATCCGAAAGGTCCAGGGATATCACTCTTGCACCCTTAAGTTTGGCGAGCATTACCCACATGAGCCCGATGGGCCCTGCCCCGTTTACTGCAACCATATCCCCGGCCCTGATATCGGACCCTTCTACCCCCTGGACCACACAGGCCAGGGGTTCGGTGATCGCAGCTTCCATATAGTCTATATGGTCCGGTATTTTGCAGGTATTGAGCTTCAGGATATCTGCAGGCACTTTTATATACTCTGCAAATGCCCCATTATTGTAGACAATATTTTCGCACATGGAGTAAAGCTCCAGCTTGCAGTAATGGCACCTGAAACAGGGCACGGAATTCATGGCTGCTATCCTGTCGCCTACCTTGAAACTATCCACATTGCTTCCAAGCTCTACAATGTCTCCCGCCCATTCATGGCCGAATACTGATCCCTTCTCTATCATGGTGGGATGGCCCCTTAGATAGGTCTTGAGGTCCGAACCGCAGGTCAGGGCACTTTTTATCTTTACCAGTGCCTCTCCTTCGCCTATACCCGGTATATCAATATTTTCATATCTCACATCTTTTGGCCCGTAGAACCGCTGGGCCTTCATTTTTCCTTCCATATCTTGCTCCGTATAAAGTATTATAAATTCTTTTTTAATAAACAGCTTAAATATTACAGAAAGAGCTTATCTAGTCAAGCAGTTAAAACCAGCCTGCCCGGCCGGGGTATCGGGTATTCAGCCAGGAATACGGTACCGGTAAACTACTTTTTAGGATATTTTCATATAATAAGAAACAATATCTATCACTACCCTGGTAAAGACGATTATAAAGAACAGGATGAACAGCAGCCTGATGGCACGGGGACTTGTCTTCCTCTTCAGGTATGTCCCTATCCAGACTCCTGCGATTCCGCCCGTACCCACGACTATTCCAAAAAGGACATTAAAATCCACTGATAAAAATTTCCCTGCAAGGCCGGGGATGGAAGTAAAAATAATGGCGCCCAGCGATGTTCCTGTGGCAATATTTATGGGCATCCCGAAAAAAAACAGAAGTGCCGGTACAAATAAGAATCCCCCTCCGATCCCCAGGAGGCCGGCTGTAAATCCTGCCACTGCCCCTACAGGGATTATCCTGTAAAGATCTTTTCTGGTGGGGGGCAGGCCCCAGTCCCTTTCCCTGCTGATCCTGGATCTTAGAAGCAATAGGATAAAAGAGGTAGTAAGGGCAAAAATATAGATGATCTTCAGCGCAGGGCCGGGAATATATTTGGTGAGGTAAGCTCCCAGGAATGAAAAAGCCATGCCCGATAGACCAAAATATAATGAATATTTAAAGATGATGGTTTTTTGAAAATAATTAAAGATGGTCCCGGATATGCTGGCAAATGTTATATGCACCATGGACACTGCAGTAGCCGCTTTTATTTCCATCCCTGTAAAATAAAGAAGGAGAGGGATTATTATTGTCCCGCCGCCGATACCCAGGAGCCCTGCAGCAGTGCCTCCGACGATCCCTATGCCTAAAAATTTAATATATTCCAAGTAATACCCCTACCCGGATCAATGATTCCAATATATAAATATTTTAATGATTAATAGAACTCATCGAGACTTTTTATAAAACCATAATCAGCCTTGCTGCTTAATATTTCCTTATCCTCGGTAAGAAGCACTGCTTTCCTGCTTATAGCTGCAGCAATGTATAGTGAATCATAAAATGTTAATTTTGATCTTTTGGAAATATCAATGGTACTTCCGATGATTTCTTTATCCGGATAGATCAAGCCTAAATCCATCCGGTATAAAGTGTCCAGGGCCAGATGTATGATCTGGCCGGTAAAACCCTTTTTCTTAAGCAGTGCACTCATGATCTCAAAGAAAAATAGATCAGGTACGATTATCTCCAGGCTGCTTTTTAGTTTTTGCTCCTGGATCTGCAGAGCCAGGTCCACATTTTTTTCATTTTTGCCGCTAAACCACTTTACGCCAATGGAGGCATCCAGCACGATCTTCATCTTATATGATCCTTTATCCCAGGTCCCTTGATCCCCTTATTATTTCTGTGGCACTCTTTCCTGAAGGAAAAGACCTGCTCTTATCCCGGATCTTTTCCTGTGTCTTCATGGCCCACTCCAGGTCCCTTTTTTTTTTCTCTTTTTCCTTAAGCCCCTTTATATTTACCATATACTCTACCGCCGCCTCCCTGATCAGCTGGCTCCTGCTCATTTTTTCCTCAATGCAAAATCTTTTGATTTCTTCCAGGTCTTTTTCAGGCACCGTAATATTTATTCTTTTTGAACTCATTATATACTCACCGCTAATAAGTATAATCAGTGTGTATAATAAAGTCAATATCAAGCCTTATAACTGTGCCGCGGAAATTGCCATTGGTCAAAGAGAGACCCTGGAGAATTTTTTGTTCAGGTTAAGTACGGCAGTAAGCACGATAAGAATGAATAATAGCCCTATATTGATGTAGAGAACACTGTCCTTTGACCAGTACTCTGAAGTATAACCGCTTAAATATTGAAAGGCCATCACACCCGTATGGGCAAAGGTCATCATAAGGCCGGATGCAGAATTTGCATATTCCGGAAAGAGTCCGGACCCAATAGAAAAAGTGAGAGTAAAGTTTCCTGCCATATTTATTCCAAATAAGAATATAAGTATATTTTTGAGTATCAGATTATCTATGAACAGGATACCGGACAGGAAGAAAAAAGAGATCACAAAGCTAAAAAGCAGCAATTTTCTTTTCATGAAATGTTTGAGCAGTTTATTTTTTAACAACATGCCCAAAAAGATGGAGACCCCGAACAGCGCCAGAAAAATCGAGCTTTTATCAATTCCAATATTAATATTTTCAAAATATGAGGTGAACCAGACGAAGAAAGTATTCATGATCGATACATAAAAGAAAATGATCATGCTGCAAAGAATAAATTTTGGGTTAGAGATTATTTTTTTATTGGTCACAAATAAAGTCTTTAGATTATTTGCCACCCTGGCTTTTTTCGGGATATCCATATACCATAATACGACTACCAAAGCTACCTGGGGTATCAGCATGCCCAGGAAATAATATCTCCAATCTGTCTTCATAAAAAACATGAGGCTGACCAGCAGTGGAGCTGCCACAAAAGACAGGGTATGGCCGTAGTTTATCTTTAGCAGGCTCGAGGCCCTGTTTGCTGCATAGAAACTGCTGACTATGGATAGATTTCCTATCATTATTATCCCGAATCCCAGCTGCAGCAGAAAATAAGCTATAATAAATACAGAAAAAGTATGTGAAATAAACAGCAGCAGCGTCCCGGCAAGACCAAAGGCAAGGCCCGCAAATAATACTTTTTTAACACCAAAAAGCTCTATCAAGTTTCCGGAAGTAAGTGAGACCAGGATAATCCCCAGTATGCTTAAGGATATGGCTGAACCAATAAAATCCAGTCCCACTCCCAGTTCTTCTGCGATCAAAGGCACCAGCGGCCCGATGATATTTCTTGCAGAAGCCAGTATAAAGAACTGGAAGAAAGCATATATGAGTAATGTATTTTTTCTAATTCCTATCATCTTGATCAAGTGATGTTTTATAACTATTGAAACGGCCCTATAAATAAAATAACCCTAATAAAAGGGTTATTTTTACAGAACAAACTATTTTTCGAAAATATTTGAAAAGCCTTCCGCGTGATCCAGGGGATCACGAGATCACATTGACAGTCTTTCCCTTTTTACTGTTCTGGATAAATTCTACTTTTCCGTCAGCTTTAGCAAAAAGAGTATGGTCCCTGCCTATTCCAACATTTAGCCCTGGCCTGAACCTGGTCCCTCTCTGCCTTATTATTATATTGCCAGAAATAACAGACTGGCCCCCGGATTTTTTTACTCCCAGGTATTTTGGATTACTGTCTCTTCCGTTCCGGGTACTTCCTACACCTTTTTTACTTGACATGGTATATCCTACTTTCCTACTTTTATTTTATCCAGGTGCAATAAGGTCAAAAGCTGCCTGTGCCCTATTTTTCTCCTGTATCTTTTTTTTGGCTTATATTTAAAGGCTATTACCTTATCTCCCTTTAGCTGCTTCTTTATGGTAGCCTTGACTTCTACATCTGCAAGCATGGGATTGCCTATCCTGACCTTGCCTCCATCATTTACCATATTGACATCTGAAAGGGTGACCTTTTCGCCCTCTTCTCCGTCGATCTTTTCCACCACTATATCTTTATCTTCTTCAACTTTATACTGTTTGCCGCCGCTTGTTATTATCGCGTAAATATTGTCCTCCAACTAACCTTTATTAATCACAAATTGCAATATTATCACATATAATATTATCCTGTCAATTTATCAATCTATCTTTTAAAACCTCAAGGCCGGTTATGTATTTCAGCAATGGCACTTGTCTTGGACATTGATTTTATTTCTACCCTGACATTCTCTCCAATATGTTTCTTTCCATTGATGATCTGGACAATAAATCCATCGATCCTTGAAATCGCATCATTGCGGTTATGAAGGTAATTCTCTTCTACCTGGAGGCTAATAATATCCCCTACCTTAAAGGGTTTTGCAGCATCCTTAATATCACCAACCATGCCCTCTGCGACCACAGAAAATGAATCAATGGCCAGCTTCATATCGCTCTGGATGGCAATGTATTTTTTGGTCATGATCTCAAGATGTTTTAAGTTTTTTCCGTCCTGCCCTATCACGAGAGCTGCAATGGAAGGATTGAGCCTTATCAGGAAAGCTTTTGAGTGGCTTTCCTTTGCCAGTTTCCTGATCTTTCTTTCAATTTCCAGCCGGGCAGTCTCTTCAGATTTTACATAACCCAGGCCCCCGCAGCACGGGCATACTTTGGACATGGTGCCCAGGATGCCATCAGAGACATTCTTCCTGGTCATCTCCAGGAGGCCAAGCTTTGAAAACTGCAGGACTTCTGTCCTGGTCCTGTCATTTTCCAGGTACTGGGCAAACCTTTTCTGGACCTTCTTCCTGTCTCTTTCACTACTCATATCTATAAAATCTATTACTATTATCCCCCCGATATCCCTCAGTCTCAACTGGCTGGCTATCGCCTCAGCAGCTTCCATATTTGTCCGGAGTATAGTGTGCTCTGAACTTTTATTTGAAGTATACTTTCCGGTATTTACATCTATTACTGTCATGGCTTCTCCATGGTCTATGACGATAAAACCGCCTGACTTAAGCCAGATCTTTCTTTCAAGGGCACTTTCAATGGACTCATTTATATTAAATGTCTCAAACAGTTCTTCTTTGCCGTGGTGGATCATTATCTTATTGAATTTTATTCCGATAAACCCCAGATACTTGCCTATTTCCCTTTTCACTGCCTTTTTGTCTACATAAATAGCATTAAAATCATCAGTAAATACATCCCTTAAAAGCTTTATTACCAGTGAATGCTCCCTGGAGAGCAGTTTGGGTTTTGAAGCCTTAGAAATATTTCTATTTATATAATTCCACTTCTTGAGCAGCTGTTTCAGGTCCTTTTTAAGCAGGGCCTTATTTGCTCCCCGGGCAGCTGTCCTTACGATTATTCCACAGTCCTTATATTTTATTTCCCTGGCGATTTTTCTTAAGTTTTCCCTCTCCGGCTCGCCAATTTTTTTTGAGACTCCGACCCCATCATTAAATGGAGCCAGGACCAGGTACCTTCCCGGGATCGATATAAAAGTAGTCAGCCTTGCCCCCTTTGATTTCATGGGGTCCTTGGTGACCTGGACCATTATCATCTGGTTTGTTTTGAGCACATACTGGATCTTTTTGGGGATCTGTTCTCCATTCTCCAGG
>SDBT01006763.1_pt1 | contig 18952 bp, 22 predicted proteins | sample 2277101 | NCBI WGS metagenome assembly SDBT01 (sample SAMN10404973, study PRJNA504765) | marine sediment metagenome | isolation source: marine sediment core GS10_PC15, 103 cmbsf | place: Arctic Ocean: Southern Knipovich Ridge | collected 2010 | reverse complement strand
AAATCAAATGGAATCAGAGACGCAAACTAGAGAAACAAAAAGAGGATGAACAATTGTGTAACAGATATTCTTACTCTGATGAAAACTTCTTCTTTATTGCTGGATACACTTCCGGCGGAATGCTTTATGGAGTTACATGGGAAGAAGCCGAAAAGGAGGGTTTATTGGAAGATGAAGAATAGGAAAGGTTTTTAGCCACACCAGGACCCATTTAGCAAAATTCAAGTTTATTATGTCGGAGATTAAACTATGATGATATTTGATCCGAGTCTCCGGACTTATTAATCAATTGAATCAAAGGCCAAGCCGTTCAGCGATAGAAGAGTTTCTTATACATGGATTGAAATATGTGTTTTCTGCAGAAATAGGTACGCAAACAAGAGGTATACCAACTGCACATTCTGTAAAACCAATGCCTGACCTAATAGTATCAAATGACCAGAATATATATGTGTGGCCTTATGATAAAGGCACCACAAGAGGTTTAAGTATTACTCCTTTATATTGGATAGCATAAGAATTGGTAAAGCAAGAAAATATAAAATTGCTAAAGATGAGCTTGTTAAAAGAATAAGAGCAAAATAATAATAATATGGTTATGTCTTCTCCAATTATTGATATACTTGAAGAGGTCGCAGTAGTTACTACCAGTTGGAAAAGAAACTTGAGGATCTTGATTTTACTCATTCTATGCAGGAAGGAGTTCCGATTTGCAGGTGGAAATATAAAAGCTACATTGTTGATGTGATGCCCGATGATCCAGAAATTTTAGTATTTTCTAATAAATTGTATAAAATGGAGGTTCCAGTTTAATAACTTCCTTCTATGTAATTATTAATCTCGTTTTCTTCAACCAATACACCCTGGGGATAGTCAGGGCGTTTTAAGAGCAGGAATCTGCTGTAAGTGATGAGCGGGACAGGTGGGGAGAATAAAATAATAATGCTGGGTAGCAAATCAAGGAAAGAGATCACAAACCGGTCCTTTTTTTTATTTTACTGTCAATATTCAAACTTCTTTCGGGCTGCCCTGTTTGATAAAAGTACCGTTCTAGTATTCTGAAAATGCTATTCTTAGTTCCTCCTGTGTGTTCATGACAATCGGCCCGTACCATGCGACCGGCTCATTGATCGGTTTACCTGACACCAGTATAAACCTGGCCGATCTTTCACCTGTTGTAACAATCACTTCATCGCCATCATCGAATATTATGAGAGTTTCCTCCTTCATTTCGCAGTTTCTATCGATGTCAAAATAATTGGCGCCTTCCATTTCGTAGGAATAGGAGTCCCTCCCCTGCTCGAAGTGACCGCAGCCTTCTATAACATAGGCAAAAACAGTGTAGTCTTTTTTTACAGCATGGGTAAAGATCGTTTCCGGGGGGACCGTTACATCAAGATACTCGGGATCGATCACAATGTCTTTTACCGGGCCCTTGGTACCATTGACCGTACCGCAGATGATCTTTATTAAGGTGCCGCTGTCAACAGTGATTTCTGGTATCGTATCTTTTTTTACATCCTGATACCGCGGATCAATCATTTTTTTTGAAGCCGGGAGGTTCGCCCAGAGTTGAAAACCTTGCATCATTTGGCCTTTTTCTCCTTGAGGCATTTCCTGATGGATTATACCGCTTCCGGCTGTCATCCACTGCACATCTCCTGAACGGATCAGCCCTTTGTTCCCCATTCTGTCTCCATGTTCAACCTCACCGCTCAATACATAGGTAATAGTTTCAATACCCCGGTGAGGGTGCCATGGGAAACCTGCTATGTAATCATCGGGGTTATCGGAATGAAAATCATCCAACAGTAAAAAAGGGTCGAGCATTGGGACCTGATGATACCCAAAAGCTCTTTTTAAATGTACCCCGGCACCTTCAATGGTCGGTTTGCTTTTCAATACTTTTTTTATTTTCTTTGTCATTTAAATTTTACCTCCGTTCTGAAAAATAGGTATTTTTTAGTATCACAACAGCCGGTACCATCAACCGGAATAGGCGATACGGTAGATCACTCCAGCCTTGTCGTCGGAAACCAGAAGAGACCCGTCAGGTAATATTAAAACATCAACCGGGCGGCCCCAGGCTTCACCCCCCTGCAGCCAGCCCTCAGCGAACACTTCATAGCTGACAGCTTTATTGTTTTTTATTCTGACAAGTGTTATACGGTAGCCTATAGGGACGCTTCTGTTCCATGACCCGTGCTCGGCAATAAATATCTGGTTCTTGTATTCTGCCGGGAACATATTTCCCGTGTAGAAGCGCATTCCAAGGGCAGCAACATGAGGGTCCAGCTCCATTGCAGGGGGCCGGATTTAAATATCCCCCTTTTTTTTCGAGAGCTGCGGGTCGGGGATGTTTTTACCGTGTATGTATGGAAACCCGAAGTGCAGGCCGATTGACGGCGCGTGGTTGAGTTCATCCGGAGGTACGTTGTCTCCCATGCGGTCGCGGCCGTTGTCTGTGAACCACAGCTCACCCGTTTCGGGATGCCAGTCAAAACCTACACTGTTCCGGATGCCCCGGGCAAAGATCTCGAAACCTGTGCCGTTTTCATTGATCCTTGTTATTGTTGCGTAGCGTTTATCACTGCGTTCGCACACGTTGCATGGCGCGCCTATGGGCACATACAGTTTATTGTCCGGGCCGAATCTGATAAACTTCCAGCCGTGCCACTTATCACGCGGATAGCTGTCATTGATGACAACGGGTTCCGGCGGCTTTTTAAGGTCGGCTTCTATATTATTGTACCTCAATATACGGTCGACTTCAGCTACATAAAGGGAACCATTCTTGAAAGCAACACCATTCGGCATATTCATGTTCCTAACTATGGTATATACCTTATCCGCTATAAAGTCCTTATCAGTATCAATAAGAGCATAAACCCTGCCGGTCTTCCTTGTTCCTACAAATAATGTCCCGCCCGGACTCAGCGCCATTGAGCGTGCCTCTTTCAAACCGCTGGCAAAAATCTTTATTTCAAAACCCTCGGGCAGACGGATCTTTTCAAGAGGGACACTTTCAGCTGCTGTATCCTGAAAAGCAAGCAGTAAGAATGTCAAAATTGAAAACACTGCCCTGAAAATTAAATGGTCTTTAAATATTTTCATTGTCTTGCCTCGAATACTTTTTATAGTTTACATGCAGATGTTAAAAAACATAAAAAGAGTTAATAGAACCTCCTCAGATCAATACCGTCGTACAAATGAGCAACATGCTTGCCGTATCCGTTGAATATTATTGTAGGGTTACGATCCTTTTTTCCTATCCGGCGCTCATACTTCTGGCTCCATCTGGGATGGTCGACTTCAGGATTTACATTCGCGTAAAACCCGTATTCACCGGGTGCTGCCAGAGACCAGGTTGTCTGTGGCATTTCAGAGGTGAAGCTTATCCTGACGATCGATTTTATACTCTTGAATCCGTATTTCCAGGGGACAATCAGCCGGACAGGAGCTCCATTCTGTCCGGGAAGAACCTCCCCGTACATACCTACAGCAAGGATAGCCAGAGGATTCATCGCTTCATCTAGACGCAGAGCCTCAACATACGGCCATTTTAGAATACCCGAATTCTGCCCGGGCATCTGTTCAGGATCGTATAATGTCGTGAATTTGATATATTTAGCATTTGACGCAGGTTCGGCATCTTTTATAATGTCTGCCAGCGGAATGCCAACCCAGGGTATCACCATCGACCAGGCCTCCACACACCGATGTCGGTAGATGCGTTCCTCAAGCTGGTGACGCCTGATCAGTTTATCAATATCTATCGTACCGGGCCTGTTTACAAGACCGTCTATTTTAAGGGTCCACGGCCTTATCCTGAAATCCTTTACGGCCCGGGCCGCGTCATATCTTCCGATCCCCAATTCATAAAAATTTATGATTGTTGTCGCCTCGCTGAATTTATTCGGTATTTCATCGGTACTGTATCGACCCTTTTTTACATCATTCAGTTTCACCTCTTTATCATCAGCCCGGACGGACGGGATGAACCGTGGGGCAAGAAGAGTAATAACCACAGCCAGAACGGTCTTACCGGCCCCTTTTATGAATTTCCTGCGGTTTATGTACTTCTCTTTATCCGTGATGTCATACCACTTTATGTCTGATCCCGGGTTATTTGTTTTTTTAAAAAGCATGGGTTTCCTTTCTTTACAAATGAACAGTTTTTTGTGAATGTTCCGGGGGCACGATCTCAGGCACCTCTGCATCACCGAATTTTAATACCTCCTTCTCCAGCTCACTTTTTTTCATGCATATAATAAAATTAACCCGGGCGACAGTAAAATCAATAGTATATTGATGCCGTACGGTGTATTTATGATAGAAGAAAAAAAAATTGAAATAATTTTGCATTTTAACTTTATATCATGTACAACTGAGGTATACCGTTTTAAAGCAAAACAAAAAGGAGAAAAAACATGTATGACATCCCGCAAGGTATAATGATAACATACAAGTCAATTACGGTTGTGTATTACGCTATTACAGCGATAGCCTTCTTTGTGATCGGCGGGAAGGCCAAGATAAAAAACCGCTGGGTAGCCTTTATACCTTTTGTTCAGATCATTGTCCTTCTGCACATCATCGACAAAAACGGTTGGAACATATTCCTGCTTTTGATCCCTGTCGTCAACTTGATACTGATGATCATCTGGGTAGTAAAGGGATATCTTGCTTTCTCGGTAAACGTGGGCATCATCGTGCTCAGTATCATATTCTCGATTTTCGGTCTGATAATGTGGCTCATTGTCGCCTTTTCGGATAAGTTTCAGTATTCCGGATCAACAAGGTTTACTGCATAGTTTGATAGGACAATAGCCGGGTCTAAATAGGGAACGATAATACCGCTTCATTAATACAGTTTAATATACACTGTATAAATCCATCAATATACTTACTAAAAAAGCCAATCCAGCCGGGCGATATACCCGGCAATTTATTCTCCTGGATCTGCCACTTTATATCTAATACTTCGAAAAACACAGCTGCTTCCACTTTACGAGTTAATTTAAATATGGTAAACTGTTTTCGGTGGCTGTCGACCCTGTTCAGCTGGTTATAACAGACTTGCATAATTTATTTTAACCAGGTTACCGTTGTGAAAAAAATGTTGTCATTTTTCTGTACTCTGATCTGTGCAGTCAGCTTATTTTCTGTTTTTACAGGGTCCGCTCAATCTTCTTTTGATCCATTGGTATTCACAAATGTGTTCCTGATTGACGGAACAGGAGCGGAGCCTGTGGCGATTATTTCTTCCAGTTGTTCGGGGATATAATGAGATCCACACTTGCACGCAATAATCCTTGAAGGAGGAATAGACAATGACGGCAGATTCCACTCTATTCCTATCAAGGATACAAAGAACCTCACAGAGCTGTTCAGGAGGAGAGTAATCAAGTATTTTGTGGAAAAGAAACTTCTCAATGAGAAGTTTGCAAGTATTTTGCTATCGTGGAAGCACGCCGAGTTTTCAGCAGACAATTCCATCCTTATCCCAGCAAAGGATCAGAAAGCTAGAACAGGACTTTCACAGTACATAGCCAGACCGAAGGTGCTGTAAAGTGCATCCTGTATCTCTTAACAAGATAATCTACATCCCTGAAACATGAGTACGATTATAATTCTTCCTACCAATTGAATTAATAAAAATGTCTAAAGATTAATCCCCCTACTTAATACATAGCCACTGGTCCAGTGTGTCTTTGTCAGGTCTCCCTGGTGCTCGTCAGCAATATCATAAAAGCGTAAGGTGAAAACCTTCCCGAATTTTTCAATGATCTTGTAGGTCTCCGCGCCCTTTTCGTCAAGGAAAACAATATCAAGTACTAAAAATCGAGATGGCCCCCCTGCCGGAACAGCGTGCCCTGTAACCCGGTTTTCTATCATCAGGTTGATCCTTGGGAAATCGTATGAAATATTTTTTAAAATCAAATCATCCTCATATAATCCTGCATTCAATCGAACCAGAGCATCAAAACCGTGATATGGTTCCTGGCCATCGCGAGACTTCATATGACATTCCTGACAGGTAATGCCCTTTCGACCTGCTTCGCTTTTCTTCAGTTCGCTGAATACCGTAAAAATTTCATCTCCTGCCATAGTTGCCTGGGTATGGCAGGGAGCACAAAAATCAGCTGCATCCATTTCCATCCGGCGGGGTTTGTATTTCATTTCGTGGGTCTCTTCAATGGAAACCCCGGGTAGTACCGGTCCATGGCATATTTCGCAGCTGATCCCTTCGTTCAACTCCTTGCTACCATGACAGGCATAGCACATATCCTCATCCATCATTCGGCTGAGCAAACGGCTGTTGTTTAGTACTTCTTTAAAACCGTGGAAGGTTTCTCTGGTTGTATATTTCCCCGTGGCAGTTTCTGCACGTTTCAGCACCCGCATATTCCCCAACTTCATATCGGGGCGCTTCCATTTCTTCTTTAACACCCTTTCCAAAGGCCATTACGGCGATAAGAATAACAGCAATCACTGTGATTGTGATAAATATCAATTTTTTATAGCACACAGTAACACTCCTTATTTTTTTATATCAGTCATATAAGATTTTTCAAACAGATCACTATTTCCATCCATCATGTTTTGCGTCCTTTTGCAGCAGTGAGAAAGTCAACCTGTCATGTTTTTCATCATACCTTCCATCATTGAACGGCAGGTAACATTTTCACTTTCCCTGTCTTTCATCATACCTTTCAATATTGAATAGCAATCAAAGTCACTTTTTTTGATTTTCATGCAGCTCCCCATCATTTTCATCATTTTAAACATCACTTTGAAACCAGACAGCCTGTTTTTTTCTTTCTTTCTGTCCATCATTTTGTCTCCTCCATAATTGAAGTTTTGTTATCAATTATATCATTTTTATACTGGTTGTATTATTATAGACGATAGCCGATGGGAAAAGGATACACTTTTTAATGATTTTTTTTGAAACAAATTGTAAAGCCCCGCTTTTTATTTATAGTGGGGCCAAATCTACTGGCATCAAAAAGAAAGCAGGTGTTGTATACTTCCAAACACAGCCCAGGAGGCTCTAAGGTCCTGCAAACTATAAGTTTGTGCAAATTAGCTTCAAAAAACAGTTTCAAGACTTTACTGAACATGACCTTACGAATAACGTTTATAGAAAAATAAGTAGATATAATCAAAGGATTTCAATACGGATTCCGGAGTGTCAGTGTTCTGCATGAGGACATATAATGTCCCGAAACTGGATAACAAACCAATCGCATCACCGGCCTCCACCCAGTTCTGACCGCAGATCGCGTGGGCTTCACCTGTTGCCTTCTCCCCTTTGTAAAGGTAGCAGCCGAGGTCAACTAATTCCCCTGTAAAAGACTCAGCGTTAGCAGAAGTAACAGCCATGATAACCGTAAATAATGCAACCAGGGTAACGATAACGATTTTTGCCTTGGATATTTTCATCTCTTTTCACCTCCTCCATTTTATTTATTTTTAAAATTTAACCTTTTTCACTCCTTCTTCTCTTCTTCATCCGGTTTGCCACTCTTCTCATTTATCTTCTCCCTCATCATTGAGCAGCAGTCGAAGTTGCCTTTTGCATCAGGGCAACATTTCTTCATCATTTCAACCATTTTCTCAAAATCACCTTCGGAAAAATTGAAATTGCACATCATAGATTTTTTTTTCGTAGATTCATCCTTTTTTGTGTCAGCCATTTTTCCTCCTTCATCTTAGTTTAATTTTTATTGTTTATATTATTTAGACGGAAACCGTTTAAAAAAGGATACGATTTTTGAATTTTTTTTTATATAGTAAAAGAATCTATAAACTATTTACCTTTGCAATTGTTTCTTTTGATCGTCAAATACAGGTACAAAAACCACTTGAGTGTCGCAGTCATTTTTATCAAAATTTATAAATTATGTTTCTATTGTTGATCATATCAAAAAGGACCCCAAAGTGGATGGGGATTCCAGTATTAAAGTACAGCAATTGATTAGAAACCAAAGATCGTTATTTCAAGGCGAAGCGTTAGAAATAGCATTTTATAAATAAAAATTACTTCACTTTATGTGATTGGGAATGGTTGTCATGATATTTAAAACTGCTATATTGGAAGAAGAAAAAACTGAATTAGACCGGTTGCTCTGGGATATTCTTTGGGAATCGCTCGGTCTTCAACGTACAATTAGCCATCGGTAAAATTAAACAACCCTCAAATTGATCTTATAGCTGTTGACAACAGTAATGTAATTGGCGGTCTTGTGGCAAATTGGATTTCTGCAAATAAAATCGAGATCTGCCATATAGCGGTGAGCTCTGATTTTCAGGGACTATTCGTTAGCAGACCCTTCATGGATATGTTGATCGAACCGGTACAGCAAGGTTCTCCTTTGAAGATTGGGGCTTATGCTCGTAATATTTCGATCGGCTTCTATGCTAAATTAGGATTCGTGACACTCCACAGGACAAACCCTGTGGCTTGAGCATGATTGACAAGTTTACTTGCCTATTATTTAAATGTGGGGGTAGTTTTGATGGGCTCACAGGCCAATTGACTTTCTTCAGTATGATAGAAATCACCATGACACTCGAGCACTTTTTTATCAGTTCCTACTGCTTTATCCTCTGCAATAAGCTCATCTTCAGGAATAATATTTTTTGCTTGTTTAAATGAGGCGCTTCGAAGCCTGTCAATGGCCGCATTTGTGGCAATTCTATATATCCATGTGGAAATCTGAGATTTTTGATTGAAATTTTGCAACCCCTGACTGATCTTAACAAATACTTCCTGAGTGAGGTCCTCAGCTTCGCAGGCACCTATCAAACGTGTTATGTAACGATGAATCTTAGGTTTATAGGATTTAAAAATGGTTTCAAAATCAGAACCCGTTTCCAACATTTGTTTTCCCCCTCTTATTAAGAGTGAAAAATGGGCCATCTGTGTAAATTGTCCAAATACATCTCAACTGCTATCTTCATCTTCCTCAAAGTAATTTGAAATGACATCCTCTAACTGAACATTCACACGTCCAGCTGAGACAGCCATTACTTTTATTAGTACTTCACCTATTTCTTCTTTTTTTATTCCAATCTCTTTTGCTTCCGTTAGGTAATATTTCATACAGGGATAACAGGCCACCGCCATCGATGCTGCCAGGCCAATTAGAATTGCTGTTCTATCATCCAGGTATTTATTATTTATTGTAGACTTATAAAAGTTTGAAAACAATTCTTCTTGAGATTTATTTAACATATTTCCTCCTCTCACTTTCAATCTGAATTCTACACCTGTAAGTATACAGGAAGGTAATATGCAGTACTTTTCATATCATATTTATATTGTATTTTAATTATTACATCATTTTTTAATCTTTTTATCAAAGTTTTTCTTGCGCTTCCTTTAATCTCTACAAATAAAAATATTCTTAAAAAGTGTATCCATTTTTAACCCCCTCCGTTTATAAAGATAATAACAAAAAAAACTAAATCAGTGGGGGAAGTACAAAATGGCTTATACAAAAATTAATTTAAAAAAAATTAGCAAAGGAGGCATCAAAATGAGAAAACTCTTTATTCTAACTCTCATTCTGTTCGTGGCAATTCCTTTTGCCCTGAACGCTCAGGAAAGAACCTTATTTAAAGGGGAAGGGGAGGTTGAAAGCGGATTTTACTGCAGGCCTGTGCTGCTCAAGGTCACGGCTATCGACGGTGAGGCTGCCGCTTTTGGCGGTATAGGCGGTACATGGATCATAGGCCACAGGGTCTGTGGAGGTGTAAGTTACAGGTTTGTTGAAGGAGTGAGAGGAGTAACAGGGATTAGCGACATGGATTTAAGCGGATTATCGGGGACGATTTTTCTGAAGTTTGGTTGGTTTTAGGTGACAAAAATAATCATGGGCTTGATTGCCTGTAATCTAAAATTAGAGGGTCTGCAGGTCATTGACCTGCAGAACAACTTTTAGGAGGAAGTTATGGAAAAGAAAGAAATGAAGTATAAGGAAGCAAAAAAGATTGCAAAGGAAAAAATTGATTTCATCAGACATTTAGGTCTCTACAGTATTGTGATGGCAGTACTGGCTGCTATAAACAATGCACTGGACCCGGGAGGTTATCAGTGGTGGTTGTGGCCTGCAACCTGTTGGGGAATCTGTGTGGTTATTAATTTTCTCGAAGCCTTTGTTTTTGTTCGCAGAAACTTCAGGAGGTTAGAAGAGCAGCTTGTCAGGAGAGAGATGGAGAAAATGGCGGTAGAAGAATAAACTTTCCTATCATTGCTATCCTAACTCAATTTCGCCCGCATTGATTCTGCTGTGCACTCATTGTTTGTTAAATAATGAATCGTTGGCGGGCAAAATAATTTATGTTTTAATTCATGACTCTACTTCTTGTAAAAATTGATGTGGTTAATAACTTTTAATTGCACTTTCGTTTAATGTTCACGCATAGCCAATTTTTTTTTCAGATCATTATATCTTACCGAATGAATTTAAGCAAAGAAAGCGTAGGGAGCAAAGCTATCGCTCACAATTTGATGCCGTTTTGTCAATTTTTCACTCTATATCAAATCAAAAAATGATTCTTTACCTAGATGAATGCAATATTTCTTTACTATCTTTTCTAAAGACGTAGGAGGCTCTAAGTCGATCCAAGCATCAATGCCTCCTAAAAAGCAATAACGTTCTACTAAATATTTCCTTTCTGCTTCGGCAGTCAAAGTAAATCGGAGCATCGGTGAATACGTGAATAACTTCGCAATTGTGTTATCTAAATCCTTCTCAAATAAAAAATTTAAAATCAGCATATTTCTTAATCCCATTTTCAACCAAATTACCGTTACGTTTTTTCGAAAAGAAATATTTTGGTTTACCTGTCTTTGTTTTCCCTTTGTGAAGATAATAGATATCTTCTTTTCGGTTTATATAAGTCGCCGGCATATTAAGTTCTTTTCATATTCTGTTATATAAAATGTCGCCGAATGTGCCCTCGGCCACCTGCAAATTTGCCATAGTACAGTTTTCCAGGTCAAAAAAAATCGGCAAAGTACAAATATATGATTTACCGATTTGTTTTTAAAAAAAAAATATCATTTGCTTTTCTAAATAAAGTAGCATTTCTTCCAGCAAATCCCTTTCGGGAATATTTTTTTGGGGGGGAGGGGGAAAAGATTTATCAGTAACAAAACAGACACCATCCGTTTCACTGAAAAATAAAGATTAATGAACCGCCTGTCCTCATACCAAATGAAAAAATCGACTATTTAGCGAGATTTTGTGTTTTATTACGATTTTTAACTTCTTTGTGTTGTTACTAAAGTATTTTTACCTCCCATTCTCCTATGCTTTGGACATTTGTACCAGTTCCCTCCCATTATTCAGGGCTTTTATCAACCTTTTCACATTTAATGCTGCACCGGTTAAATAAAATTGTAATTGGTGCCCAACTTCTCCCTTATATTTCGCATACCGGAACCCAAGAAACCTTTTATCTTCGCTTATCGTTCTCTCCACTTGTGCCCTCACTCTCATTTTTTGTCTAAATCCTTCTGCCTTCTGCTCTCTACGCCTTTCCCGGATATACTCATAATACTTATTTATATTCAACGTCCTTCGTTGTGTCTTATACATTTACAACACAAATACTTTTTTTAAAATTGTTCTTGACAATAATTAAAAACCATGATAAAAATTTTAACATATGAAAATTAATTTCATGTAATAAAATTACTATCCATATAAAAAACTATTTGCACCAATTTATCAAAAAGATTAAACTCTGAGCATTTACAATTTTCAGGAATGACCAAATGTCCAAAGAAGAATGTATTGAACGTTTAATTATAACTGGTGTGATTGCAATCATGAGAGCGAAAACATCTGATCAACTCCTCAAAGCAGCAGATGCAATAAAAGCGGGTGGCGTGAATGCAATTGAGGTGACCATGACAACACCAAACGCACTCGAGGTGATTAGCAAGGCAGTAGAACGGTATGGGTCTGATGTTATGTTTGGTGTTGGTTCGGTTTTAGATCCAGAGAGTGCAAGGGTTGCAATACTTGCCGGAGCACAGTTCGTAGTTTGCCCAACTTTGGACGTAAAAACAATAAAGCTCTGTATGCGTTATTCGGTCCCAGTTATGCCAGGGGCGTTTACACCAAGCGAAATACTCGAGGCATGGGAGACGGGAGCAGATATTGTAAAAGTATTTCCGGCAAGTGTTGGTGGTCCTTCGTACATAAGAGCAATCAAGGCACCTCTTCCTCAAGTTAAATTGATGCCTGTAGGTGGAGTAAATCTCACGACCACCTCTGATTTTATCCGTGCTGGATGTGAGGTAGTTGCAGTCGGGAGTGCTCTTGTAGACCAGAATCTACTTGATGAGCAAAAATTCGATACTATTACCGAACGTGCGATCCGTTTTCGGGAAGAAGTGGATAAAGGTCGCGCAGTGTAGGAAAACATACTACATGTATATGATGTTTTTTCGAGATGAGATCGAGGAATTGTTAGCCACATGACAGCAAATGATGATCGCTATAACATACGTTCAGTTGAACGAGCATTGAGAGTGCTGTCACTACTATCAGATGGCAAGCAACGTTCATTGAAAGAGCTGAGTGAAGAAATCGGTATCAACAATAGTACAATATTCCGTTTTCTTACAACTCTATCGAATCGAGGCTATGTGGAACGGGATGAACAGACCGCCATGTACAGACTCGGAATTGCTTGTCTCGAACTGGCACGAGCTTATCATGAAAGTTCAGATGTTCGCCAGGTCGCATTCGAAGAACTCGAACGTTTACGGGATGACACAAAAGAAACAGTTCATCTGGCGATTCTTGACAAGATGGAAGTTGTTTATGTGGTAAAGTTTCTAGGTTTGCACGCTATTGGGATCATGACTTCTCAGGTTGGCGGGCGATCGCCTACGTACTGCACAGGCCTTGGAAAGCTATTGTTAGCTTTCCAAGATCCCAATGAGGTTCTATCATACTTCAAAGAGAAAGGATTCCATCGATTCAGTAAGAATACCATTACGAATATTAAAACATTGATGGATCACCTTGAGGAAGTTCGTATTCAAGGCTATGCGCTTGATCACGGTGAGCATGAACCAGAGGTTCGCTGTATTGCGGCACCCATTTATAACTTTGCTGGGAAAGTTGTTGCAGCAATCAGTATTTCAGGACCCGCTTCACGCATGGATCCTCTTGAGAGCCAAAAGGAACTCATAAGAGAAACGCAGGAGGCTGCGCGTTCCATATCGTTGCGCCTCGGGTATACGGAAAAAAATTAATGTGCGTCGAGGGTCCGATGCCGAAGCAGACGGTAGCACAGAGGTGTCTTGAATGAATGTGAAACATATACTGTATGACATTTCTAATGATGATCTGTCTCATTTTGATGGTAAAGGTCCAGTATTTGTTACATTTGGAGAAACAATGGTTCGGGATACACCAGCAGATATGCAGCGACCTGAATGTACCCGGCATCTTTATATTTCCCTGGCCGGAAGTGAATACTCACTCGCTATTCTTCTGGCCCGCTTTGGTATTCCATCTGCATATATAACCCGGGTCCCCGATAATCCGTATGGGTGGATTCTCCGCGATACAGCTCGCGCACAAGGTGTAAATACGGACTATATTGTTTGGGCACCAAAAACAGAGCCGATCGGACGTTTGATATACGAAATTGGGCGTACACCACGCAAACATGTGGGTTGGTATCAACGCATGTTTTCAGCGGCCAGCCGATTGAGTCCCGGCATGGTAGATTGGAAACAAGTGCTCAAAGATTGCATGCTTTTTCATACATCAGGTATCACTTTTGGTCTGGCAACACATAGCAGGTATGAACGTAACTTCCTTGTAGAATCGTTTCAGGAGGCCGTTGAGAAGAAGCCTGCTGATTGTGTTGTTGGTTTGGACTTTAATTATCGAGCAACCCTCTGGAACGAAAAAAAATGCGCAGAGGTTATGACTCCTATCATCTCTGAACAGGTGGATATCTTCATCACAACGATCGAAGACATGGCGAAAATATACGGCATTGGATGCGGGAAATATAGTGCTCGTGAGATCATACAGGGAGATATGGGTTGTATAGAGGATGACGATATCAGATCCTTTGCACAGGAATTAAATACACACTTCAACACTAAGATTGTTGCTATTACAATTCGTTACCCGGATACTTTTGAACAGCACCGCTGGGAAACGGCGGTTATCGACAGCGAAGGGGGGTTTTTTCGGTCTCCTGCAGTCAAACCAATTGTGCTTATGGATCGGTTGGGGGGTGGTGACACTTGGAATGGTGGATTCTATTATGGACTATTAACAGAGGGCATGGACAGGCAGGGTATTGAAAAGGGTCTTCTAGTTGGTGATGCTGCATCGAGAATAAAGCAAACCATTATGTTCGATCTTCCGATTGTAAACAAAGCTGAAGTCCAAGCCCTCATGCAAACCGACATGCTGGGTGGCGGGAAGAGGACATCACGATAGACAAGGTGATTTGTAATGAAGTTGAAAGAAAGAATTGTCGTCATAACGGGAGGTGCAATTGGCATTGGAGCTGCGACAGCGAAGTGCTTTACCCGGGAGGGTGCAAAAATTGCCCTGGTTGACATTGATCCTGATGGCGGAGAAAAAACGAGGCGAGATATAGAAACATATGGCGGCAGCTGTATATTCTATCAAGCAGATATATCAAATGCAAAACAGGTGGAATGTGTTGTGAAAAAGGTTCTTAAGGACTTTCCACGAGTGGACATTCTCGTCAACAACGCGGGAATCTGGCGTCCGGGGCGAGTCGTTGATTTAGACGAGGATACATGGGATGCGGTTTTAAACACGAATCTAAAGAGCGTATTTATGGTTTCTAAATATATCGTACATGAGATGATGAAACAAAAAAAGGGAGTGATCATCAATGTTGCGTCTGTAGCTGGATTGGTCGGTGCTCCTGGAGCTTCTGCCTATGCTGCTTCCAAAGGCGGTATCGTGAATCTCTCCCGTAGTATGGCACTTGATTTTGCACCCTACAACATCAGGGTCAACTGTTTGTGTCCTGGAATGATAGACTCAGCACAGGGTGATACTGTTGTGAGCCACTACAAACCCGAAATGGATAGCCAGGAAGCAAAAAGAACGTGGCAGCCTTTGGCGCATATAGGCACACCGGACGATGTTGCAAAAGCGGCGCTCTACATTGCTTCGGATGATGCAGCTTTCATGACAGGAACCATTTTTGTGATCGATGGGGGACTGACAGCTCAGTAGCATCGAAACACAGGCAATGATATAATTTTTAGTTCCTCATCAAAGAGAGGAGGTGATAGGAAGACAGTGTTAAACAATTGATGTGGCGGTATAGGTTGTGTCCTATACCACAAACTACTGCCTCAAGTGAGGCAAATACAAGAAGGAGGCTGAATTATGAAAAGTAACAGATGTATCAAAGCCACATTGGGGATGATCATAACATTACTGCTTGTGATCGGAACGATCTCCCCAATCATGGCGCAGGACATGCGGGATATCATTGATGTTCCGCCGGGTTTTAAGTTCGGGGATTATAAGGAGAAACCCTGGGCGGGAACGACGATCAATGTAGCGATGGTCGCCGAGCCGAGGTCAGACGCGATTGCTAAGTTGGTGGGTGAATTCGAGTCGAAAACCGGTATCAAGGTCAACTTCCACATTCTCGCTTATCCGACGCTGCAGGAAAAGCAGGGGGTGGTTCTCACACAGGGCACCGGAGCCTACGATATAGTCCATGTGGACTGTGTCTGGGTCGGTCAGTATGCCGGCGAAGGGTGGACGATCCCTGTTGAGGAGTTCATCCTTCGAACAAACCATAAAGTTCTTGCACTCGACGACTTTATACCGGCAGTTGTTTCCGAGCAGGGAATGTGGCAGGACAGGATCTACGGGCTTCCCTTTATCCAGGCTGTGTTCGGGCTTCACTATCGAACCGATATCTTTAAGAAATATAATGTGAAGGTTCCTCAGACCTGGGATGAACTCAGAGACACCGCAAAAAAACTGAACTTGAAAGAACCCGGTGTGTATGGTATAACTTTCATGGGTAGAAGAGGTGTTCAGTTGCAGTGTACCTATGATAGCATACTCTGGTCCATGGGCGGAGACTGGTTTGACCAAAACTACCGTCCCACCATTGACAGCAGACAGGCGGTACAAGCTCTTGATTATTTCAAGTCTCTCATCCCATACGCACCTAAGGGTGTACTGACCTACGATTGGGATGAGAACGCTCGTGCTTTTGCTCAGGGGAAGGCTGCAATGACGATTCAGTGGCAGAATGCCGCACCGACGTTCTACGATAAGAGTAAATCGAAAATTGTTGGGAAGTTTGCCTTCACGTTCGTTCCCGGACAGAAACAGGCTGACGGTTCCATTAAAAGAACTCCGACATTCGGCGGGTGGAGCTTGGAGATTCCAAAGGATTCGAAACACAAGGAAGCTGCTTGGGAGTTTATGGTCTGGGCATCTTCACCCGAGCTTGATCCTCGATTGGCATACAGTCAGCCCGGTTCACGTTACTCAGGACTTATGGATCCCGCAATGCAGAGGAAATATATCGAGTATAAGGGAATGCTCGAATCTTTGCCCATTGCCAAGGGTCGTCCTCGTATAGGCCCGTACTCGGAACTTGCAGATGCTCTGGAAGTTGCACTCTCTGAAGCTATGACAGGTAGTAAGAGTTCTTCAAGAGCACTGAGAGATGCCAATAAAAAGTTTGCGTTAGTCCTGAAAAAGTGGGGCTATTAGAAATAACGAAACCATTGAAGGGGTCGAGTGCTAGTCTCGGCCCTTTCACTATGAGATGGAGGCCTTTTGGGTTTTTTTATATCACTTCGAGGTAAACTACACAAAAACAGATGGATATTCTTTGTAGCGCCGACGGTTTTTACGTTGCTCTGTATTGTTATATTTCCTCTCATCTTTTCCCTGAGTCTGAGTTTGCACGATTGGAATATCTTTAGGCAAGAAGGGTGGCAGTGGCGAGGTCTTGGTAATTATGCCGATATATTGTTTTTAGATCCATATTTTCGGCAATCCTTAAAGGTCACCGGTTTTTTCTTACTTGGTACGGTGCCTCTTCAATTCATTTTGGGTCTCGCTGTTGCTTTGATACTGTACCGCATCACCCATAAGATTATCGGTTTTTTACGGACAACACTTATTGTACCTGCAATCATGACACCCATTGTCGTGGGTATTATCTGGAGGCTTATGTACAACCCAGACCTCGGCATGCTCAATTACTTGTTGTCATTGATAGGACTGCCCCCTGTCAACTGGACTGGTATGCCCATGTCAGCTCTTCCATCCGTTATGATGGCTGACATCTGGGAGTGGACACCCTTTATGGCCCTCATCTTGCTTGCCGGATTGCAAGCGCTTCCTCGGGAACCGTATGAAGCAGCGGTGGTGGATGGGGCATCAAATTGGCAAACATTCCGTTATATTACTTTACCGCTTCTCAGTCCCGTTATGTTGGTGGCTATACTCATCCGACTGATGGATTCTTTTAAAACCTTCGATTTGATCTTCGTCCTCACACAGGGGGGTCCTGGTATGAGTACAGAAACAATGAATTATTACACCTATCGATATGGTTTCAAATTTTTTCACATGGGATATGCCTCTGCTCTCTCATGGCTTCTCGTCATAATTGTTACGGTGATCTCAATAATTCTCGTCAAGACCATACGTTCAAGTGGAATTTACGCGGCAGGAGAGTGATTGATGCAATACAGAACAGTAGGGAAAGTCAAAAAAATTGTTTTTGTTTTGATAACGGTAATTATATTTGGCTTTATATTATTTCCACCGATAGTTTTATTTCTAACCTCCATTAAAACTGAACTGGATGCACTCAGCTTTCCTCCCAAGTGGATATTCCAACCGACGTTACAAAATTACGTGGACATATTCAAGACCTCACCTCTCATCCGTTTTCTGTTAAACAGCATTATAGTTGCCAGTACAAACACAGTTTTGTCCCTGGGACTGGGTTCATTGACTGCTTATGGTTTGGCACGTTTTAAGTTCAGAGGATCGGAAAACTTATCCTTTTGGATTCTTTCAATTAGAATGATGCCACCCGTCGCGACTATAATACCAATCTACATCATTATGAAAAAGGTTAGACTTCTCGATACGCCATGGGCTTTGATTATTATTTATCTGAGCTTCAATCTTCCTTTTGTTGTTTGGATGATGAAGGGTTTTTTTGAAGATATACCCCGAGCGATTGAGGAGAGCGCACTAATCGATGGATGTTCTGAATTCGCAGTGTTTAGAAAGATTGCCCTCCCCCTTGTAGCTCCAGGTCTGGCTGCAACTGCCGTACTCATTTTTATTTTTTCGTGGAACGAATTCTTGTTCGCTCTGATCCTCACAGGTACTAGAGCTGTCACGCTCCCTGTTGGTATCATAGGTTTCATGAAGGAAACAGGGATCAACTGGGGATACATGACCGCAGGTGGTATGCTTGCACTTGTGCCTGTTGTGATCTTCACTATCCTCGTGCAGAAACACTTAGTAAAAGGGCTCACTATGGGAGCACTGAAATAGGTGTCATCTTTCCAAGCTGAATGTACATTGAACTGAGGGAAGGTTTGAGTTTCCATTTCGTTTCTATTGCCGGTGCATAAAAATGCTTCAAAGCTATATTCTTCCTTACGTTCACCATTGCGTTGAATGAATAAATAGTAAGATCCACAGGTACTGTTTTTCATGTGGTAAGTGGTTTTTGTTGTGGCATAACCAGCCCAATGTCTTGTGAATGCTCCGGTTGGGAGAGCTTCTATTACTTTCTCAATAATTTTCTTTTTTTTTACCGGTACCAGCATTTCAAAGGGAGACTGAGAGAACATCCAATCCAATAACTCAGCGCAATAATGCCCATTATCAGCTAAAACAAGTGG
>SDBT01006761.1_pt1 | contig 18956 bp, 12 predicted proteins | sample 2277101 | NCBI WGS metagenome assembly SDBT01 (sample SAMN10404973, study PRJNA504765) | marine sediment metagenome | isolation source: marine sediment core GS10_PC15, 103 cmbsf | place: Arctic Ocean: Southern Knipovich Ridge | collected 2010 | reverse complement strand
TATTAATCTAAACCGTCATCAAAAGATATTTGATCAGATAAATCTTGAATATTTATAAATGATTTAATTGAAATAATGTCATCGGTGGAAATTTCATCCGGTACTAATTTGGATAGGTAGACCTCATCAAATGGATTGTCTTCAGATGCCATTATACGTTTCAAATATTTGAAATAATAATTAAGAATATAATTTTCTATCAGTGGTTTCAGCGATGAAGTATTCTGATCAAGATGGTATAAGTCATTTAAATTAACATTTTTTGTTTCGATAGCCTCAGTCGATGAGGTAAGATCGAGAATACTAAAAGAAGTTATATTCTCATCGGTATATTCTTTTTTGTAGTCAACCTGATTTGATGTCATAGTAAATCCTCAATATTTAAGTCTTTTTCTATCGATTTCGAGAACTTGAATTGCTTTAAAATGATTTTGTTTAAATCGATTTCCGGATTCTTTTTTACATTCATTGGTTTATTATTAATATCTAGAAGTATTTGCACACCAACCTCATTACCAACCTTGCTCTCATCAAATTTTACGATTTGATCTTTATTAAACTTTATCTTTCGTTTTTCATAACCATGAATATTATAGTTAACGAAATAATCATTGATTTTTCTCCCTAATTGTAGATTAAACGATGCTAAATCACTTTTATCCCAATCTAAACATAGTAATTTTTTAAAAATAGGATTGATTGCTTCAAATGGTGTTTTAGAGCCAGATGTATCTTTATAATCAATTGTGGTGATAACGCCTGTCCATAAGTACTCAAGACCACTTTCATAAATTTTATTCAAAATTTTGTATGTAGTAATCTTTAAAAATTCAAATACTTCCTCAATAGAATACTGAATGTGATCAGGAGGCTCAGATATAATCTGTATCCGATTGAGGCCGATATGGATAATCATGTTACTGGAATGAATAGCATACCTAGGCAATTCTGCAGGGGCATCACTTGGTATATTTAACGTAATAAAATTGCCTTTTAGATCAGATGTTATTTTTTTTATTGAACTACCTGCCAAGAGAATTAATTCTTTCTCAGGTTTAAAGGTAGATACAATCTCTATTCTAGAGAATTTGGCCAATTTTAATTCATCTCTTTGTGGAGAATAAATGTAATAAAAAAAAATGATAAAAGATATTAATTTTGTCTAACTGATAATTCGCTGGAATATTTCACTCTTCTAATTTAATCATTTTAACTTTCTGTATCCAAACATGTTCCCGATTATCAGCGAAATGATTATTACCAGGACACATCCGATAACATTAAACCAGAGATAAGGAATATCTGAAAAAATAAATAATCCCAGGACGACAAATTCTGATATGATCGCAGAAATAAAAACAGCGTTTCCACCGACTTTCTTAAGATAAAAGGCGACCAGAAATATTCCCAGGATGGTGCCATAAAACAAAGAGCCGAGTATGTTGACCGCTTCGATGAGAGAGCCCAGGCGGTTGGCGAATAGTGCGAAGAAAATGGCAATGAAACCCCAGAAGATAGTCGCAATTTTAGAAGCTAGTAAATAATGTTTTTCGTCTCCGTCCTTTTTTATCAGACGGCGATAGATATCGATGACCGTTGTGGAAGCAAGAGCATTAAGCTCGGCAGCTGTGGAAGACATGGAAGCAGAGAGAATGGCAGCCAGAACCATCCCAATCAACCCGGCCGGAAGAAAGGCCAGAACAAAACTTAGAAAGATATAGTTGACGTCATTGCCATCACTTTGGGGATTATTCTTTTTTATGAGAGAAATGGCTTCCTCACGTATCAATTCAGCCTCAGATTGTGCCTCCAGCAGGGCCGATTTCTCTCTTAGTACCCCCTGCGGATCCTCATTATCCAGAGCTTCCAGCATCTGGTGGATCGATGTTTCTTTAATTTGATGAATATGGGTGTAATTTTCTTCAAGCCTGGCATAGTCCTCAGCATATACACTGTTTTTGATATTTTCCGTTTCTTCAGGATTAAAAAACAGCGGAGGGACGGTAAACTGGAAAAAGACAAATACCATAACACCGATATAGAGAATAAAAAATTGCATGGGAACCTTGACGAGACCGTTCAACAACAAGCCCATTCTGCTCTGTGTAATTGAACTCCCTGCCAAATAACGCTGGACCTGAGACTGGTCAGTACCGAAATACGATAACATAAGGAAGGTCCCGCCAATCAGGCCTGACCAGAAGGTATAGCGGTCCGACAGATTAAAGGAAAAATCTATCGTGTTCAGCTTACCCATCTTGCCGGCGATATGGGCGGCATCCAGAAAAGATACAGAATCGGGTAATAAACGGAATATCATAATAAATGCAGCAAAAATTCCTGTAAAAATGACAGTCATTTGAAGGATATGCGTTTTATTGACCGCTTCCGTTCCACCCGAGGCCGTATATGTAATTACAAGGACGCCGATAGCCAGAATCGTCCATTCAATGGGCCAGCCGAGTAGGGCAGATAAGATCAGGGCCGGAGCAAATATGGTAAAACCGGCAGCCAATCCACGCTGAATCAGGAATAAAAAACTTCCCAGAGCCCGGTTCTTTAGGTCGAAACGGCCTTCGAGATACTCATAGGCTGTAAATACATTCAATTTATGGTACAGGGGAACAGCTGTAATTGACAAAATAATCATTGCGATAGGCAGGCCGATATAGAATTGAACAAATCGCATGCCGTCTACAAAAGCCTGACCGGGTGTGGAAAGAAATGTGATCGCGCTGGCCTGGGTGGCCATGATGGACAGGGCAACCGTATACCAGGGTGTGGCCTTATTGGCCAATAAATATTCTTTAATATTTTTGCTGCCACGGCTTTTCCAGGTACCGTATACAACGATAAAAAGCAAAAATCCGCTCATTACTAACCAGTCTACTGTACTCATTCAAAGATCCTGCGAATGATATAAAAAATCGTCAAACAAAATAAGAGATTAAGAATAACAACTGCATAAAGACGATTCCAACTTTTCATAATCGGCGGTTTTTCTTCTATTTCTCTGGATGTCTTTCCGGTATCCATGCTACTCTTGTCCTTCTGCTGAGATAAAATTGATAAAAAGCCGATAAGCTCCCGGAACACCCGCCGGCAACTGACGAAACCAGGAATAAGCCGTGAATATAAATACACCTTTGCCATAGCGGGTATACAGCAGTCCGCCCAATTTTGCCGGTTCGTTTTGGTCGTTGCCTGATAGCAAAGGATAAAGTTTTCCTTCCCAACTTTCGGCAAAATAGAGACCCCGTTCCTGGATCCAGTCTTCAAAATCTTTCCCGGTTATTTTATTAGGGTAATTAAAGAGCGGATGTTCAGGCATCAAAATCCTGATAGGAGCATCTTCCTCACTGATGCGGTCTCTTCCTGAAGTTTTAAAAGGATAGGGGCCGATTTGCGCTACCTGCGTACCAAAACGTGTATTATGCTGGACGATCCAGGTACCTCCTTCTTCAACATATTCGATCAGACGTTTTTGCTGCCGTTGTAATTCCGGTCGTGTATTAAATGCCCGAATACCGCAAATGATAGCGTCATAAACACTCAGATCCTTCTCATTCAGATCCTGATCGCTCAAAAGGTCCACCTGATAACCTAACTGGGATAAGGTTTTTGGTATATCATCACCTGAGCCCATTATATAGCCTATCACACCGGGCTGAATCACAATATCCAGACTGACCAGATGCGTTATTGCCGGTTGAAGAACCGTCTGGAAGGGAATGTGGTTGTAGTCAATCTCGATAATTTCATTCGTATATTTTCTCCCGTCTACTTCTGCCTGCAGGTAGGCCGGACCGTTTTGAGCTGTTACTAAAGGTTTAACCTTGAAAGAAAAGGAAATTTGATCTCCACTTTCCTCCAGAGTAAAGGGGAATGTGCCGGGCTGTACTTCCCAGCCTGGCGGTAATGAGAGACTTATCTGCCCCTGCCGGCTTCCACTGGTAGATTGTACCTGGACATGAATATCCCTCGCCGTAGAATCAGCAAATACATAGGTAGGTTCCACGATACGCACATTTATAGCCGGCCTGACGATAAAAGGGCGGAATTGTTCTCCTTTAACGGCATCCGTCCAGCGATAAAGCACTGGAATTTCATAGGTTAGCGGCAGATCATTTATCTCTAAGTAAAATTTTGTGTTCAGGGCCGGACCGGCTTCGGCCTCTTCTATTTGATAGTCATCTGAAATATTGAACATTTTTCCGTTGTTAGATTTTTCCAGCCAAAATGGTTGGGTGTAAGGTGCATCATCCGGAATTTCCACTGTCTGTTTGTACGAAAATGGTCGGTTCACTTCCAGGCTTTTTTGGAGCAGAGAATCCTTCAGGAAGTAGGTGGTCCGGACCCGGTTAACAATGACCGGGATTTCCGATCGGGAGAGTACCATTGACCGTACATCGATAGACGACCCTGGAGAGACTCCCTGTTGCCAGACAATAGATTCAAACCATATACCGCTGCACATTCGTAACAATTCCTGGATTTCACCTTTTTTTATGTCTATCCAGCGATTAGCAGGTAAATTGTCGATTTGTCTGTATAAACTGATCAGATCCGGGACGATGGCTCCTGGATTATGGTCATCATATTTTTTTAGGATCGCATTAACGGGTGCCTGAATGGCCTCACCACCCGATACACGTTTCCAGGTAAGATCAATACCATCGAAAAGATCAATGTAAGAAGAATCTCCTGCTGTGAGGTCAAAATAGATAAGTTGAGTGCCGCGACCAGGGCTAACACCAAACCCCTGGCTTTTATGCATGGAGCGACTTGCCGCAGCAAATTCTTGATAAGACTGACCCAGAATGGGGTTGTATTCGCCCACGTCTATGGATAATGCTTCTGCACTTGGAGACCAGGTATTCCAGAATATCCGTTTTGATTGCCAGGTCTGCAGTTCTTTCAGCTGTTCGGGAAATCTGGAAGGGTCAGCTGCGGCGAAAAAAGCTTCTTTCACCAGTATGGCGGAAGAAATATGATGACCATGTCCCCCCCGGGTCTCCGAAAAGCGGGTGAGAATAATGTCAGGTTGAAATTTGCGTATAACTCGTACAATATCAGATAAAATAAGTTCGCGGTCCCAGTTACGCAGGGTTTCGTCGGCTGATTTGGAATAACCGAAGTCGATAGCCCGGGAAAAAAACTGCCCGGCGCCATCTATACGACGGGCGGAGAGAAGTTCCTGGGTTCGAATGACCCCCAGTAAGGCCCCTTTTTCACTTCCCAGAAGATTTTGGCCCCCATCACCACGGGTAAGTGATAGATAAGCCGTACATACCAATTTTCCCTGAGCCATATAAGCCAGAACTGAAGTGTTTTCATCGTCAGGGTGGGCGGCAATATAAAGCACATTGCCCAGAACATTTAATTTGTTTAAAGCCTGGCGGATATCCGTGCTGGTTGCTGGTTGTAGTTGCGCGATGAGAGAAGAGAGAGGAGAGAAGAGGGAAAAGAAGATGAGAAGTTTACAGATGATGTATAAGTTTTTATAATATCGTTTCAATATTTTGCTCCATGTATGGACCTTGGTTCTGGGTACTGGGCTCTCGGCTCTAGGTACTCGGTTCTGATCTCTTGATAGTGGATCCTGGATTCTCGATACTGGATGCTGGATACCTGGTATACGATTCCTGATAATTGATTTTACATTCTGCTCATTTTTGACAAGTACTTGACAATATTAATTAATGGACGCACCTTTAAATTCCCAATTCCCAATTCCCAATTCCCAATTCCCAATTCCCAATTTTACAATTCTTTCAGGATTCCTTCAAGACGCGCCTTTTGGTTAGCCGGTGCCAGTTCATAGGCTTTCTCATAGTTTTCCCTGGCCCCTTTTTTGTCCTCTTTTTTATTTAAGGCTTCGCCAAGACTGTCCCAAACATTCCAGGAATCAGGGTGTTGTTTTACATTTAACCTGAAAATACGCAGGGCATCATCCAGTTTATCCTGACCCATTAATTGGTAACCGTAGTTATTTAGTTCGTTTTCGGTGGCACCACTAATAGATGTCTCCATCAAGGTTTCGCCTTCTTTTTCTTTTCCGGCTAAGGTCAATAATCCGGCCTTTACGGCTTTGTTGTTAAAACTATCCCCGCCGTTCATGGCTAATGCCTTATCAATCCAGGTCATTGCCTCATCGAGATTGATCTGGTTTTGCAGGCAGTAACGGGCTGCCGCCGCCCAGGCAGCATTATTAAAACCGGCAAGACCGGTTAGATGATCTTTATAGGTTGACAATACCAGTTCATGTTGATCAAAGGCAATGGAGAAAGACACCTTCTTTTCACCCCAGGCCATATAAGCATTGCAGGCACCAGCCTCAATATTTTCAAAACCAAAAACCAGCCACTCCTCAAATTCTATTTTTTCGGGTTTAACTTTAATGCGCAGGGCATCATGGCTTTCTTCATAAAAGTAACTTCCCCAGGCATCATAATCCTTGTTAAAGATAATCGTCCATTCCTCTTCATGTACGATCATATGAACGCCGTATATGCCTGCCGGCAGATCATGTCCGTCTATTTTTGCGTCATTAGAAATGGAAAAAGTCGTGTTCTCGTTTGCACCGGTCCGCCAGGGCAGTGGTTTGCCATTGCCAAAAGGATTTGGTGCAAGCCCATAAGGGACTAGCTTGCCATAAATTTCCCGCCCCTTGACCCCGGGACGGCTATAGTCAATCTCGATAGTGGCAAAACTTATATTCTGTATGACTTTTGCAGGGGGACTGACCCGGATAAGGGGTAAATTTTGCTGGGCGAAGTTCTGACCGAAAAATATAAAACATATTATTATAGTTGAAAACAAAGTAAATATTTTTTTATCACGCATGACTTTCTCCTTCATGAAGTTAAAGTATTGACGCGATTAACAGATTGTGTGAGAATTATAAATACTATTTTGCTTACAGTCATATAACCGCCTCGTGACAGCATTCTATCTAACTGCTGATTTATAATATCTCCATTGTTACTAAAAGATAAGTTGGTGCAAAATTATTTCATAAAAAAGAAGAATATACAATAAACCAGGAATTCTTCATTTGTCCCTCCTTTTTCAAAAAATGGATACTTAACGCAAAGGCGCCACGCCAGAGGCGGGCGAACAGAGAAGGCGCAAAGTACGCAAAGTTTTATATTATTTTTCATTTTTTCATGCAACTTTTGACACTACCATAAGATAGGCAGTGGTAAAAGTTTAACATATTATATTCTTTATTGTCGATGCCTTCTAGCGATGATGAAATAGTAAAGAACCCGGGTGAAATCCGAGATCATGATATAAACATTTCATTGATTTGATTAAAAATAGGGTTGATTTTATATACGTACAGACGTCCTCCGAATACAGGATTTTTAACCGGCGAGACGTCTCTACTCCGCATGTATTTATGAATATGAGATACGAGGTTGTGGGAAAATTGTTTCAAATACTCCTCTGTAAAAAGGGGAAGGTGATAGAAAAATCGTTTTAATCATTCCATGATATTTTAGTTTATCCTGAAAATAGTCAAGATATATAAATTATGAATCTATAGCAATCTTATATTATTCCAATCAATTTCTGATGACAAAACCGTTTGTTTCATTATTTATCCGTTTAAATCTTTTTAATTGAATAGGTTCTCAATATGCATTATATATTTATCACTTTGATAGGTTCCTATATGTGGAGGGAATATTATTATCAGTGAGATTTATTTTTATTTAAGAGATTTATTCGGCGGAACCTACACTCTTCGAATAATCGAATCATATTTCGAACTTTTTGTCGAGATTGTGCCCTATTTTGTAATCAGCATCGTGATTCAAGTGGCCTTAATTCGTTATACTCAAAAGAACGGTCTATCATTCAAATCAAAGAACAAAATATTTTCAATTGCGATCGCAGCATTATTGGGAATGATTTCACCGCTACCAACCTACGCAGCTGTACCAATTGGCCTTTCATTTATCCCTTTGGGAATTCCTATCAGTGCTGTAATCGCATTTATAATTGCATCACCACTTGTTAATCCAAGTTTGTTTTTTTTAACGCTCACGCGTCTAGGAGTTGAGATTGCCCTGGCAAGAGTAATTGTGGCTTTTGCTCTTGGTTTTATTGGTGGATTTATTTCGGAATGGATTATAAAATCTATTAAAAATCCGGAGAATTTTGAACAAAGGCCAAAACAGACCAGAACATTTCTACAAGATTTCTGGAGGAACTCCGTATTTTTAGGAAAATATTTTGCTGTTGCTCTCTTGATTAGCGCTGTAGTCAAAGCGATGGTATCACCTCAACTTGTCACAGAAATTTTAGGCCGGCATATTCAGGGAAGTTTAGTTATCGCAATTGCACTTGGGGTTCCTTTCTACAGCTGTGGGGGTGCCGCGATTCCTTTCGTAGAGGTGTTAAGTGATATGGGCATGAATAAAGGTGCTGTGCTGGCGTTTTTTATCGCCGGACCGGCAACTAAACTTGAAACCTTATATGTGTTTAAATCAATGCTTGGGATTAAGGTATTTGTATATTATCTGTTGATAACAATTATAGGTGCTTATCTTGCTGGTTTAATACTTCTATTAATATAGCTGAATGTAGAAGTATCAAAAGTAATATTAAGAATAGGATAAAAAAAGAAACCACGTCTTCTTGTGGTTTTTTTGACACTATGTTGAATAATTGCCAGGGAGAATTTTGATGCGAAGAAGAAAATTTAATACAACTAAAATTATCATTGTATCATGTTTCCTAACGATGTGGTTATACTGGGACTTTTCCCAGGCAGGTAAGTATCTCGTTTCCTTTTACCAGTCCTATAAGCCGGCAGGTGAGTATGACGTTATTTCATCTGCAACCACCAGGGTGGCTATTGTCCGAGCAGATGATGATAGCCTGGCTCACCCCACATCGATGATCAATGAAAATATTGAGTATGAGACAATTGAAGATATGGTGCGTCGGGCAATTAAATTGACTGGTGGATTTGACTGGTTGATTCAATCAGGCAATCTGGTATTATTAAAACCAAATATCGTTGATCCAGAACCACCGGGCACAGGGGAAGTAACCGATGTCCGTGTGATAAAATCATTGATCAAAATTATTGATGAAATCGATCCTGGCAACATAGAAATAGTTGTAGGTGAAGGCTCACCACGGGAAATGGACTATGAATTAAAATATTCTAGCCGTACAACACCCCGATGGGAGAAATTATGGGATGTAGCTGGTTATCAGGATCTGCTGACAGATCCTTATCTTGCGGGGATCAATTTCAGGTTATCAAATTTAAATGGATCCCCTGCGGAAGATCCCTGGCAGGATTTAGTACTCGTTGATGTTCCGGGGGGTGGAGAAGCATTGCCGCAAGGTGGTACGTATTATATCCATAAAGATGTGTTAAATGCGGATGTATTCATTACGGTGCCGGTATTGAAAATTCACAGTCCAGGGATCACCGTTGGTTTAAAGAATCAGATTGGTATTGCACCCAGCACCATTTATGGATTTTCTAAAACAGCCGGTGTACCGCAAAATAATTATGAACGCAAACTCATCCATCAAAGCGTAGCTCCCAAATACTGGACGGATAAAGAAATTGTTGATCTCTGTAACCTGGCCCAGATTAAATTTGTAGTGGTTGATGCGATTGCCTGTTTAGAAACCAAAAAGTCTGCTATCCGAAGTGGAGAGACTATAACAAATTTAGTGCGAATGAATTCGATTGTCGCCGGGACTGATCCGGTGGCCGTTGATCATGTATGTACCCGGTTAATGAGTATGAATCCCGATGATATTGAACATATTACTTTAGCAGAAAAAATAGGATTGGGCACCAATAATCCGGATAACATAAGGATTGTAGGCGCCGATTTGGATATGACTAAAAAACGATTTAAAAAATCTCTGGTGACCGAAGGGGATTTTGGACAAGGAGTGCGGACGTGGTTGTTGAAGGGTCCCTATTCCATCGAAGGAATATCTGATCCCATTGATCATGAGTTTATAACCGATGAAGCAGGATTGTCGCCACAGGCAGAAAAAGATGGCTGGAGTGAAGCAATATATTTTACAGATGATCGTATTGATCTTAAAAATTATTACAGCCTCGGTTCTGGTGAAGAAGTGGTCAGTTATAATTTCTGTTATTTTGATGCCCCCGGAGATGAGGAAGCGGAACTATGGCTGGGATCGGATGAAGCTTTAAAAATTTATATTAATGGAGAAGAAGTTTACCGGTATGATGGTACCCGATCCATCAAGGACGAAGAGTTTCTCAGTGCAAAAGTAGCGGTAAACATTAAAGCAGGCCAGAACCAGTTACTCATCAAATCACTTCAGAAATACGGTCGCTATGATTTCTGTCTGAATATATGTGAGCCGGAGCCAGATCCCAATTATGATGGAAATCGTATCTGGGGTTTAAAATTCAAAACGGAGCCTGACATCACCGCCGTCGAGTCTGTTGATGTGATGAAAAATCTGAGTTATAAGATCCACAAAGCTTATCCAAATCCATTTAACAGCCGGGTTACTGTGGATTATCAAATTTCTAACCCGGGATACATGTCTATCACGGTTTATAATATAAGAGGGCAGAAAGTTAGGACATTGTTTGAGGGTGATGTTCCAAGATCTGGTGATCATAAAGTTGCCTGGGATGGAAAAAATAGCCTTGGAACATATGTATCATCCGGGTTGTATTTAATTACCATTCAGCAATCCGGCAATCATATGATTAGTAAAAAGGTGTTGTTTGTGAAATAAGGAAATATTTTCCGTTATTCTGTCTAATCTGGTTAATTCAAGAATTTAGGAGTGGTATGAAATTTTTCTTAATAACCTCAGTTTTAACATTTATTTTTGTGTTTTTTCTTCAACAAACTTTTGCGCAAGAGGGAGATAGCACATTGTCTGTTACCTGGAATATCAATAATGTGGAGAGTATTGAAGGCCATCCCACATCAAAGTTGGGTGATCCACAAGTTCAGGATGTGTCAGATGTTACAGCGGTGTGGTTTGATGGGATTGACGATGGTCTGATCGTGGATTCAAATCCTCTTGAAGGGACGACTTCTTTTACGGTGGAAGTTTTATTTAAGCCGGATTCTTCTTTCCCTAACAATGAAGCCCAACGTTTTATACATATCCAAAATCCAAATGATGATAATCGCCGTATCTTAATCGAACTCAGACTGACGGATGACCATCACTGGTACCTGGATACATTTATCAAATCAGAATTATCGTCGTTAGCATTGATGGATGAAAATCAGCGTTATCCTGTAAATGAATGGTATCATGCCGCCATGGTATATGATAACGGGGTCATGACAAGTTATGTTGATAGTATTGAACAGTTGTCGGGTGAAGTGGATTTTCTCCCGATAAGTGGTGGTAAAACATCGATCGGAACCCGTATGAATCTGAGAAGTTGGTTTAAGGGTTCTATCAGAACTTTAAAAGTGACTCATCGGGCTCTGGTCCCTGAAGAATTTATGATTTCACCATCTTCGGTTGGGGAGGCAAATGTAATTATACCGGGTTCTGAATTGATGCAGAATTATCCTAATCCATTTAATCCATCTACAACAATAAAATTCGAAATTCCTGAATCTTCCCATATTAAACTGGGGATTTTTAACATAAGAGGCCAGGAAGTCATTATACTTGCAGATAATCATTACCGGACAGGAATACATGAAATACAATGGAACGGTCGGAATAAACACAATCTTCAGGTAGTCTCTGGTATGTATTTTTACCGTATTTCATCAGATAAGTGTGTTTTATCAAGAAAAATGTTGTTGCTAAGATAAGGATTTAATTATGAAATCAAATCGCAAAAACACGTTTTTAATCGTTAAGAAATTTATCCTCCTGTTTTTTGGCATGAGTCTTTTACCTCTCATAGTGTTTGCTCAATCATACAATCCACCGATTGGTATACCTGCACCTGAATTTGGGATCAATGAAACGGTTGAAAGTGTTTACGGTGCGGATTCTTTATATACACATTATGTCGATAACACTCATCCCGAGGCCACTGATGTTGATAATCCGAATGGTAATTCCGACAAACCACGGAAGACGATTCCATTAAATGTTTCGGCAGGAAGTATTGTCGAAATTCATGGTGGGCCATATAATAATATTCGTAGTACGTATATAATGAGCGGTACAGTAGACGAACCGGTTTTTGTAAGAGGTGTGCCGGATACGATACGACCGTTAATTACGAGATCGGAAGTAAGGTTTGGGGGGCAGTATTTTATCGTAGAAAATCTGGAATTTTACAATAAATCGACAATTAGATTTAACACCAGTGCAAGATATGGTTCTCTGAGAAATTGTGAAGTGCATAATCCGATTGGGGCAACAGGGGCGTCTAATCCGACTATTAATGTCACAGGCGAACATATGGTAATATATAATTGTGAAATTCATGATAATATCAGGGAGGCCGACATTGACTGTCACGGTATTCAGGCAGGTAACTACGGCTACAAGATTTGGGTTTTAGATAATCATATCTATAACAATGGCGGGGACGGGATTCAGGCCTGCCATAATTGTAATCCGGGCCCCCGGTATCTGTATATCGGCCGGAACAATTTTCACGGCGATAAAGAAAATGGTATCGACTTAAAATATGCCCTGGATGTAATTATATCAGAGAATAAACTGCATAATTATCTGCATTCTGCAACTACCGGAATTGTGAGCCCTATTGTTGTAGGCAGCGATGGTGCGCCAACCAGAGTATGGATCATTTTCAATGAAATATACAATTCTAAAAAAGGAATTAGAATTGAAGAAATTCATGATATATGGATCATTGGCAATCTGATCTATGATATAACAGAGGCCGGAATTATACCAGAAAAAGTAGGAACACGAACGCGCGTGCTAAATAATACATTATATAATATGGCACAGGGAATTTCTGATCCCTGGCGGGTAACTTTCGGTTTTTCTATTTATAATAATATATATTCAAAAATTAGTAATTCAAGTATTAAACTAGGCAGTTCAATTCTTGAAAATTCTGATATCAGTAATAATGTGTTTTGGGAGGCAAGCAGCCATGGCGATAATGCTGTAAATGAGAATCCTCTCTTCACAGATGAAGCAAATAAGGAATTTAGTTTGCAGTCTGAGAGTCCAGCCATTGATGCCGGTATTGCCAAAGGTGAGGTTTATTACGACTACTATTCAATGTATGGTGTTGATATCAGCAAGGATGTCGAGGCGGCCATACGACCACAAGGTGAGGAGTGGGATATCGGTGCTCATGAATACCCTACGGGGACCTTTCCTGTACAATACAATCTTATCGCAGCCGCAGATGCAGCCATGGGGAATGTCTCTCCCACCGGAGGAAAGTTTACTGAAGGCTCGGTAGTGAAATTAACTGCGATAGCAAAACCTGGTTATATTTTTATCGGATGGAGTGGTGACCTGAGCGGGTCTGAGAATCCTTCATTTCTTACCATGGATAGTAATAAATCAATTACAGCATTATTTAAAGAACTAACTCTGTATACACTTACGGTTAATACTTCAGGAAAAGGGACGGTTTCAATTGATCCGGACAGCGTCTACTATTCACCAGGGCGAGTTGTTACTTTAACGGCCAATCCTGATGATGGGGAAGAATTTGTGGAGTGGAAGGGTGATCTTTCGGGATCAGAGAATCCACAGCAAATTACAATGGATGAAAATAAAACCGTTACTGCTATTTTTACTTCACCTGCTAATGAGAGTTTTAATATTAATGCTATTGGAACACAAATAGGAATGTTTGAAGCATCGTGGATTGCCTTTGCATCAGCAGATAAAGTTGATGGCGTGATTGGTTTCTCACAAGGCATTCCCAGCGAATACGACCATTTAAGCTGTAAAATACTTTTTAAAAATACCGGAGACCTGGAAGTAAGTAACGGAGCAGACTATACCTCTGATGCTGCGGTACCATATTCTGCCAATCAGCAGTTCAGTTTTAGAATGTCCGTAGATATGAATGCCCAAATCTACAGTGTTTGGGTAACACCCGACGGAGCGGATGAAATACTACTTGCTGATTCTTATGCTTTTCATCCTGCCCCGGGGACAATTAGTTCTATAAAATACAGAAGTATAAAGATGTCCTTTGACCCCCAGTGGGGTGGGGCAGAGGGTATGATTGAAATTCTTAATTTCAATGTGGTGACAGATATTGACAACGAATTTGAAAATTTACAACCTCCGTCACACTATTCTTTAAGTAGTTACCCCAATCCATTCAATCCCACTGCCATGATCGAATATCATGTGCCACAGGCATGCCATGTGGGTTTGAATATATATAATTCTTTAGGTCAAAAAGTTGAGAGCCTGGTTTCAGGAAATATCAGAGCTGGCTCATATAAGATTAAATGGGATGCTTCTGGATATGCTGCCGGAACCTATTTTTCCCGATTGGAAACATCGATGGGGCAGGTTATATCAAATAAGATGATTTTGCTCAAATAGTATCATATGATACTATCTATAAATGAGATAGAACTCTCCTTTTTATAGATTAATATTTGTTTGGGTGAAATTATGAGAGATGTTCTCTAAACGTTTCAAAAGGTTTTATTGGGTAACAAAATAATAGACTTTCAACACAAATTTTAAATAATCATGAAAATATCAAAGTAAAACCGTAGAATGAATTAAGGAAGTATGAAAATGAAATTTAATTTTAAATTGTTCGGTTTGTTTTTTTTATTTATTAATATTCTACCAAATCTGCTATTTACTCAATCGTATACGCCACCTATCGGTATCCCAACACCGGAGTTTGGTATCGAGGAATCACATATGATGTATCTAGATTCATCATATGACTTTGGGAGTGGACCAGAGGCATATAAAGACGCCGGAAGCGGTCCCTATACCCATTATGTTGATATGTCTGATCTCAATGCCTCGGATGCCGCTAATCCATTTGGAACCCCTGCTAAACCCCGGCTAACTATCCCCAAAAATCTGAGGGCGGGAAGTATAGTCGAAGTCCATAACGGACCATACGATTATTCGGAATCTATTCATGGCGGTACCTATTTACCAATTGTTGATGCTACTGGAACAGCAAAGAGGCCCATTTTTATACGTGGGGCTAATGAAGAAAACCGGTTCGAAATTGGAGGAGAAAACCAGGTCCTTCTTCGTGATGTTAGTTTTGTCATCATCGAAAATATGTTCCTCAATGGTCCGTCCATAAAAATTTATCAGCCATCTGATCATGTATCTATCAGGCATTCAGAAATTACCGGTGAATCGAGCAGTGGGATAAATATCTGGACCTGGAAAACTGATTTCACCCCCGGAGATCTGAAGGAGCATATTGTCATCTATGATAATGATATTCATGATAATGGACCCTATCCGGTTACTTATGAGACCGGCTATCATGCTATTATGATCGATGATGCTTCTCAGAATGTCTGGATACTGGATAACCGGATCTATAATAACGGAGATGATGGCATCCACATAATAGACCGGTATTGGATAGATTATATCGGACCCAATGCCGACAGAATTTTTATCGGTAGAAATAAGATGCACCATGACGGTGAAAACGCCATTGATGTGAAGGGATCAACCAATGTAATTCTCTCACAAAATGAAGTGTATGGTTATGCGACCATTATGCCGTCATCCAGCGGTGAAGCGATCCGGATTAACGATGAGGGAGACCAGGATAATATCTGGATTCTGTATAATCGTATTTACGATAGTGAAGACGGGATTAATCCACTGCAGGCCCTCTTTCCACCCTATATTATCGGTAATATCATTTATGATTGTGATATCGCGATAAACGTCGATGCAGCATTGGTACTAAATAATACAATCTATAATACAAAGAGGGCTGTGGCCGGGGCCAAAGAGATTGTCAATAATATTATCGCTAAAGCCGATCCGGTTGTTTTTGCCGGTAATCCCCAAATCTTGAACAATAACCTATTCTGGCAGAATGGTGAGGATGAGTATTGTGATTACTGTTTTAACAGCAATCCACTGTTTGTGGAACCGGATAGTGGTGATTTTCGGCTTCAACCGGGAAGTCCTGCAATGGAAAACGGTATTACCCATGGAATTTATGATACGTTTTTTGACCTTTACGGTCTAAACATCAATGTGGATTTTGATGGCAATCCCCGCCCTCTGGGCACTTACTGGGATATGGGCGCTTATGAATATGCCGGCATTGGAACTAAAAAATATTTTCTATCTGTAAACACTTCCGGGAGGGGAACCATTTCTATCTCTCCGGATAGCGGCTTTTATTCAGCCGGTACTGAAATTACATTAACTGCAATCCCTGATTCCGGTGAACAATTTATCAGATGGGAGGGAGATCTTTCAGGCACAGAAAATCCACAGCAGTTGACAATAGACGGAAATAAAGTTGTAGAAGCGATCTTCACGGCCCATATTACAGATGAGTTTGTCGTGGATTCTATGGAAACTCAATCAGGCCGGTTTGAAGCCCGCTGGAATGCCTATGCTTCGGTAGATGATCTTGATGGTGTTATAGGGTTTTCCCAGGATTTCCCCACAGTGTATTCTGATCTTAGCTGCAAGGTATTATTCAGCAGAACAGGTGATCTCAAAGTTTCTGATGGCTTGTCATATAAGGCAGCGCAAGAAGTTACCTATTTAGCAAATCAGAATTTTGTCTTCAGAATGAACGGGGATTTAGGCGCCCAAACTTACAGTGTCTGGGTCTCTCCAGAAGGAGGAAATGAAATTCTGCTCGCTGATACATATGCCTTTCATCCGGTGCCGGGTACCATTGATTATTTAAAGTACCGGTCGGTTAAAATGTCTTTCGATGAGGAATGGGGCGGCGCCGAAGGCATGGTCATAATTACTGATTTTAATGTGGTGACTGGTCTTAAGGATGAATCTGATAAGTCAAAACTTCCATCCCGCTATTCCCTGAGCAGCTATCCTAACCCGTTCAATCCGGAAACAGTGATAATCTACCACCTACCGGTGGCGAGTGACATAAATTTAACTGTCTATAATGCATTAGGACAAAAGGTTGAAACCCTTGTTACCGGTAAGAAAAATGCTGGTAAGCATACAACTATATGGAGCGCGGTCGGTTATGCCGCCGGAATTTATATTTCCCGCCTGGAATCATCGACAGGCCAGATTGTGTCCAATAAAATGATTCTTCTCAAATAGTATCATATGAATAAATGAGAAATTTATTCTATGTTGGGATTTAATACGGTTTACACTAAAAAACAATTGAAAGGAGTCAAACGAAAAGAATGCTCTGTTATTTGTTTTCCTGAATGTGCAGAAGCTGGTCTTTTAATGCGGAGTATTATAATGGAAATATTACAATTTAGAGATACAATTGCCTTGTCAATGAATCAATTTCTTGATGAAAACTTAGAATAAGACTATTGAATAGATTGTTTCCTGAGACAAAAATATCTGGAGACAGAAAATAATCTAATTTATTTTTTTATTATACAGGTTACTATCTGATGGAGAAAAAATGAATTCTAACAATTTTTCGCGTAGAGATTTTATCACAAGTGCGGGTGTCTTTGCCGGTTTAGCTGCTTTGGGCATAGCAAATTTGAATTGCGATAATAAGCCAAAACTTGATGAGGTAGAGATGAAAAATACAAAAAATATAAAGATAATACGCGTCGATTCTAACTTTGAAAGAGAGCCTTTGGTGCGGCCTTTCGGATTTAAAGGTATCTATCAAAATGAGTTCTGGGTGTCTGCGGCTTTGCTTGAAAGTGAATCAGGAATCAAACATGTTGGTTTAATGACCCAATGTTTAGCCTGGAGTGATTTAAATGTATTCCTGGCACATTCAGAGGCAGGCGGAAATCTGCTTCTGCACGAAACGTTAGAGCATGCATTACAGCAGATAAAAGGTACAACATTCAAAAATCCAATTGAACTTCAAAATGCAATCTTGCAAAATTCCCATGAGTATGGAAAAAAGATCACTGAAAACAATAATCTTCGAATGACATTTACGCTGAGCTCGTTAGTTGCCCTTGATAATGCTGCCTGGATGTTATATGCCCAGGAGAATGATATTAAAAATTTTGATCAGATGATTCCGGAAGAATACCGCCCCGCCTTATCCTATAAACACAAAAAAGTGGCCCATGTCCCATTGTTGTCCTACAATGTACCTTTAAGTGAAATTGAAGAGGCCGTTGATCAGGGTTATTTTTTTATGAAAATAAAAATTGGCAGACCTGGCACTCAAGAGGAGATGCTGGAAGGCGATAAAGCAAGAATTGAAGCGATTCATAAATTGATTGGTCATCTGGAAACCCAACATACGCTCAATGGTAAAATTCCCTATTATTTTGATGCAAATGGTCGTTATGAAAAAAAGGAGACCTTGCAACGACTATTAGATCATGCCAAAAAAGTGGGTATGCTGGATCAAATAGCGATCATTGAAGAACCCTTTCCGGAAGAAGCCGATATTGATGTCGGTGATTTGGGTGTTCGGATTGCGTCAGATGAGAGTGCCCACACCGCTGAAGATGTAATAAAAAGAATTGAGATGGGATATGGTGCAATAGCCCTAAAGTCTGCTGCAAAAACATTAAGCATGACCTTGCCGATGGCAAAAGTTGCTCATGAAAATAATATCCCCTGCTTTCTGGCAGATCTTACTTGTACCCCTATTTTAGTGGATTGGAACAAAAATATTGCGGCACGTCTGGCACCTTTCCCTGGAATAAAGGATATGGGTTTAATGGAATCCAATGGTCACCAGAATTATGTACGGTGGAAAGAATTGGTCAGTTATCATCCTTATCCTGATGGGTCATGGATAAATTCTAAGGATGGGATTTATCAACTAAATGAAGAGTTTTATGAAAAAAGTGCCGGTGTACTTGAGTCCTCTGAGCATTATATGA
>SDBT01006760.1_pt1 | contig 18957 bp, 21 predicted proteins | sample 2277101 | NCBI WGS metagenome assembly SDBT01 (sample SAMN10404973, study PRJNA504765) | marine sediment metagenome | isolation source: marine sediment core GS10_PC15, 103 cmbsf | place: Arctic Ocean: Southern Knipovich Ridge | collected 2010 | reverse complement strand
CATCTTTAACTGCTTTTGCTTCATCTTCAATGTCTGCGTATTGTTCTGATCCAACTTGATTTGTTAGACTCTCTTTTTCTTCAGTTTTTTCAACAATCACCGAATTTAAACCTGCTTTAGATATCCACAAAAAGCCTGCAAAGGCCAAAGAGATTGCAAAAGCTATCCACACCAAAAATACAGGAGTGTTAAACTTCTTATTATCTTCAAATTCTACTACGGTGTTGTTTTCCGCCTCCATAGCGCTTCCCTCACTAAAACTGCCACACAAATATTATACCAAAACCAACTGCAATTGCTAGCTTATTACATTATATAACATAATAAAAATATAACAAACTTATTTACATTCCTTCTTCTGGATGAGGCATGTTGAAGTATCTGAATCCTGGTGGCCAATTGTTCTCTAAATTATAATCATAAAAGAATCGTATTCCATTTTTTATGCCACTGATAGTAAAATTTTTAGCAACGACTGATCCCATCACTTCGATGTTATCCGAATTAACATATACCATGTTTTCTGCAAATACGGCAGCTCTTAATCTGTTGTTACCATTAAGGTGCACTGGACCTCTGACAATAATCCCCAATGAGCTTTGACTATTTTTCGGCAACAACTTCGCCTCTCTCTCCATTGTCAGTCTGCCATCGACGATTATCGTCCCTATGCCGCTGTATTCATATTCGCCTTCCTTTAAACTAAGATCTCCATCTACATACCAAACTTTACCCTCTGGATACAATGTTGCTTTTGATAATCCTGAAGTAATTGTGCTATTTTGCAGATTCCAGCCAGTTTGAGTATTTCTTAACAAGCTTGCTGATGGACTATGATCAGCTTCACCTTCAAGTAACTCTATTCTTTCTAGATAGTAATCTTGTTGCTCACCCGAAAAAGATGATTGAGCTTTTGGATTAAATGTATAGTCTTTTTCTTTCCATGTTGCATTTGAATCTAAAGAATCCCTATCACCAGATTTGTATAAATTCCTACCAAAAAAATAAAAATCGCTGAAATTGTAACTTTCGCTATAAACATCTCCTATAACAATTTTTGGAGGATAGAGCAATACTGCAGTTTCCAAACCAACTGAACCGTTAACTGAAGTCCTGGAAGTCATTATATCGATAATGTTGCTACTTGGCGTTATCTTATAGCACTCTGGAACTTGATTGAGCTGCATTAAGTAACAACTTAAACCAGTTGACGACGGAGCTAGATAGCTTTGGTTAAACCCAGTTAGTTCAGAAAAGTTTGGGTCATAATTCAAAACAACTTCATTTCCTGTCATCCCTCCATAGTAAGTATTGCCCGAAGTTTCATCAAAAACCTTAGTCTGCCCTACCATCATCTCTGGTAAATGATAAAATTCAGCCAAAGAGATAGATGGCCACAAAATCAAAACCCCGATTAGAGATACTTTTAGTAATCTAATTATTTTCATTGAACTTTACAATAGTATGAGACGCTTTCAACATCACTTGTTGCGGTTATGCTCCAGCTGATAGTTGTCCCGTTAGAAGGATATGCTCCATTGCCATAAGTTCCTTGCAATGGTATGCACTTAACTGAACCATTTGGTTTTGACACCAAAATGTCATCTGAAATAGTAACGGTTTGCCCTACCGTTAAATTGGTAACTTCAATAGTAACTTTGATTACATCACCGACCTGCAACGCGTATGGGTTAAAAGTTATATTGGGATCATCATTTCTGCTATGATTCTCTAATTTTTTGTACATATTGAACTTTGAACTCAAATCAACAATCCGAACTTCTCCTCCACCTCCACCAGCACCAAGAAGCTTATAACCATTTAAGTAATTAGAATAGCCTCCCTTTGCAGAAATACTAGTTAAAAGTAAAGATGTTCCGTTGGTCAACACCCCATCAGCGCCAACACTGTGACTCAAAGCAACCCAGTCTAAAAGTCCAGGAATGGGTGAATCTTCTTTATAGAACTCTTTAGTGTTATAATTTCTAACTTCTCCACCTATTGCGCTTATGCCATAAACTGCATCTTTTGGACTAGATACTGGGGTGGTAAAACCGTTTGCAGAGAGAAATACTGAACCACCTGCACCTGCACCTGAAAGTTCTTTCTCATTACCACCCTCAGAGTGTAAATAACCGGTTTTTCCATCAGCGGTTATTTGACTATTCAAGTTACTACCCCAATTAGAAATTATAATTTGACCGGAGGCAAAGATCTTGATCCTGCCACCACCGGCTCCTCCATTTGCACCGGCAATTTTTAAAACAACGCCGTGGAATTGATTTGCATGACCACCACCTGAACCAAAATCAAAATCATAATTTGTATCGTTATATGTTTGAGGAATTATTCCTTCGAACTCGGTGCCTCCTTCAGGATTTACACATCCACCATCACTTCCAATACAGTAACCTTGACCACCACGACCTTTATTACCTCCCCCATTTGCCCCGACCCGGGCTTGATTGGTCTCGATTACTCCATTCCCCCCTTTTGGCCCGTATCCCTTTGGATGAGTTCTGACTCCGCCAGGATATCCTTTTCCATCAACATCAATTCTAGAGCCTGAATTGATCTTCAAATCTCCAGATAGCTCAATATCAACTTTACGCCATCTATGAGCCCCTGTGGTTTCATCTACAACACTCGTGTCTTGTGCAGGCGCAGGATGGTGGGTTAGAACTGCACCATTTGTTAAAGTTAAATTTTTAAAATGCCTTTTTGAGTCACAGTTGAGAGTTTGGCTTTGACTACAAAATTGCCCAACTTTGTCTCCACTTTGAAAAACTCGTACATCATCCATGTAGTATATCCCTCCATTGAGTATTAGGTCATCTGTTTTCCCTATAGTCTCAGGAATAGAACCTCCACCCGAAAGCGTTATGGCTTGTGCTGTTTTTTGAGTATTAAATAGATCGGTAGTTACTCCTAAAGTTATAAGCACAGCCAAAAGAGGCAACATCAAATAAGTTATAGCTTGCCTAAGCCTAATTCTAGAAACTAGCGATAATCGCTTCATCTTCCCCTCACGACACATTAATACTTATTCATCAACATCAATATATGATGTTCATATTATATCAAATGCAATTTTTTTCTACAATATATCCAAGCCACCTTCCTAACCCCCGGGATTCAACCCCGCGGGTTGCTCGATTCTTCAATCATCTTTATCGTATCTTTATATAGTGTGTGTTCGATTTTTAGTACTTTTTTCTGAAGACTTTCCGGTGTTTCATCAGGATCAATATCTACTTTTTTCTGGTTCAATACTCGACCATTGTCATAGATCTCATCAACCAGATGAATTGTCGCCCCGCTCTGTGTGTCCCCACTTTCTATAACCGCCTTATGCACATTTGCCCCATACATTCCTTCACCTCCGTATTTTGGCAAAAGAGCAGGATGGATGTTTAGAATTTTATCTTTATAATGTCTCAATGTTTTATCGCCAATTTTTTTCATATAACCAGCCAAAATCACCAGATCAACTTCGTGCTCTTTAAGTGCAGCCAGTATTGCCTCATCTTCATTATCTGGATTTGTTTTTGAGTTAATGCAGATTGAATCAATACCTTCTTTGTTGGCTCTTTTCAATGTTTCAGAGTCAGCATTGTTGCTGATCACCAAAACCGGTGTCGATTCTAAGTAGCCCGAATTACAAGCATCCACTATTGCTTGCATATTTGACCCTCCGTGTGATGACAAAATCCCGAGTTTAAACTTTTTCATATTTCTCCTCTGTCATTCCCGCGTAGGCGGGAATCTACTGATAGTTATTCCAACGGCTCAGTTAAATTTATGTGAGCCGATAGACTTAAATTATACAGTCCTAGACTATCATTATATTCTTGCTTCTACAACCTCACCCCATGACATGATTCGAATTCTTTTTCATACACTTCAAATCAGTGGGTAACTTTTTCATAAATTATTTGCTTGGCCAATTTGCAATTATCTGCAATATAAAACCCACAACAAGAAAAATTAATCCGAGCATGGCTTTCCTCGATTGACCCAATCGATCTTTAACTTTTGGAAGTTTAAGTTTCTCCCTTTCTGTTTTGCCTGACCATCTTGAAACTCCAAGTTCGATAGCCTTTTCCTTACTAATTACAAGACTGTAAGAAAGAAATATCGCGCCAATGATATCTAAACCTAATCCGATAATGTTAACCCACTGGTAATTCATAATTTATTTTTAAGTTTCTTAATTCTTTTTGCATACCAGTCCGTATCAATTTCCCACTTGTTTGCTTCTTCACAAAGCCTGATGGCATTCTTAAGCTTCTTCTCGTGTTCAAGTAACATAATTGCACGTTGAAAAGCAGGTACAGTTTTTACCATCGGAATTCCTTCATCTTTGATATCGATGGCCAATTGCCAAAATAAAATCCTTCCCTTTACACAAATTGCCCAAAAATCATCCCTGAGCTTTTGGGGGAAATCATTCTTTTTCAGTTCGTGCCACAATTTTTCTATCTCAGCCAAATTTTCGAAATATTCGCCGTTATTATTCATTTGCCCAAACCAGTTATTAATATTATTTAATGAATTTAAATTTCAGAAGGAGTAACTTTTTCATTTTTTGTTTATTATTTTCACTAATTGATCAAAAACAATATCGAATGTTTTCTCTTCAAGAGATCCAACATCTCGATGCAGTGTGTCGTGCACGTTTGGCAATAGTTGCTTGTCCTCTGCTATTTGTTTCTGAAATTCAATAATTTCTCTTTTAACCAGTTCTTCAAGTGGCAATGGAATTCTCTGATCTGGAAACTGATTTTCATTTTTAGCAATAGGATATTTGCCAGCATATACAGCACACTTGCTCCAAATTTCTAAATATCTTTTTTCTTCTTCATTGGTTTCTATGCCCGCTTCGGAAAACAGCTTTACCAAATCATGTCCAATTTTACCAAAAGTAATACTACCATCTTTTTTGAAATATTTGTCAGGATCATTTTGCACTAAAATACATTTTACTAAATTTTCTAACGAATAACAGAAAAGCATTCTTATAATTCGTGCAGTCCAGAAGACCGGAAATCTTGGTTTGGTTTTTTTATCAAATACACATTCTCTTACTTCATCATCATAAGAGAGCAGTACTTTTGATGAATATTTCAAGTTAATAGCCTCATTGGTCCAAACTCTTGGATTCGTGATCGCAAGATTTTTCTCAAAATCCCAAACATTTCTTTTGTTTTGATGTTTTTTATCCATTTATATATACGCTAGTACTTTGTAGCTGATTTTACAAGGCTGGACGGAATTTCCAAAATTCTTTTCCATACTCCCTACACTAAACCCGATTAACCCAAAACTTCCACCTCGTAGGTGGCAGTTCCAAACGGCTCAACATCATATTTAGCCGTTTTTTATTATCTGTCTAGTCCAAGAGTTACTTATTTGAAGGAAATTATCTGATAGCCGTGTTTTTCTACTTCTTCTTCTGGCCAATACTTTATCTCTTTAGTCTTTCCGACATAAGTTACTTCTTTTTCGAGCACTCTGCCGGTGTACTTTTTAGTTCTTGGGTCGTATTCTTTCAGTACCAATATGTCGCCTTCGTTGCACTCCCAATCAGCAAGACGAAGTTCATAGGTTTTTTTACCATCCTTAATAAGTTGAAACATGTCCGGCCAAGTCTTTTTCTCAATTCTCATATTTATCCAATGTATTCAAATCTCGGGATTTCTTTCCCGTCCTTGTTTATAGTTTCCAAAAACATCTCTTTTGGTCTTGCCCACATAGTATTTGCACCTTTGCCTTTTACGGGATCGGGGTGATTGTAGATTACCATCTCCTCCATAGTCTCACTGTGCAAAGCAACACCGATAACTTCGACCTCCATCCCCTTAAAATGTTTGTACTTTCCAAGTTTTACATTCATGATATTTTGATTAATATTTATCTCTATATCATTATGCGCCAATATGAACAAAATGGAAAGTTTCTAACGGCTCACGACGATTGTGAGCCGTTAGTTTATGTCGCATTTTCTATTATTAGCCTCGTAGCACTACGCCACTTAACAAGGTACTATATTACAACAAAAAAAGTCCAACTTCTGTTGAACTGTTTTTGGCAGCCCATCGCGGACGTTGTTAGAACTTGTTTGATAAATCAGGCAGAATTGATTACTATATAATTACTATGAACTCTGTCAAACTAGTCACCTTTGAATTCAATAGCAATCCTCCCAAAAATCAACTGCTTTCAGCAGCAAAGCTTTACTGTGAAATATGGCAGGAAGAACCCTGGAATGAAGAGTGGACTATTGAAAGAGCATCTGATAAGCTTACTAAAATTTTGTCACGCGAAGGAAGTCTGCTAATATTTGCAATGATTAATGATGAGGTTTGTGGCTTTGTCGGTGGCAAACCAACAACTACCGAAGAGCTGGACGAGCGAACAAAAAAATCTCTCGCCGATACACTGAACCCGAATGAAATATTCTCCATCGCGGAGATTGGCGTTGGTAATACTCAAAGAGGACAAGGACTTGGAAAAAAGCTCTTAGGAGGGATGATTGAACGAGTATCACCCGACAATGACGTAAGAGTTGTATTACATACCGATATTAAAGCCGAATCAGCTAAACGTTTATATGCGAGTTTGGGGTTTAGAGATACAGCGATCACTGACTCTAAGGTGCCAACTCACACCTACTGGATTCGATAAACAAATATTTTACACAAACTAAAACAACTAGTCTGGTACTAGTTGTTATAAGTCTGGCAGGGAAGGCGGGACGCTCACGCGCTCATTCCATTCGCTTCTAAAAACCCACGGTTTCTAGTATCTTCCTCCCACGGAGAAACATCTGTTTCCCCGACCCCCTTCGGGTTCGAGCCCCTATCTCATATACCAAGAACCACACTAAAAAATATTTTAGTGTGGTTCTTGGCAGGGAAGGCGGGACTCGAACCCGCAACCGCTGGTTTTGGAGACCAGTACTCTAGCCAATTGAGCTACTTCCCTAAAATACGGATTATATCCGTAATTATTTTGTCTCTTTAAAAATGGTTCTCTTTTTGCAAATTTTACAGAATTTCTTAAGTTCTAGTCTTTTCGCAACATTTTCACCTTTTGTTCTTTTCTCAGATTGTATTCTGTGACTGTTGCACTCTGTGCATTCAAGATCTATTGTCACTCTTGCATCTTTTGCCATAACTATCCTAACTAGTATTAATTTAAGGAGCCACCTGTCGGGATTGCCTGTCCGCCGTAGGCGGGAACCGACAACTTGTCTAATCTAAACTATGAAGTGTTTGATTAAATATTTGAATGGAGCCACCTGTCGGACTTGAACCGACAACCTACTGTTTACAAAACAGTTGCTCTACCATTGAGCTAAGGTGGCGTAATGCTTTTTGTAATATTAATCTTTATAAATTCACACCTATTTAGCCATTGTCCGCCAAAGGCGGATCAGCCTATGGCTGAAGCTAAGGTGGCGAAATGCCATTAAGATAATTCGATATTTGTCGTTTAACGAATTTTCTTCCGGAACCACTTTTTAAAAACTTCTCTCTGCCAATCGCATCCAGTTTATTCAAGTATTGCTCAGAATATATTAGCCGCCAATTTCCATTCTTTTTGCGAGTATATTTGCCACCCGACTTCGTATTATGTTCGTATATTCTTCTATCGAGATTAGATGTATAGCCAATATACCATGACTTATCACTCTGTTCTTCCAATATATACACATAATAAAAAGTTTCCATGACATCATGACATATAGTAACGTAAAATCAGATTACTGATCACGTCACACGTAAATCTGTGGCAGCGCCACGTGGGAGTGGTCTGCTAATATAATGCGAGGCAGCGCCACGTGGGAGTGGCTTACCACGACTTTACGTGGTGCTGGGAGCAGGATTCGAACCTGCGAAGGCACAAGGCCGTTAGATTTACAGTCTAATGCGTTTGACCACTCCGCAATCCCAGCACGTCTTGGAGCCGACACCCGGAATCGGACCGGGGACCTCATCCTTACCATGGATGCGCTCTACCGACTGAGCTATGTCGGCGTAAACGCCACAAAACATAAATTATCACGTGTGTTATTATACGCGATTATTCAACATTTAGCAACTTCTATTTCGTCCCCATTACAGTCTTATGGTCTCGAAGCTTTCCCTCCGCTTCCATCGCAAGCTGTTTATACTCTTTATTGTCAATGTTTAGCGTGGCAGCTCGTTTCAGAGCTTTTGCGGCTTTTGCGAACTGTCGAACCATCAGGTAAGACTTTCCAAGTCCTGCTTGCCAACTTGCTTCATTTCTATCCAGATTAACTGCTTTTTGAAAATGAATTATTGCATCATTATATTTTTCCTGTGCATAACAAAGCCCTCCAAAACTTGCGTGGGCTAAGCCGTTGTCTTTATTACATTTCAGCGCGATCTTCAAGGCTTCTTCCCCATCTTGATACTGTTTTTTCTCAATCGCTATCGCGGCGATAAATGCATAAGCCTGGTCAGCATGTTTGTCTAATCCAATCGCCTCTAGAGATTTATCTTCAGCCTTCTTATACTTCTTCTCTTTCATCGCCTCATCTGCTTCGTGCAAAAGTTTTGCAACTTCAGGATTAGAAGATCCAAACGCCTTTTTAGCATCTTCAACTTCTTTAGGAGAGACGATTTCGCTTTTGCCTTCTGACAAAGCCTCTTTGATCCCTTTTTCTTTCTCTTCTCTCTTTCTATCGAAATAATTTTTTAAAATCTTCATGGTTGGCCTTTTTTCATCTGATTTGCTGCCATCGGTTGCTACCACTCTTGGATAATTTTTTAATAACAAAAACACTATTAGCGCCACTGTTACAATTATTCCTAATTCGAGCAAGGCACCTCCACTACATTATCCTTCTCTTTCAATCTTACCAAATAAATCTTCTTTGGAACATTGTGCCCTATCACCACCCCGACCCCATCTTCAGTTTTCGCATCAGATCCGATCTTTGGCATCTTTTTTTTCATCTCTCTATAATGTTCTAATTCAAATTTCAGGCAACACATCAGCTTTCCACAAGAGCCAGTTATTCTGTTTGAACCCATCTGAGCCAAATTTTGGTCTTGAGCCATATCTAGTGTAACACTTTCCAAATTATCTTTTAAAAACCTTTTGCAACAAAGAAATTCTCCGCATCGTCCAACTCCACCCAAAAACCTTGCTTCATCACGAGATCCGATCTGCTGGAGGCGGATCATTTTTTTAAATGTGTGAGCTAGATCTGAAACTAAAAGTCTGAAATCAACTCGTCCAGGTGCGGTAAAATAAATTGTAAGTTTTTTTTCATCAAAACTCAAATCAGCGTCGAGAAGTTGCATTGGAAGCTTAAATTTTTCAACTTTTTGCTGGCATTCCAAAAGATAAGTTTTTGCATCTTGCGAAAGTTTTTTAATCTGTTTTTTATCAGTATCAGAGATCTTTCTAATAAAAGTATATGCTATCTCTTTGCCATCTTTTGACCGAAGTTCCATACCGTTTTGTTCAAGATTTTTCCCCACACACTCTGGCACTGCAAAACCAACTTCAACACCCTGTTCAGATTCGATTAAAATCTGTTCATTTTTTTGAAGTGATCTCTCCCCGATGTCCACTTTTACAATCTGGCCATCGCATTTAAGTTTTATAAGTTGTTTTGACATATTATTAAAATTTATTTAATTTACATTGTTCAATACCTTGTTGTGCTTTATGATCAAACACTCAAGAGTCAATCTAGGATTGGCATTTTTTTGTATTTTTTTGCGAGCACTTTCAATGTCTTTCAGAACCACAATGTACTTTTTTCTCAGACTTTGTCGCATTTTGTTAGAGTATATGCTTTGCATCTGATCTAAAAACAAATCTACTTGATTCTCTTTTACAATGTTTTCTATCGCTCTTGACTGTTCATGAAAATCCTTACCTATCAGAAACTGAACTAAGCCGATTTCTCTATTGAAGCTATCTGAATAACAGTTTATTGTGGTTGCTCGAGACTTTATAGTATCAATTATATTGTCAGTTTTCGAAAAAAGTAGAAGTATGCCAAACTTTGGCGGCTCTTCCAAAAGTTTCAAAAGAGCATTTGCTGCTGCTATCGACATCTTGTCACAATCGTAAATCACTCCGATTCGAACTTTTCCGCTTGGAGTCAAACTAAATGCATGGGAAAGTTCTCTTGCCTGCTTGATCGACAACAGTTCTTTTCTCCCTTCAGAATCTGCTGGCGATATAGAAGTGATGTCTTCTTTCTTTACCTCTAACGATAATTGGATTTGTCGTACAATATTGGATGATAGAGAATCGCTTGCACCTAAAAAAAGATAGGTTGAAGGGACCTTTATCTGCCCCGCTTTTTTTAAAATCTTTCCTGCAAAATCTAAAGCATCTTCCATTGAACCAATCTTATCAAAAAAATAGGTATATTTCAATCGTATATTTATTTAAAAAAATAAGTTTTAGCAACATACTGATGTTGATACTTTATTCATATTCCCCAATACTGTATACTGTATACTGTATACTTAATGCTTTCTTATGGGTTCAAAAGTAAAAGAGTCTGATTTAGAAGACAAGACGCTAATGTGCAAGGATTGTGGGCAAAAGTTCATCTGGACTGCGGGTGAGCAAAAGTTTTTTTTGGACAAAGGTCTTCAAAATATTCCCAAACGCTGTAAATCCTGTACTGCTACTTACAAAGCCAAGTTAAATGAGCGCCAACCAAGAAGTTGGATCAAATGCATTTCTTGCGGTAAAAAAGCGGAAGTTACATTTGAAACCAAAACCGACGAAATTCTATGTGAAAAATGTTTTAATGAAGCGATTGAACGACGAGACGAAAAGATTGCAAGTTTAAAGTCATAGGACGATGAGAATTTAACCAATACACTGGCATACAAACTTCTGTCATCCCGTACTTGATACGGGATCCAGTGTTATTTACCACAATACTCTCAAATAAAAAAGCTGACAAAAGTCAGTTTTTTGGTTTTAAAAGTTTTCGAGTCGACAGTATGGTTCACCATCGACCCCTGTTTATGCGACCTTGTTGCTTCGTATCATGTCGCGACCGACACGATGATCGCGATAATCGCAATGATTGCGATTGCAGCCACAATCATCGTGGTACAACCGCCACAACTCCAAACGGATGGCTTTGATGCATCCCGGTACCTTTCCGTAATCTCTTCAACCGAAACACCGAGCACAGTCGCCAACCGGATCAGCTCAGACTTGCTAAGAAGTTCTTTTCCTTTCATCGCTTCTTGAAGTCGGCTACTGCCAATCTCAGATCTTTCACCCACTTCTTCCACGGTTAGTTCCACACCGCAGGCTTTTTCTTTTACGAACTTGCCGAACTTAGTTGCTGACACCGAACTTTCCCTCCTTTGTGATACGCAATTAACGTATCCCAGTATCGCACTGTCAATCTAGCACGAAAATCCAATATTTGCAACTAAAAAATCAGCTCTTGGCTGATTTTAACATATTGCAATATTTAATATTTAGAACCTAATGTTAAAGACTTATGACTTCTCAACAACAACTTCCTTTGCTTCTTTTTTCACAGTTTTGAGGCATCGTGTACACAAAAGAACACCATTGACCTTCTGAAGATTTGGTTTAAAAAGTCTCTTTGTTCTGTTCTGGGCGTGAGATACATTGTGTCCAGAAACAGCTGATTTGTTGCAGATTGAACATCTGGCCATGTGACTTGTCAATTAATAATTTATAGTGCAAAGTTAATAAATATCGAAATTATTGATATACTATCATTGTCAACAAAATACACTTTACCATATTATTTAAGTTTAATCAACTGTTTTGTCGTGTATTTGTGGTTCAATATTTATTTGATATTTGTTTTTTGCAGTCTAGTTCTTGGTTAGATCAATTACCTGCCCGAAATGCTTGAGCATATGCGATGGCAGGCGGGGAATAATTAGGTTAATTAGAAATTAATATTATGTTACTTCTTTCTCTGTTACAATCCCCCATAGTTCTGATCACCTTTATAGTGGCTCTTGTAATCGCTATTACGGTTCATGAGTTTGCTCATGCTTGGGCTGCCAACAAAATGGGAGACCCGACAGCAAAACTGATGGGGCGCTTGACACTTAACCCCTTTGCTCACTTAGATCCGATGGGAACACTGTTTTTGTTTATCGTAGGTTTTGGTTGGGGAAAACCAGTCCCGACCAATCCGAATAACTACAAATCTCCTTCTTCCGACATATGGGTCTCTCTTTCAGGAATAATGGCAAACATCGCAACTGCATTTGTTTTGGCGATCCCAATTCGAATCTGGCTCTTAACTGGACATACCGTTGACTCTTCTTTGTGGATGACACTCTTAAGTCTAATAGTTGATTTGAATCTGGTTTTAGCAGTGTTCAATATTTTACCAATATACCCCTTGGACGGCTCGCATGTTGTAGAGCATTATCTAAGCCATCAAAACAAAATCGCCTTTCGCCAATACGGACCGATGATACTTCTTGCGGTTCTAATTTTTGATAGAGTTTCTTCATTTTCAATCTTATCTTCAATCATGGAGCCAGCAATCCGCCTGCTCTCTTTTATAGTAAAAGGAACATTCTCTATCTTTCTATAATACGTACTATTTTCGTTATTGTTACTTCAACAATATTGTTTATACGTTCTACTATGTTAAATATGATATCTTTGTATTGTTCTGTCGGTGGTTAAAATCGGCCAACAATTTTTACATTGGCACTATCTAATAGTTTATCTATATGGTAGCTTTGAGTGATTTTGAGAAATCAATTTTTTTCGAAGGATCAATATTTTCTTAGGCCGTGGCCCAAGAGTGCGATCACCTACTTGTTATATTCGACCGATTTTACATCTATCGGCAGAACATAAAATAATATCAATATTCAATTATTGAATCACACGATTTGGCATTTGTTATTAAAATTTTACATAACATATCGAATTTTGGTAAAATGTAACAAAGGCGGATCAGATTGATATTTGTACACACCTGCCTGCTCCTCGAGTCTGAGCCTCGGAGTCGATGACCGGCAGGCAGGGATCCCACGCGGATAAAACGCGGATTTTTCATTATCTGATTTTTGTTTTTGTAATTTGTTTGTATCTTGTTTCTTGTGCCTTGGTAATTTAAAATTATTATGCCAAAAACCAAGCTAGCTATCAACTCTGCTTTTTTAGCTACAAAAGAAAAATCCGAAGAAAGAAAGCTGATCACCGGAAAAGTTTCTGTTGATCCCGACAATGGATCACTTGTCTTTTATCTGTTAGAAATTCTATCCCCATGGCTTCCAACCAACAAGGTTGAAGCGGCAATTTCAGAAACTCTAAAAAAAGTCGCTGAGAACAAACCAGAGTTTAGTGCACAAGATTTTGAAGATACACTTAGAGACATCAATCAGGCAATCGCAAACCTTGCTCAAGAAAAAGAGATTGATTGGGTCGGCAATGTAAACGCACTTATCGGATACGGAGAAAATGGGAAGCTTCACTTAAGTATGTTTGGCAATATCGAGGGTTATCTTATTCGTGATACAAAGATTTCAAAGATAACTGAAGGCCTTTCACCTGACAACATCAACCCACTCAAACTTTTTTCAAGCATCACAACAGGCGGTCTTAGCGTTGGTGATAGAGTAATGATCTCAAACCTTGGACTGTACAATAACATCTCAATCGAACGATCTCGTAGGATTGTTGCTAATTTAAATGCTAGAGAGTCGTTAAAAGAATTCCACTCTCTGCTTAGAAAAATGAAAGCAACAGACATTAACGCCGCTTTTTTAGAGATAGTAAATGCTGAAGAATATGTATCAAATGTCGATACTGAACGCTACCCCGAGTTTCTATATCTTGATCAGGCTTCAAAAACAGTATGGGATCATTTTAAAAAGAAAGCAGCTCCAGCAATGAAGTCTGCAAAATCTGGGGCGGTTTCTGGTGGCAAAACAACAGGAGTAGCAATTGGCAGATTCTTTAAACACACTCACAAGAAGATTAAAGATAACTACGCCCCTAAAACAAAAGAATTCTTAGGTTCATCGAAAGACTACGCAAAAAAATCATTTTCAAATATGTCAGGAAAAATAAATAAGGCTCCAGGAACTCCAGAAACGTTGACCATAAAGCCATATAAAGGAAAAACTACTTGGTATAGCAACATTTACAGATGGATGATTAAAATCGTCAACAAGTCAGTGCCTATGTTTAAGAGAGCATGGAAATGGTCAATCCAAAAAGAGAACCGACGCTACATTTATATATTTGCAGCCATTTTGTTGGTAATAGTCGTTTACTTCAAAATTACCTCCAACAACGGAAATAGGGAAGAGTTAAAGTCCGAACGTGATCTTATCGTCGCTATCAATGATGCAAAAAGTCTCTTTAACCAGGCCAAAGAAGACATGGCCCTAAAGCGTGATGGTGGGGAAGAAAAACTTCTTGAAGCGCTTGAATTGGCCCAATCTGCGCTCGACCACCCAGTTACAGCAAGTGATGCAGAAGCACTTGTAAAGGAGATCCAAGAGAGAATAGATGACATGACGGGAGCCGTAAGGTTTTCGGGGCTTACTGAATCGTTTTTTACAAAAGATGATGCAATAAAATCAGAACTTGCAGGTTCAACTTTATATAGTGTCACATCAGATGGAAAAGTTTTCGCAACGGACACCAGAGAAAAAACTCCGACTTTGGTCGCTTCGATCGGGACAGAGAATGGAACAGTTTTGGACATCTCTTACTCTGAATCAGCTGACAAAGTATATATCTATACCGATCTAAATAAAATACTAGCGCTCGACACTACTACTGACACTATTGAAAATATTGCTGTTTCACAAGAAGGCAATGATTGGCAAAAGTCAGTTGCTATTGCAACATATGCTAGCAATATCTACACATTGGACAATGTCACCGGTGAAGTTTGGAGGCATGCATCGTTAACAGACGGATACGCCAAGGGCACAGATTACCTAGATACCAGACAGATCTCTATAATAGGTGCAGTTGATCTTGCGATCGATGGCAATATATATGTCTTAAAAAATGACGCAACGGTGGTAAAATTTGTTCGAGGAGCTTATGACGCTGATCTAAGTTTGGGAGTAATTCCTGCCCCAGGTTCATCGATTCAGGAGCCTTCGCAGATCTTTTCTGACTCCGACTCAAGCTTTGTTTACATTCTTGATAAAAAATTAAATAGGATAGTTCGTTTTGAGAAAAACGGTTCCTACTCTAATCAATTCATATTTGACGATTTTTCTATAGATCAATTTTTCGTAAACCCACGACTTCAAACTATGTGGGTGATCTCAAAGGGTCATGTTTATGAGGTAAGTTTGTAAAGCATTTATTTTGATCTAATAATTGCGGTTTTGACACCTTGTTCAAAACCGTTTTTATTTACTATTGACATAGTTGTATATGTATGCTATGTTGTCAATATCGAATGACGTATTGCCCCCATCATGATTGGGGAAAAGATGTGACGAGCATGGGAGTACCAATCCGAGGTAAGGTCATGTGGTTCAACCCCCAGAAGGGATATGGCTTCATCGAGCGCGAGGGAGATGAGGACGTTTTCGTCCACTACTCGGCGATCGAAGAGGCGGGCTTCAAAACCCTCGACGAGGGTGAAGAAGTCGAGTTCGAAGTCGTGGACTCCGATCGCGGGCCACAGGCTGCGGGAGTCAAGAGGCTCGGGGGTGGCACACCACCAGAGTGAGCAGTCGCTCACGCCTAACCCACGTCAACAACACACACGCGGCGACCCTACCAGGGTCGCCGCTTCTTCATTTATTTAGATCTAATTTACTCGAACTTCAAAGAGTCTAGCGCCATATCTAGCAACTCTTCATTTTTTTTCTCAGCTTGGATATATACTGTATATCCACTAGGTGCTTCGATCAAAACAGTTACAGTATCAACAAAATCCGATTTCTCAATTTCTGAATTGACTGATACTGCATCATTACCATTCTCATCAACCGTCTGTTCAGAAGATACATAAAGAGACGAAATCTCGGACAGTTTAATAGAACTTCCATCAAATCGAGCAATTCTATAGCCTTGCTTAGATTCTGTAATTAGGGTATCAATATCTTCACTTGTATAGATAAAGTTGGGCTCTGTCAGATCCAAATAGTTATAGGATTTTTCAGCCATAATATGACCCTCGAAAGCACTCTCGTACGCTGCAATGAATTTTTGTCCCATTCCTCTATTGCACATCACAAAAACAGCAAGGTCACTCTCAAGTGGGTCTATCTTTTCATCACCGTTTTTTGAGAATATAGACATGGTCGCTATGTCCTCTAAATCTACATTGCTAAATACTGCTACAGTTGAGTTCTTTGGTGGAGTAAATGAAAACTCGATCTCATTTGTCGAGATTGTTTGATCAACAAGCTTGCACTCCACACTTTTCTTAATCCTATAAGTATCGTCTCCAACAGCTATAGCTGTTTTTTTGATTGAAATGCTATTTACATCTGAGCTATATGTATTTGAGTCTGTGGATTCTTCAGTGGCACCTCTGTCAACTATTAGACTGTTTCAAAATACGCATAAACCGCCGCTCCTAGCACTGCCAGTACCACCAAGACTATAAATATGATTAGAATATATCTAAATACTGTGCTTCTGGTCTCTTTTTTATTGTTTTTATCTAGTAACTTATTAGATTCCTGCTCTTCTTTGTCAACTGATCCCGCTTCTGGCTTCATGCCAGAATCTACTGCTGGTTGTTCGGGTGTTGTTGCTTTGTCTTCTTTTTCAAGTGAATCAAAACCATCTTTTTGCAAACTTTGCGAATCATCACTTCCTGGCTTAGGCCCATCAGTTAGGGGGTTATAGTCATCCCCATCAGCATTAGAGTCATTTGGTGTCACGATTCCTCCTTATATATTATTACATCTTCTCAGGTGCTGTTATATCACAAACATCTAAAACATTTTTTAAAACAATTTTACAAGAGGAGGCGAGTGCCGACCTTGCAACACTTAACTTCTTATCATCAGATAAAACTTGGCAATTGGCATAGAAATCATGAAAGAGAGAGGCGATTTTCATAGCGAAGTGGGGGAGTGCCTGAATTTGAAGAGACCCGTTGATTTCTTGCAGTAATTCGGGGAACTTAGTCAGCTCTCGCATCAGCGCCAACTCTTTAGGATCATTTAAAAGCGTCAAGTCGGCATCTTCGTCTCCTCTATCCTCCGATTTTTTTAGTATGCTACAAATCCTTGCATGAGCGTATTGAATATAAAAAACAGGATTTTCCTCTGAAGTATCTTTTGCAAGTTTAAAGTCAAAATCAATTGGAGTATTTGAATTTTGCGAGAGAATAAAGTATTTGAATGCATCTGCAGTAACCCCCGCTTTAATTAGATCGCTAATATTTACAATATTGCCGGTTCGCTTGCCCATCTTTAAAACTTCATTACCATTTTTAAGTCTCACGAATTGGTACAAAACTACATCAAGTTTTTTTGAATCAAGACCCAAAGACTTCAAAGCAGCTTTCAATTTCGGCACATGTCCATGATGGTTTGACCCCCAGACATTTACCATTTTTTCATATCCTCGATCAAACTTGTCTTTATGATAGGCTATGTCGTCGGCAAAATAGGTCAATGTATCGTTCCCGTCGCTTTTTTGAAGCACTGACTCTGCATCATCTGAATTTGGGTCATCTGGATTTACATACCAAAGCGCTCCCTCTTTATTGGTGGTCGCCCCTTTTTCTTTCAATGCATCAATCGCCTTATTAGAAAGACCGCCATCTTCGTATTTGCTCTGAAATTCCCAAATTTTAAATTCAATACCCAGAAGCTCAAGATCAGACTTAATCCTATCTACAACAACCTTGACCCCCTCATGCTTAAACAAATCGACAATATCTTCTTTTTCCTTTATCTTAGAAAGCTCTGCTTTTTTATTTTGATAAATGTTCTCAAATACCTCTTTTATATACTCTCCAGGATAGCCTTCTTCTGGAAATTCTGGATCCTCTCCTAAAGATTTTTCATACCAGTAATATATACTTTCACCCAGCCTATCGATCTGTCCGCCAATGTCATTGATATAAAACTCTCTATCAACTTCATATCCCATCCACTCATACAAATTGGCGATTACTTCTCCGATAGGACCTCCCCTGGCATTTCCAATGTGCATCGGTCCTGTTGGATTGGCTGAAACGTATTCGACATTTATCTTTTTGCCATCTCCGATCGTTTGTTTTCCATAGTTCTCTTTTTGAGATAATATACTTTTTAACTCCTCAATGTAAAGTGAGTCGTCCAATTTTATATTTATAAATCCAGGACCGGCAATCTCTGCTTTTATATTATCAACATTATTTAGCTCATCAACAATTTTTTCTGCCAGCTCTTTTGGATTTTGCTTTTTTTCGTGGGATAAAACCATCGCAATATTTGTCGCAAAATCCCCCATATCTGATTTTGGTGGTGAATCAATTTCAAAATTAACCGGCACATCAAGTCCAAGTTTTTCTAGAGTTTTTACAATGCTATCTTTTACATATCCTTTAATCATATTTTAATAAAACCCTTCACGAATATTCAAATCATACGAAAATACAAATCTTGACAGTATTTGAAATATTATCTGTGTAATTTCTGTGGAAAAAATCTGTGTGTGTTGTTTTCAACTTATTTCACTTTCCACCAATTCAGCTTTCCAACTTGTATCGTCATTCCAGATTTTGTTGTAACTTCAGCTTTTGGATCAGTCAATTTCGCGCCATCTATCTTTACAGCTCCCTGTTCGATCAACTTTCTGGCTTGGGTAATAGAAGGCGTCGCACCAATATTTACTAAAAGAAGAGGAAGAGCGAAAGATCCTGAAAGATCTATTTCTGCTATGTCGTTTGGAGTTTCTCCTTTACTGAATTGCTCCACAAATCCATCTTTGGCTTTTATGGCT
>SDBT01006759.1_pt1 | contig 18959 bp, 18 predicted proteins | sample 2277101 | NCBI WGS metagenome assembly SDBT01 (sample SAMN10404973, study PRJNA504765) | marine sediment metagenome | isolation source: marine sediment core GS10_PC15, 103 cmbsf | place: Arctic Ocean: Southern Knipovich Ridge | collected 2010 | reverse complement strand
AACAGTTTCTGTTTTAAGGTTGCCCTATCGCGGACTTTATTAAAAGTGTTTAATAAATCATCCGGTAACATGTCCAGCAGCGAAGCAACAAAAAAACGGGGACGATGAATTATGAAGGTAATTATACTGTGCGGCGGCTTTTCCAGCGAAGATGAAGAACCTGGCAGCTTCTATGGCCCGATGGCTGATGTTCAAGGAAAGCCAGTCATATGGCATATCATGAAGCATTTTGCCCGAAACGGGTTCAACGATTTTGTCATCTGCGCTGATCATGATCGGAATCCAATCAAGGAATATTTCTTGAGATATGAACTGATACGGCGGGATTTTGAGATTATTCTTGGAGAACCCGATAACCTACAGTTCCTTTCGGAAAATAAGGAAAGAGGCTGGAAAATTACATTCGTGAATACCGAACCAGGTGTTATGTCTGGTTCAATGGTTAAATCGGCAAAGACGTATGTGGGCGACGAAGACTTTATCGTCACCTACGGAGATAGAGCGACGACCCTGAGCATTCCTGAAATAGTAAAACATCATTTGCAAAAGAAAAAGACTGGCACGGCATTAGTTGTGCGGTCGATAGGAAGGTTTCGAAGTCCCCAGGCAAGGAAAACGGCTATATCAGAGCTTATTGATAGCAAGGGCCTTAGACAAGAATACATTATTGGAGGGCTGTATGTCTTTAATAGAGGGGTATTCAGGCATCTCCCGACTAAAAGTAATATCAGCATTGAAGAACTTCTGGAGGCGCTATCGGTCAAGAAAAACAAATTGTCGCTCTTCGTATACGAGGGCTACGGGCGCCACATCGATTCTGAGAGGGAGGTGGAGCAGCTACGCAACAATGTGCAAGTACTGGGCATACCTAAGCAGGTTAAGAAAAGGATACTCATAGCCTAGCTAGCTGGAAATATTAGCTAGCATCGTTTGGGTTTAAATCCGCGTTGGTGCTTTCTCATTCATTGCTTTTACTACCTGCTCTTTGACCCAGGGATAGGTGAGCTTGATACCGTTCCACTTCACCTTTTGGTTGTTTCTTCCTCGAAGGATAATAGTCCGAGACGCTCCAAGATAACCCGCCATATAAAAACCGGATTACCGATCAAATATCTTTTCCAGAGCCGCTTGGGCTCTATGAACAGTCGTGCCAGCCATTCCAGGCCGCTGTCGGTTAGCCAGCGGGGACCCCTTTTCAGGGTGTCGGACACATAGTCGAGGGCAGCGCCCCCAGTGAGAGCAATGTTGACCTCAATGCGGTCCCAGTTTTCCATGAGCCAATGTTCCTGCAGCGGCATGCCGAAGGCGACCAGCAAAATGTTTGGCCTGGCGGCGTTGATGCGCTGAATCACGGCCTCGTTCTCGATACTCCCCTGCGACTTGTCGAAATAGCCGTGTTCGGCGCCCACAATTTTCAAGTTTGGGTGTTTCTCCCGGAGCTTTTCGGTCGCCTTTTCGGCCACGCCAGGCTTGCCACCAAGTAGGTAGAAACGCCAGTCACGCGATTCAGCATACTCGGACAGTTGCCACATCCAGTCGGCGTACGTGATACGCTCGGGGATACTGTGGCCCAGGATGCATGCGCCTAACTTGACACCGTAGCCATCGCAGAAGACTGTGGGAGCCATGTTCAAGATTTCCCGATACCATTTTTCGCGGTAGGCCAGGTTGATGGCGTTGATGTTGACATGTAGGACCAGTTCCTTCCTGCCAGTACTGATAATATTAGCCATCGTTGTGTGGAGTTCGTCAACATCCAGGAGAGAAACGTTCGTCCCCAGTATGGTGATATATGGTATTGTATGCACGGCCATCAATGCCTCTCGTTTAACATCTCTCGGACATGTTGATAAAAGCGTACCTCGGAATGGGAAGAAGATATCTCTTCACGGACTTGATCAAAATATGCATAGTTGAAGCACCCTTCCGCCACGAACCTGCGAAAATCCCACAGACCGTCTAAGATATCCTCCACCGCGTTCGATACCGTCACACCCAGTTTATGCTTACTTACTATTCGCGCAGTGTACGAGTCTTCACAACCGATCATAAAGATTGGTTTGCGTAGCGCAATAAGTTCAAAAATCTTAAAAGGAATACTGCCTTTGCCTTCTGACACCAAATCAAATATAACGCTGAAATCCTTGGATTGGTACTCTTTAATAAGCTCTGGATAGGGAATCAATCCACGAAAGGCACTTCCCCCTTTGAATGTATGGGCACCCGATTGATTGGCAAAGAAATCGACATGGATATTGAGCCCTCGTCGGTTCCCTTCATCCAATGCATCCAGCAAGTGTTGAGGAGAGGTATAAAAATGACCGGCGAAAATACCCTTGAACAGGTCACCGTCATTCACCAATTTTGAGGGCCGGTGTTGTGACAGGTACTCCGTAACGTCGACCCCCACATAGCCCAGATCGTGGATTTTGTCCTTGTATTGTGGATATCTGGAATGAATCTCTTCTATCGTGACTTGCAGCCCTTTCGGCAGACAAACGCGATTTGCCCGTCGCATAACCGAATTCTCTAATAGCCGGTCAAGAAGATCAAAGCCGGCTCGGTGGGAGTAGACGTAGTCTCTGATGGGGTCACGCAATTCGGCGATCCAAGCGGCAAAGCGTTTATGTGCCGCCAGGCCGACGACGTGGGGTAGAACAGGATTGTTCATGGTATAAAGAATCACCTTTTTGCCCTTGATTTTTCGCAGATGAAAATAACAGGGCAATACCCACCTGATAAATCCGAGCAGCGGACGAAAGAGACGGGGTAGCCACCCCCGGTACTCGGCGTAGCGCATGCTCGGCAATATAGACCGAAATAAAGGGCTAATACGGTGTATGGTAACGTGCTCTGGGAACTCCGGCTGGGTTGCTTGCATGGCCTTGATCCCCCGATCCGGGCAAACCACATGCACGTTTAGACCCTGTCGGGTGAGGTACTTTATCCGCTCGGCCATCCGTCGGGACCGATTGCCCGCCTCAGGTGGGAACATGTCTGTGATGACGACTACGTCAGGTTGCATTCAAGTGACTGACTTGGTTATCACCTTGATTCCCGTAAACAACAGTAGCATACATAACTTTCAGTAATAGAAGTCCGATAAGAATCGCTTGGGGGATCTCCCAGAAGTTTTCCTGAAAACCCAATAAGAAAATAAATATTGTGCAAGCCCCGAAAGAAAACGCCAAGATTTTTTCTTCATGTGTGGTGGCGAAACGTTTTACCTTTCCAAGATAGGAAATAACAAAGCCCACCACGACCAAGAAGCCGATCAGGCCGAATTCGGAAAGGATGCTGTTCCAGGAGGAGTGCGGTAAGGCGGTTGTTCCACCACCCCAGGCCTTCACCGTTAGGGCTTGAATCCATAGGTCCCTTACATAAACATTGAACGGTTTGGATTCCGAGCCGATTGGCACCGGTGACTTCCGGCCGGAAAACGGCCCGCCGAAGAACTGCCCAGTCCCGATCAAACTGGCCCGGCTGGTATACTGCCCTGGCCCTAACCCAACATAGGGTGCGGAAGGGTATTCATCGGGGACCTCAGTGTAGAATCGTACCATTACAGCCGTTTTAGGAAAGTCTTGCGCTAAGAGATCGGCCGCTAAAGGAACAATTTTCTGAAGGTTGGCACTCTGGAATCTGAATATCATAAATACAATAACTACCAAAAAGGCTATAGCCGCATAGCGTCCTCGAATCAGGCGTCCGCCGAATAATATGCCGGGCCTGTAGAAGAAGTACGCCATTATAATTGCCAGCAATAGAAACAGAGTCGCGTGCACCACTGAAGCGAGGACAAAGCTTATAATTCCGACAAGGATTGCTGTTTTGCCACTTCGCCTGGTCAGAGAGTATTGAGAAACCAGAAAAATAACCGTTATTGCCATGAGTGATGCAAACATAGGATTTGAGAATGTCTGCTCCGCCGCCAGCTGAGGGTGCAACGTTCCCTCCACAAAGTCTCCGTTGGAGAAATCGAAGGAACCGGATATTTGAAAGGCATATACAGCCTGGATAATCCCCAAAGTTCCCTCGACCAGTGCTACAATCAGCATGATATTGAGCATCCTAGCTAACAATGCCCTATTAACCAGGAACCGGGTAGGTACAGCAAACATGGTAATTATTGCACTATAAGTGAGGAAAGCAATAATGCCATTTTCGAGAACGAAGTCAGGCTGGTAGAGTTTATACGCCGCCAAGAGTGATAACCACAGCATCAAGGCAGTATAGGCTCGTACCGCCACTGCTCCTGAGTTCCCAACAAATATCATCCATAGAATAATTAAAATAGGTGCAAGATAGGCCAGCGCATTAAAAGGCGACCAGCAGATCAGGATGGCAAAAATAAAGGCGGCGTAATATTTACGCTGGAAAGGGGTCATGCTTGGTTGCTTAATAATTCTGCGTAGACGGGTAGCAGCTGGTTCCGGACGATGTTTTTCCAGTCGTATTGCTCAACTGATGCTCGTGCATTTTGGGTTAATATTTCCCTTAATTCCTTATCCTGCACCAACCGAAGTATGCCTGCGGCAACAGCCGCCGGATCATCGTTCACCAGCAGACCGTTCTCACCATCCCTGATAAATCGACTATTACCTGCTGTGCGAGTAGCTATTGTAGCTAGACCGGAGGCAAGGTATTCCACCGTCTTTAAAGGCGGTTGGGGGTCATACTTTGGCAGTATTGGAATATAGGCCATCCCGATATCAGCCATGGCCACATATTCCGGGACACGGGAATAGGAAACATGGCCGGTAAAATGAACCTTATTCTGAACACCTAAATCCTTTGCCTTTTCCCGCAGGGAATTCAGCATTTCACCACCGCCTACCATGAGCAGAAATAGATCCTGATACTCTTTCAAGGCGTCTGTGAACCCTTCCAAGACTTTCTGAGGTAATCGTTGCGACGCCATAGTACTTGTAAATACGATCACCAACGTACTCTCACCGATTTGATGAGCTGCCCGTAAGGCTGAGTTTGGAGCGGGCCTGAACTTGGCAAGATCCGCGCCTAGGGGTACGATGTTAAAGGGACGTCTGTTTCCCAGAACATTTTCCCCAACTGCTCGATCAATGACAATGATGGTGTCAAAAACACGGCTCTCTAATCTCGTAAGCCAATTCGTCAGACGATAGCGAAGCGAACTCCCGGCGACATTGCCTGTTCTGATATCAAGTACCCAACGTGCCGCGGCACTCCGGCACAACATGGGAAGCATTGAACATCCCCGAAATCCGTAGACATGAATAATGTCATAACTAGTGCCAGCAAGGAATCTCCGTGCCTGAATAACCAGCTTCAAGCGGTTGGCTCGTGAATATATATCCCCTTTCAAAACTCGAGCCAATCTTATAGCCTTGACACCGTCAATTTCCTCAAACTCCAACTCCTTTTCCCGCTGCATTGAAATAACGGTAACCTCAACACCGGTCTCGGCTAGCTTCCGAGTATATTCGTATGGAGCAGCAAACCCAGGGTAATAGCCCGGTACGATGTAGAGTACTTTCATTCTCTAGGCCGCCTGGATTCGTCGCAATCGAATCTTTCTGATTAAGGCTAAAAGCCCGGGCGGAAGTACTGCCAGTATCAATTGAAAAAGGCACCAGGGGCGGAATGCCACCCGCCAATTATACTGAACCAGCTCTTGCCGGTAATACTTCAGCACCTGACGCACTGACTGCCCGTTTCGCCGTGCAATCCTGAGGTTGCTTACTGAAACATAAACGACCCTCGCGGGTTTCCCTCGATTCAATTTTATGAAATCCGGGTGTTCCTTTACTCTAGGATGTTGGAGTACCAGCTCAGCAAGTTTCTTTCGTTCATCCATTAATTCTGCAGAGATCATTTTTTTCCCCATAGTACTGTTGCCGTACACGCGGTAGTAGGTGAGCGGCTCCGGGATATACCCCACCCTCGAATCGACGGCCATCAGTAACCATGCCCAGGTATCAGCGAAGTAAGGTAGTTCGATCGAGAAACCACCAACCTGAGCAAGAGAATTCCTCCGATAGAACATTGATAGAAAATATACCGGGATTCGCATCTTCCGTCTTGTCCAGTACTCATAGAATAACTTGTTGCCGTCTTGTATTTCTGCGCCCGGTGGAGCTGACCGCCCTTGCAATTGTCCCGTTCCATCAATGAAAAACGCCCCTGTGTGAACAAAGGACAAGTCCGGGTACATTTCGACCAATTGAACACACCTTTCAAGGAATGTGGGATGATATTTATCATCAGACGATAGCAGGGTCATATATTTCGTCTGTGTCAATTCAAGGCAGCGGTTAAAGTTTCTGGTCATGCCAAGATTGGACGCATTTCGAATATACTCTAGACGCTGGTCGGGGAAGCTTTGTACGATTTCTTCCGTATTGTCCGTAGAGGCGTTATCCACAATAATCAGCCTGAAGCGCGGGTAGGTCTGCCCTAGCACGCTCTCGATGGTTTCGCCGATGTATTCCGCCTGGTTATAGGTTGGGATACAGATTGTAGTTAGTTCAGCCATTGATCGATGCTTCCAGTGAGGTCGTCCAGGTAAAGCGGGAGTACCACCGCCGAAAGCTCCAACGAGCAGATACCAAGATTGCCACTCCCCCCAGAATCGACGCGATACACGCACCAAGGTACCCATAAATGGGGATGAACAAAAGACAGCTCAAACAATTTACAAGGAATCCTATCAGATTAGCCAATAGAAACGATCTCTCTGCGCTCACGAATGGGAGCGCGGAACTGTAGGGCGTATGCAGGGCGATGGCCAGGAAGGAGAGGGAAAGCACCTGCAGCGCCACCCCTGATTCTTCGAAGTCGCCACCGAGCAATAGATGTGTCGCGGGCCTCGCCAGCCCAAAGATGCCGATCATGCCAACAAAGCCAACACCGAGGCACAGAAAACGATACATCGCAAATGCACGGTCGAAGCGGTCCTTGTCCCCGGTAGAGGAAATCGCTGCGAGACGGGGCCCAAAGGTGCGCAATAGTGCCACCAATACGAATAATGCCGCCTGAAGAATCCGGGTGGCGGCCGCATAGGCCCCGACGGTTGCGATAGTCCCCCATATCCCCAACAGGATAATCCCCAGATTATAATATCCTCTGGTGACGAGGTTGGACAACATGATCGGGGTGCTTTCCCTCAGAACCATCCTGGTTTCGAGGACAAAATCAGATTGAGCAACCGATCGCTGGACATGCTTCATCGCCCAATAGACCAGTGCAACGTAGACGGTCAGCATCATCAGTCCATTGGCCAGAGGGATAAAGGCCAGAGGCGTGTCTTCTCGCAGGAAGAGGAAGATGGAGATGAGATATAAACTGGGCCACAGGGTCTGTCCGAGAACGAAGGGAAACGGCCGGCTGAGCCCAACGAATAAATACCCAACGTTGAAAGCCACAGCAAGAAGGATGAGAGAACGAGCCCACAATATGGCCTGGAAAGATCGGTCTTCGATCGCGATGAGAATGAACAAGGCCAGGCCTGCCATCAAAGTGAAAGCGATGGTAAGCCTAAACGACAGGACGCGCTTAAGGATATACAGGGCGTGGCTGGGCCGGTTCGCGACCCACTTTGCCCCGATGATATTGATCCCGAAGCCAACCATGAGTTCGAGCCAAATGGTGCCGGACGCAGCGAGGGCGAGGTAGCCGTATCCTTCCGATTTCACCGTACGGGCAATGATGATGAAGGTTATTAGGCTGATGGTATAGGCGACCATCTCGCCACTCAGGAAGGTCATAAACAACTTGAGGTGGCTTCTCAGCCTCAGGAAAGTTGCCCAATATGTGCGCAGCGCAGATTGCATCGTGCGGAAAAGTCCTTACCACATCGCCCCGTCAGGCGAGAGATTGGTCCCGGCTACTCTTTGCCTTGCTGGGGGGCATTTTTCTCCACGACCAATCGCCGGAAACCTTCCTCTAGACCGATCTTCGGGGACCACCCCGGCAGCAACTTACCTTTTGACCAGGGAACCATCACTTCCCTTTTTCGGTATGGGCGTGCCTCCCACGTGACGGGTACCGGTTTGTTTCGCACCTTGCTATAAAGAGCAACAACCTCCTTCAAGGAAATAGGCCGGCCGGATGACACGGCATATGTTTCATGGTTTCCAGGAGAAAGGGAGGCCAGGCGGTCCGCCGCCATCACGAATGCTCGGATGACGTCATCGATGTGCACCAGATTAATCAGCTGTTCGCCGGGTGACATTTTCAGCGGCACCCCCGTTCGGACCGCTTCATCGAAGAGCGACAGCAGCTTCCGCCGGGGGTCTTGCTCCCCATAGGTATCAAATAGTTTCAGTGAGATCACCCTAAGCGGGGTTGTATCAGCATAATAAGTGAGAATAACCTCAAACGCCTGCTTCGTGGCGGCATACAGGCATACGGGATTGTACTCATGGTCTTGGTAGTGCTGCCATGACGTGCCCGTATTGACCAGAGCCGAGACATCATTCGCAATCATAGCTTCAACCAATTGGGTAGCAAAGAGGATATTGCTTTCGATCAGTGGAACAATATGTTCAGGCTGGTGTTCCGCATTAAAAAACGATGCAAGGTGATATACCACATTCGGCTTGGCCTGCTCCATTATCTTGTGCATCCCGGCAGTGGTGCCATCATGAGGGAAAATGCTGATGCCATCCATGATATCATTTAGGATGGCTAAATCGGATGAGGGGCGGATGACCGCCGATATAGCCCTGTTCTCTCTCACAAGATGCCGAATGAGGCGGGAACCAACGAATCCGGTGGCGCCAGTGACCAGTACACGTTTCCTATACATCATCTGCCAGCGCTACGCGTTCTCGGATTTAAACCGGAACGGACTAGTGAAGTCAGCAAGAGATGGAAACTGCTGGTCTCTCTCCGATATGTTCGGGCTAGGATCAGGCCAAGGGATATCCAGCGAGTTCCATAGTATTCCCGTATCATGATCTGGCGCATGAACACTTGAGACCTTGTAGAGCATGACGGCCAGATCATCCAGAACATAAAATCCATGGGCCAGACCTGGCGGAATATAAATAATGTTTCCGTTGTCAGCACTCAACCTGAAGGCTGCATGTTGGCCATAAGTAGGGGAACCAATTCGCAGGTCCACGACGGCATCAAAAACTACTCCCCTCACGCAGTATACCATTTTCACATGTTCCATAGGCGGAACCTGAAAATGAAGTCCCCGGAGTACACTCTTTCGCGACACGGAATAATACTCTTCAGCGAAATGGGTCTCCAGGCCATGCTGATCGAAGACGTCACGATGAAAGGTTTTCACAAAACGCCCGCGCTGGTCTTCACGGATCTGAGGCCATAGCTCAAAGCAGCCAGGCAGTTTCGTTGGCTTGGCCTCCATCATTTTTCATTCTGCCGGAAGAATCGGTGCATCTGATCGATGACATAATCGAGCATTTCCTGGCTCAACCCGGGGAAAACACCAAGCCAGAAGCTTTGATCCATTATCCGTTCGCTGTTTGTTAAATCGTCGTGCACACGATAGTTGCGGCCCTTGAAATAGGGCTGTCTGATAAGATTGCCGCCGAACAATAAGCGTGTAGCGATCTTCTTTTCTTCAAGGTACGGCAGCAGATCATGTCGCTGAAACCCCGAGCCCTCATGTAATGTCAGAGGAAAGCCAAACCAGGAGGGGTCGCTGCCAAGGGTCGCCTCAGGCAGGATCAGATATTCTTCCAATGAAGCAAGTCCGGTTTTCAGGTAGGCAAAATTGGCTTTTCGTGTGGAGATGAACTCGGGCAGGCGATCCATCTGCGGCAATCCCACCGCCGCCTGCATATCGGTGATCTTGAGGTTATAGCCCAGGTTCGAATAGGTGTACTTGTGGTCATATCCATAGGGGAGTTCGCCTAGCTGCCAGTCAAATCGTTTCCCGCACGTATTGGAGGCTCCCGGCGGACACCAGCAGTCCCGTCCCCAATCACGTATCGATTCAAGTATCTTGGCCAATTGAGGGTCTTGAGTAAACACAGCACCGCCCTCACCAAATGTAATATGGTGTGCCGGGTAGAACGAAACCGTGCCGATGTGGCCGAACGTTCCCACTGTTTGACTTTTATAAGTGGCGCCAAGAGCGTCACAGCAGTCTTCAATCAGCCAGAGGTTGTATTTCTCCACCAACTGCATCAGCACACCCAGATCAAAGGGATTCCCCAACGTATGTGCGAGTACAATGGCTCGCGTTTTATCGGTGATCGCGGTTTCTACCCGGCCGGCCATGATGTTGTAGGTGGGAATATCCACATCCACAAATACGGGGATTAAGCCGTACATAAGCAAAGGATTAACCGTGGTAGGAAAGCCCGCGGCAATGGTAATCACTTCATTGCCTGGCTTGAGGGCCTGGTCCCCCAATGCTTCAGAGCTAAGGGCTGCCACGGCAAGCAGATTGGCGGAAGATCCGGAGTTGACGGTGAGCACCTTTCGCACCCCCAGGTAACTCGCCAGACGCTCCTGGAACGTATTGTTAAACCTACCCGCCGTCAGCCAAAAATCAAGCGAGGCGTCTACGAGAAAGCGCATTTCTTCGGCGCCGTAAACTTTCCCCGACACCGGTATAGGGGTCTGTCCAGGTATAAAGGGTTGACCGGTATGTGCTTGCCGGAAATAGTCCTCAACTAGACCGAGAATGCGTTGACGTAACTGCTCCGAGGTTAATGAACGATCGTCAGTCATCCGTGCTCTTGAAATACTTTTCCGATTGTTCCTGCAGATTCAATATCCTGTATGTATTGCTGAATCTGGGTTACCGTCATCTGGTGCATGTCCCCTTCCGCCTGGTAAGCTTTATACCATTCCACGGTGGCTTCCAGAGCGCGCGATAGGTTCCACACTGGCTGCCAGTCCAAACGGGCCTTTGCTTTAGAACAATCCAGCTTGAGATATCGGGCTTCATGTAGCTGCTCAACCGGAACCGCGTTCCAGGCAACCTGTTCTCCCCACAGCCTTGTCATATTTTCGGCAATCCATTGCACGGTCTTGCTGTCGTCGTCCTTCGGTCCAAAGTTCCACCCTTCCGCAAAATCGGTGCCATCGTGCCACATTTTTTCCGCGAGCAAAAGGTACCCCCCCAAGGGTTCCAAGACGTGTTGCCAAGGGCGGATCGCATGTGGATTTCGGATTTCGGCCGGTTTCCCCTCTATGAAACAACGAATTATATCAGGGATAAGGCGATTCTCCGCCCAATCGCCTCCACCAATGACGTTGCCTGCTCTGGCTGATGCCAAGGCTGTCCGACGAGTGCCATGCCGACGTGGGTGAAAATAGGACGCCCTGAAGGCCGCAGTGAGCAGTTCCGCGCATCCCTTGCTGCTGCTATAGGGATCGTAACCACCCATGGGATCACCTTCGCGATAGCCCCAAACCCACTCCCGGTTTTCATAGCATTTATCGCTGGTGACGATCACCACCACTTTTACCCCGCCTACATGTCGAATTGCCTCCAGGAGGTGCAGGGTACCCAAGACGTTTGTTTCATACGTTTCGATAGGGTTCTCATAGGAGTACAAAACCAGGGGCTGGGCGGCCATGTGAAAAACGATTTCGGGACGGTGCTTCGCGACTGCATCTTTTACATGGTCATATTCACGGATGTCCCCGATGATTGAAGTCATGTCCTGTGCGATGCCTGTAGCCTCAAAAAAACTCGGCTCGGTAGGCGGATCGAGAGCGTATCCGATCACCTGGCTTCCCAGGTATCGGAGCCAGAGGGAGAGCCACCCTCCTTTGAAGCCAGTATGGCCTGTTATAAGAACCTGCTTGTCTTGCCAGAATGCAGGATTCATTGCCAGATCTTCCATGGGGCACTGCCGCTGCTACACAGTTCTTCCAGAATGAGTTTATCCCGCAGTGTGTCCATGGGTTTCCAGAATCCGTGATGCAGATAGGCAGCCATCTGTCCATCGCGGGCCAGGTTCTCCATAGGCTCACGCTCCCAGATGGTGTTATCCCCCTCAATGTAGTCCAACACCTTCGGCGACAGAACAAAAAATCCCCCGTTGATCCAGTCGTGCTCGGCTTCTGGTTTTTCCTTGAAGGTCAACACCTTGTCCCCGTCTATGACCACCTTGCCAAATCGTGCAGAGGGGCGAGTCGCCGTTACCGTTGCGTATACCCCCTGCTCTTTATGGAAAGTGATCAGAGCCTGGATGTCGATATCAGCAACCCCATCACCATAAGTCAGACAAAAGTCTTCATCATTGAGGTATGGTCCAATCCGCTTGATACGCCCGCCGGTCATCGTCGCGTCACCTGTGTCTACCAAGGTGATACGCCAAGGCTCAACACTGCTTTGATGGGTTTGAATATGATTCTGAGCCATGTCAATGGTAACATCAGACATGTGCAGGGCGTAATTGGCAAAATATTCTTTGATCATATAGCCCTTATAGCCCAGGCAGATGATAAAATCGTGCAACCCATAGGCAGCGTAGATTTTCATGATGTGCCAGAGAATCGGCCTGCCACCAATTTCAACCATGGGTTTTGGTTTGATCGTGGTCTCTTCACTAAGACGGGTTCCAAAACCGCCCGCGAGAATAACTGTTTTCATATCGCTCCTATGAGAAATAATTGAAAGATGCCATCTGACAACTGCACGTCACTCAGATTCAGCACCTGCTAATTTAATTAGTGGAGCGAAAGAATCAAGGTAGACCTAGAAAACAACACAGACAGTCCAATTGGCCTTCACACATTTGTTATAATTCAGCCTATGATGTCACAAGATCGCGCCTCAGACGACTCCACCGATGTACTGTGGAACCTCGAAAAAACAATTTGGAGGGGCACGAAAATGTACTGGACTAATGGGAGAACTGCCGAAACCACCCCCACGTCTCCTCCAACCCTTCCTCAAGCCCTACCTTCGGCTCCCAGCCCAGCACCTCCCGGGCCTTGGTGATGGCCGAGTAGTTCTTGTCGATGTCCCCCTGGCGGGCGGGGGCCTGGGCCATTTCGATGTCCCGGCCCACTACTTGCCGGACCAGCTCGGCCAGCTGGTGAATGCTTGTTTCCACACCGGTGGCGATCTGGAACACCTCGCCGCTGATATCGCTTTCAAGGGCCAGCTTCACCGCCCGGCAGAGGTCGCCAACGTAAATGAAATCCCGCGTCTGTCTGCCATCGCCATCAATGGTGATGGAGCCTGTGGCGACGATATCCTTAAAAAATTTGGCCACCACGCTGTCTTTATGAGCTGAGTAGGGACCATATAGGTTGGCGAAGCGCAGGATGATGGTGCCGAGGCCCCACGAGCCATGATAAGCCAGGCAATACCCCTCCCCGGCCAGTTTGCTGGCGCCGTAGGGCGACATGGGCAAGGGGGCCTTCTCTTCGGTGGCGGGCGGCTGCTGGCGGCCCAGGGGCGCATTGGAAGAGGCAAACACGAATTTTCGTACCCCTGCTTTGCGGCTGGCCTCCAGCATATTGAGGGTACCCACCACGTTCACCTCGCAGTCGCGGCGGGGATCGGCCAGCGATCCTGGAACACCGGTCTGAGCTGCCAGGTGCACTACCCCATCAATCCCGGATAGTATCTGGGCTACCTTCCCTTCGTCCCGAATGTCTCCCTGGACGATTTCCAGGTCTAACCCGTTAAGATTATCACGCTTCCCCGTGCTGAAGTTGTCGAGCACCCTGATCTGGTACTTCTCCTTTAAAAGCAAACGTACCAGGTTGGCTCCCACAAAGCCCGCTCCGCCGGTGATCAAGATTTTCAATCGTGTTGTCCTTTTGGCTGCCTTTGATAAATTAAAACTGGCATGCCCAGATGGAAACACCAAATCTAATTGCTTGAGATGCTGGGATCCAGGACTTGGGTTAGTCCAGGAACTTCGATTTCCGCTTGGTGCCATCCCAGCGGATCTCCGGGATGAGCACCTCTTTCACATCCTCAATACGCTTGCGATACTTTGTCAGGTCACCGAGCATGATCCGCAGCTCCGCTTCCATGTCATGGGTGGGTTGGTAGCCCAGATCCAACAAGTGTTGGTGATCAGGGTTATAGTAGTGTTCTTCCATCTCCTTGCGCGGGTTTTCGATGCGGTGTATCTCCGCCTTCAAGCCCAGCTCCTTGGCGACTTTGACCACTTTCTCGCCCAGCTCATAAACGTCGTAGGTCTCTTCAAACTGGTTGAATGTCCGGTATTCACCCCCCTTGGGGGGATTCTCAATGGCAATGGTCAGGCACTGCATGGAATCGCGCAGGGGCAAGAAGCCGCGCCGCTGGTGGCCCTTGCCGAAAGGCGTGATTGGTTCACCCAGGACCGCCTGACAGGAAAAGCGATTAATGGCGGTGCCAAAGCACTCATCAAAGTCCAGGCGGGTGAGCAGACGCTCGTCATCGCCCATCTCGTCAATGCGGGTGCCGTAGACCACCCCCTGCATGATATCAGTGCTGCGCAGGCCCCAGATCTTGCAGGCAAACATCACGTTGTGGCTGTCGTGGACTTTGGTCTGGTGATACCATGAGCCGGCCTGCCGCGGGAAGGGCAGCGTATCTTTCCGCCCCCGGTACTCGATTTCGAAAATCCCTTCCGGGATGTCGATATTGGGCGTACCGTATTCCCCCATGGTCCCCAACTTGACAAGATGGGACTCCGGCGCCAAGTCGCGCATGGCGAAAAGGATATTCAACGTATTTACAATGTTGTTGCTCTGCACCCAGGTAGCATGATGCACATCCACCATGGAATACGGGGCGGAGGGGCACTCGCCCAAGTGCACAATGGCCTCCGGCTTGAATTCCTCGAACACCTCCTTAACGAAATCCCAGCTGGTGATATCGCCCGATTTGAAGTATGGAGCTTCACCCCATTTCTCTTTGAAGGCGATGAGACGATCAGGCATATCGACGATGGGGGTCGCACTGTGGCTGCCCATCTCCGCCACCCACTGCCGGCGGAACCCCGCATCCACACCTCCGACCTCATGGCCCTTCGCCGTCAGGTACTGGGCCAACGCCCAGCCGAGATAGCCATCCATGCCAGGTATGAATACTCTCATGGATAACTCCTTATTCTCCTTACTTGTATGATTTGAATAACCATGGCAGCAAATAGAAGAACTGCCCTAAATGATACCAGGCGACCTGCCTGCGCTTGTCCACGGATCGGAGCGGGACGGGAATGTCGGCAATCCGCATGCCTTTCGAGGCCACCTCCAACGAGAAGTCCCCACAGATGCAGGCGCCTCTCAGATCGAGGTCCCGCGCCAACTCAGCCCGCAAGGCCCGGAAGCCTGTGCCCGAATCCCCTACGGGATATCTCAAATTGGCCAGCCAGGTCAAGAAACGCTCCGAAGGACGTGGTACTCTCGAGCGCCGAGCCTGAACCATGTCGGCCTCATTCTGAAGAATCGGTAAGACCAGGTCAGGAATACGCTCGGCGGGGAATTCCCCATCGGCATCCAAGGTGACGATAACATCTCCCCGCGCAGCCTGAAAACCACGCTTTATGGCCGCGATGTACCCGATGTGTCCCGGCTGTCGCAGAACTCGGGCACCGCACGCCCTCGCTTCAGCAGCGGTTCGATCCTGACTGCCATCATCTACAACAAGAACCTCATCCACGTAAGTAGTGATCTGTGGGACGGTTTCACCAATCCGGACCGCTTCGTTATGAGCGGGAACGACCGCACTAATGTGAATCCGTCCACCCACATCTACAATCAAGGACCCCTGCGCCTTGTTAGCGAATCAAAAAGACCCAGTTATATTTCAAAATCGGTGGCCATGAAGTGTTCCAGGCCACGGAATTTGTCCGTCAATTCGGCAACGCCATCACGCAAGCGTCGCTCGGGCCTAAAACCAAGCCCGGCTATAGTTGTCGCATCAGCTTCAAAAGAAATATGCGTCAATACATTCTGATCGGTGTACCGGATAGAGATATCCGGCCTTGCAACCCGCACAGCCTCAACCATCTCCAAAACGGAGGCGTTTTCACCCACAATATTGAAAATTCTACCCGTTGTCTCTTCAGGCTGGTACAAAGCAAAAAGGATAGCCTTACTAGCGTCGTCTACATGGACCAGCGGTCGCTTCTGCTTGCCGTCGCCGTAGATCGCAAGGGACTGGCCAATCCCGGCCAGATAAACTAAGCGGTTTGGCACTGTATCAAAGCGCATGGCGCTGCTATACCCATAGATCGTCCCCATTCTTAGCAGCGTGGGTTTCAGGCCACGCTCTCGAGTGGCTAATATGCTCTGTTCGGCTTGATGCTTGGATTGCGCATACGGTCCCACAGGTCTGCACATATCCTTCTCCTTGAAGGGACCCCCGACACCGTAAACGGCCGTGGTGCCGGCATGGATGAAGCGGGTGACACCAGCTGCCAAGCACTCTTCGATAAGCCTTACCGTCCCCCAGTGGTTTACTTGCTCCATCCAAGCCGGATTTTCAAAATTAATGGGGGAACGAACGATCGCAGCCAAATGAACGACGGCATCCACACCTTGGAGAGCCAACCCTACGGCCGAGGGGTCCAGGATATCACCCTCAATGAATTGACAGCGACCCGTATCGGGCAGGGCCATAAGCATTGTGTAGTTGGCGGCCTGCATATTATCCAGGATGCGAGTGGTCGATCCCTCAAAGCGCTCATCTCGGGCGAACGCGCGAACCAACGCGGAGCCTAAATAGCCACATCCGCCCGTTATCAGAACTACTCTCGGAACGTGGGAAGAATTCAAACGCTGATTTTGATTATTACTCAATGGGTCAGATCCTCATTTTTTATCTCAACCGTCTTCAAATTTCTATCGCCCTTGGTTGCATCGCCAGTATAATTGGGGATGGTGTGAAGACCACACTCGGTTTTGGATGAACCAGCCCATCGTCCGGCACGCTCATCCTCTCCACCGCTCACCGCTCGCGTACAGGGAGCACAGCCGATGCTCAAGTAACCCTTTTCAACCAGCGGGTGCGAAGGAAGACCATGTTCCGAGATATATCGATGGAGCTGCTGCTTGGTCCAATTGGCGAGCGGACAGATTTTGTAGATACTCCCCTGCTCCTGCGATACGATAGGAGTCCCAGCCCGATCTGCAGTTTGGTCGCGCCGGATGCCACTTATCCAAGCATCGTAATCCTTAAGTGCTCTTTGAAGTGGCTCCACTTTATTTATATAGCAGCATCGATCCGGATTACGCAGATAGAGCGCCCCAAACTGCCGCTTGAAGCCCTCACGGCCCATCACCGGCTCCAGCACCCGGATACGTAGCCCCATATCCTGCCGTAACCGATCCCGGAACTCCAGGGTCTCGGAAAAATGGTATCCAGTATCCAGGAATAAAATCGTAATCTCGGGGACCACCTGCGAGACCATGTGCAACAAGGCCAGACTTTGACTTTGAAACGAAGAGCTAAGGGCGATCTTAGGGGAAAAAGTTTCCCAAGACCACTCGATTATTTCCTGAGCGGACTTGCTCTCTAGTTCTCCATTAAGACTTACAAGGTCAAAGTACATGTCTGCCCTGCCAATCTTCTATATTCATTAGATCACTACCGCTCTATTATTCATATTTCCCAGTGGGACCCGACGGCTTCGGCGACTAATCCTCAGTATTGACTCCAAAAATAATACCATTTTCTAAACAGTTCCCTTTTGTATAATAATCACCAAAGCTTAATAGCTAACAATACGAGCTGCTATTGCTTTTTCATAGCTCCGAAGCGCCCTACCCATCGCTTGAGACCAGATGAGACCAATGTCGCTTTAATCTCTTCAAGGCTCTGTTCTTGAGATTTATCATCCCCCAGGTTATTAATGAATTGCACAATATAGGCCAAGCCTACTCCTGCGAAAAGGCCTAGCATGAGGCTCAATACCACGATGAGTTTCCGCTTCGGAGCGCTGGGCTCATTGGGTGGCACGGGTGCCTCCACCACCGTAATCACCGGCTGTTCGTGCTGTAGTTCGATCTCGGCCTGCATCATCTGGGTTTGAAGTTCGCGGTAAAGCTCCGTTTTGATGGTTACCTGTCTTTGCAGCCGCTCTACTTCGAACCTGAGGCGGGCTGTCTGGATATTTTGATTGGCGTCAAGGAACCGGGCAAGAACTCCTTCGGCTTTTTCCAGGTCAATGCGGGCATCCTCATCGCGTGCCTGAATAAACTCCAGGTTCTCCCGTGACTTTTCTGTATACAAGTCCTGCACCCTTAGCCGGAGATTATCAATCAGCGTAACAATGATCTGGGCCGAGAGTAAGGCATCTCTGGTCGTGGTCGAAATAGTCATCATCCCGCTGCTTCGGTCAACGCTTACCGAAAATATGCTGTTCAGGAACTTGATGCTCTCATATTCATCCCAGGTGAGACCGACTATGCCACTCACACCCTTTGGGACAGCGGCAACAGAATCCACTCCCCGAATCCAACGCAGGATGTTCCCGGGCAGATCGATTGTCACCGCCCGAAGGCTTTTTATCAGGATTTTGGGCAAATCCGGATGCCTGGTCTGGTAAGCCACCAGACTCATGGAGGTATCGAGATCTCTGAAATAAAACGAACTTCTGGCAACTGCAAGCAGCAGCTCCCTGCTCGTCAGGATTTCAGGATAGTTTTCTTCAGTCAGCCCGGATGCTCCGCCACCGATGTTGATGCCAAACCCCCTCAGCGCGGCCAGGCCGGATAAACCACCGACCTCTTGACTGGTCGATTCACGGATAACTTTCGCAGTGGCCGTATACTTTGTCGGACTGAAAATGGCGAGTGTTAAACCTGCAATGAGCGACAGGCCAACGGTCCAGCCGATGATCCTCCGGCGTCTGGTTAGGACCAGCAGGATATCGATAAATGAATAACTCTCCTCTGTGCTAACAGAGGAGACGGGTATATCTGGGACTCCTAAGTTCTTTTCAGGTATGATTTCCGAACTCATGTTGAATCAGGTATAGAGTGATCGTTACTTCCTGGCATAAATGTATTACTCTTGGTATTTTACCTCA